>Ga0116226_10006076_pt1 | contig 10824 bp, 12 predicted proteins | sample S1TSphfallax_FD_89692 | JGI IMG/M metagenome (GOLD analysis project Ga0116226, IMG submission 89692) | Host-associated microbial communities from peat moss isolated from Minnesota, USA - S1T2_Fa - Sphagnum fallax MG | ecosystem: Host-associated > Plants > Peat moss > Unclassified | place: USA...
CGCAGGAGATCATGATGATCGACCGGCAGGGCGACCCGGTGACCGAGGCGATGGCGGCCGATATCATGACGGCCGGGGTGCTGAAGAGCCATGCGCGAAAAGTGCTGCGGATTTATGCCGAGCGGCGCGAATGCCTGGCGGCGGCGCTGCAGCAGCAATTGGGCGGTGCGGTCGAGTTTTTTCTCCCCCCTGGCGGCTTGGCCCTTTGGGTGAATTTCGCCCCGCATATCGACCTGCCGGCGCTGGCGGCGGCGGGGTTGAGCCATGGCGTCGGCATCACGCCGGGGCAGGCCTACGCCGTGAACGGCGACAAGATCCAGGGCGCCCGGCTGGGCTTTGGCAGTTTGAACGAGAGCGAGCTGCAGGAGGCGGTGAAGCGGCTGAAGCTGGCTTTGGCGGAGGTGCAGTGATGATAGCAATTAGCTATTGAATCATTATAGCGATCCGCTATAACCGGCTATGAAAACGGTACTCTACACCGCCGGCGCCGCCAAAGACCTGAAGCAGCATGGCAACATGGCAAAGCGGATCATGCAGGCGGTTTCAGAATATGCCGCTGATCAAAAGGCGCATGCGAATAATGTGATCCAGTTGTCCGGCATCGATGCCAAGCGCCTGCGGGTGGGGGAGTCCAGGGTGATTTTTGAGGAGACTGCCTTGCAGATCATCGTCACCAAAATCGGCCCTCGCGGTGGGGTCTACGAATAGGAGATTGAAATGGATACCGTCACCTTGGACGCTGCCGAATATCGGGACTTGATCGATGCCCGCGACCACGCGATCGCGATGCGCGAGGTTGCGAATGCGACCCTACCGACCCTTACCGAAGATGCGGTGAAGCGCTATCTCGAAACCCCGAGCCCATTGGCTTTTTGGCGCAAGCATCGCGGCCATAGCCAGGCCGCGCTTGCCAGCCTGGTGGAAATCTCGCAGCCTTACCTGGCGCAGATCGAAGCCGGGCGGCGGGTCGGCGATGTTATGCTGTATGCGAAAATCGCTAAAGTTTTGCAGGTTCGGATCGAGGATTTGATCGCCGCTTGACACCGGCGATCGTGTTGACTGCTACCGGCCATGCGCCAAATTCATAACCATCGGGAAGATTTCACTGGCCACAGGTGTTTAAAATAGTAAGCTACTGCCATTATCCTGCCAGGAGTTCCATCGCATGAGCGCCACCGCCCGCCCCAGCAACCAGCCGTTGATCCACCAATGGATGCCCTTCACGGCGAACCGGCAGTTCCAGGAAGCGCCGCGGATCATCGCCCGGGCCGAGGGTGTTTATTATTTTAATACCCAAGGCGAGAAGCTGCTGGACGGCTCTTCCGGCCTGTACTGCATCCCGCTCGGCCACGGCCGGCGTGAAATCCGCGAAGCGGTGACCAAGCAGATGGAGGAGCTGGATTACGCGCCGCCCTTCCAGTACGGCGTGCCCTCAGCCTTCCGGCTGGCGCATGAGCTTTCGCAGATGCTGCCCGCCGGGCTGAACCGGATCCTGTTCACCGGCTCCGGCTCGGAATCGGTCGATAGCGCGCTGAAAATCGCCATCCAGTATCACCGGGTGCGCGGCGAAGGGCAGCGTCAGCGCTTCATCGGCCGCGAGCGTGGCTACCATGGGGTGAATTTCGGCGGCTGGTCGGTCGGCGGCATGGTGAACAACCGCAAGGCCTTCGGCATCGGCCTGCCGGCTGTCTCGCATATGCGCCACACCGTCATTGCGGAAAACAAATTCGTCATGGGGCAAGGCGAGCACGGCGCCGAGCTGGCGGATGATCTGCAGCGCTTCGTCGATCTGCACGGCGCCGACACCATCGCCGCCTGCATCGTCGAACCGATCGCCGGCTCCACCGGCATTCTGGTGCCGCCCAAGGGTTACCTCAACCGCCTGCGGGAGATCTGCACCAAACACGGCATTCTGCTGATTTTCGATGAGGTGATCACCGGTTTCGGCCGCACCGGCCAGGCCTTCGGCGCCGATACCTTCGGCGTGGTGCCGGACATCATGACCCTGGCCAAAGCCATCACCAACGGCAGCATCCCAATGGCGGCGGTCGCCGTTCGCGAGGATATCCAGCAGACCATTCTGGATGCGGCGCCCCCCAACTCGGTGGAACTGTTCCACGGCTATACCTACTCCGCCCACCCGGTCGCCTGCGCCGCCGCCTTGGCCACGCTGAAAATCTTCCGCGAGGAGGATAGCTTTGCCCGCGTCCGCGAGCTGACCCCGGCCTTCCTGGAACAGATCGGCGCCTTCCGCGACCTGCCCTACGTCACCGACACGCGCGGCTTTGGGCTGCTCGGCGCCGTGGAGTTGGCCCCCGAGGGTGCTGCCGGTCAACGCGGGTTTAAAATTCTTTGCAAGGCCTTCGAAGCCGGCCTGGTGCTGCGCGCCGCCGGCGACACCATCGTGCTCGCGCCGCCCTTCGCCGCCAGCGCGGAAGAAATCACCCAAATGATCGACATCATGCGCGCGGTGATCACCTCGAGTTAGAGCCTGATCGTTTGAGGTTGGCGCGCTTTGCGCGGCGACCGAAAGCGTGAATCAGCCTCTCTTCAATAAGATAGAGCGCGATCGCTTTGGGTTCGCTCATTTGAGCGGGCCTAAAGCGTGAATCGCCCTCAGCAAAAAAGCTAGAGCAAACCCGCCTAACGTATCTCCGCATTGCTGGCGGAGAGATGGCGGCAAAGCCGCCAAAGGCCTCGCTGAATACCAAAGCCTGAGCCAACCCACTGAAAGCACATCCGAAAACCATCCAAAGTTGTTGAGCGCCCCATTTGGGTGTCCATTTTTCCTCAAAATCATCTAAAATTGAAGAAAAAACTTGGCATTATCGGAAAATTCGGGCATATCGCGCAACGTGAACGCTATTTTGGGCGTGAAATTGATGCGGCAGGGCCAGATCGGCCGTCGGAGTTTGCAATCGTGTTACACAAGATCCCTTCCAGCCAGGACATGATCCGCGGCCCCGGTCCGGGCGGCCGCGGCAATCCCGACATGAGCGGAACAAAAATCGCCTTTATGCACGAGTGGCTGGTGACCTACGCCGGCTCCGAGAAAGTCCTGGCGGAAATGCTGAAGGAATTTCCGGACGCCGACATCTATAGTCTGGTGGATTTCGCGAATGGCGAATTCAGTTCGAATTATAACGGGAAACGGTTTCGCACCAGCTTTCTGCAGCGGTTCCATCGGTTTCCGCAAATCTACCGCTATTTATTTCCGCTGATGACCCTGGCGGTCGAACAATTCGACATGAGCGAGTATGATCTGATCATTTCCAACAGCCATGCGGTCGCCAAGGGCCTGATCACCGGGCCGGATCAGCTTCATATCAGCTATTGCTACACGCCGATGCGTTACGCCTGGGATTTGCAGCACCAATATCTGCGCGAGCAAGGCTGGAACGGCAAGTTGCGCGGGGTGCTTGCCCGCATCGTGCTGCACCAGGCCAGGATCTGGGACCTGCGGACGGCAAACGGCGTCGATCATTTCATCGCCTGCTCGCGCTATATCAGCCGCCGGATACACAAGGTCTATCGCCGGCAATCGGAAGTGATTTACCCCGGCGTCGATACCGAATATTTCGACCTCGGCACAAGCAAGGAGTCGTTTTATCTCACCTCATCACGCCTGGTGCCCTATAAAAAGGTCGGCCTGATCGTCGAGGCATTCAAGCGGATGCCGGATAAAAAGCTGGTCGTGATCGGCAGCGGTCCGCAATATAAAAGCATCCTGCGAAACGCCGGGCCAAATGTCTCGATGCTCGGGTATCAGAGCGACGCGATCCTGCGCGATCATATGCAGCGCGCGAAAGCCTTTATTTTCGCGGCCGAGGAGGATTTCGGCATCGGTCCCTTGGAAGTCCAGGCCTGCGGCACCCCGGTGCTTGCCTTTGGCCGCGGCGGCGCCTCCGAGACGGTGATTGACCAGATCACCGGCATGCATTTCTGGGAACAAACCCCCGAAGCGATTTGCGACGTGGTGCGGCGGTTCGAGGCCTCGGCGATCGCATTCGATCCGGTTTTCATTCGTGATCACGCGAAGTCTTTTTCAATCGCCCGGTTTCGCACCGAATTTGGCGCGCATATCCGGGCGCTGTGGAAGGCGCATTGTGACGCGGATGGGCGGCATGAGGAGCACGTGCAGTGAAAACGGCGTTTATCAGCGGGGTCACCGGGCAGGACGGGGCCTATCTCTCTGCCTTGCTGCTGGCCAAAGACTACCGCGTTTTTGGCGGCCACCGGCGATCAAGCGCGCAGAATTTCTGGCGGCTGCGGGAGCTCGGCGTGCTGGACCACCCGGCGTTCTCGCTGCTGACGCATGACCTTACCGATCCCGGGTCCAGTCTGCGCGCACTCGAAGCCTCCGCGCCGGATGAGGTTTATAATCTGGGCGCGCAAAGCTTCGTGACGGTATCGTTTTCCGAACCGGTGGCGACCGCGCAGATCTCCGCACTCGGCGCTTTGCATCTGCTGGAAGCGGTCCGAATCGTGAACCCGAAAATCCGCTATTATCAGGCATCGTCCGCCGAGATGTTCGGCAAGGTCCAGGCGGTGCCGCAAACCGAAACCACCGCCTTCTACCCGCGCAGCCCCTATGGCTTCTCGAAGCTGTTTGCCCACTGGTCAACCGTGAATTACCGGGAATCCTACGGCATGTTCGCCAGTTCCGGCATTCTGTTCAACCATGAATCCCCGTTGCGCGGCACCGAGTTCGTTACCCGGAAAATCACCCAGGCGGCGGCGCGGATCAGCCTTGGCCGGCAATCGGTCGTGGAGCTTGGCAATCTCGACGCCAGGCGCGACTGGGGTTTTTCCGGAGAGTTCGTGGAAGGCATGTGGCGCATGCTGCAGGCGCAAGTGCCGGATACCTATGTCCTGGCCACCGGGGTTGCCACGACGGTTCGCGATTTCGCGGCGGCCGCGTTTGCCGCGGCCGGCATTGAATTGCATTGGCTCGGCGAGGGCTTGTCCGAGGTCGGCCGTTGCGCGGCAACCGGGCGCGATCTGGTGGTGGTCAACAAGGCGTTCTACCGGCCGGCGGAAGTCGATGCGCTGATCGGCTCCCCGCTCAAAGCCTTCGAAAATCTGGGCTGGAAAGCCGCGGTTACGGTCGAAGACTTATGCCGTCTGATGGTAGAGGCCGATCTCGCGCGCGAGGCCGCGTAGCCTGAAGAAGATGGATTGCCGCGCCCGCTTCGCGGGCTCGCAATGACGGTTTTGTGGAGGCTTCCAGTAAAGTAGCAAAAGTTTTTGCGGATGCGCGGACGGCCAGTCTTTTTTCAAAAAGCGACCGCTTTGCTTGATTTCAAAATCGCATCCCCCAGCTCTAACCGATGGATAAAGCAGCAACCATCAACTTAGCGGATCACGCCACCGGGCATAGCGGAGAAGACTTGCGGGTCTTTGCCGATTCGGTTCGGGTGTGCAGCAAATGCTGCCGCAAGCTGGATTCGCAGGGCAAGGCGTTGCGCAAATCGGTGAAGGCGGCGGTGAAAAGCGCTTACGGCGAAGATGTGGAGTTGGAAAAGGTCGATTGCTTTTCACTTTGCCCAAAAGGCGGCCAGGTGCTTTCCACAAATGGCAAAAATGGCGGCCGCCGGCTGGTGATTATTCAGCCGGGTTCCGATGTCGAGATGGCGGTTGAGTATTTGCTGCGGGCGTAAGCTTTTTTTCTGAGGGCGATTCACGTTTTCGGCGCGCCCAAGTGGGCGCACCTCAAACGATCGCGCTCTACCTGAGATGCTCGGCGAAAAATGCCAAGCTTCGCAGCTCGGCCAGCTCCGCATCTTTCGCGCTATAGCTTGCACGTTCCTCGCAGGCGAATCCATGGCCGGCGCCGGGATAGATGAACACCGGGATTTCTGGATGCGCGGTTTTTATCGCCTCGACATCGGCAAGCGGAATGCCGGCATCGACTTCGCCGAAATGCAATTGCACCGGGCAGTTTGGGATTTCACGCCGATGTTCCGCGATCTGCGCGCCATACCAGCCGCTCGCCGCTTTGAAATTTTTGGTTCGCGTCGCCCCCAGCCAGGCCAGGCTGCCGCCCCAGCAATAGCCGATGATGCCGACCGGCCGATTGCCGAGGGCCGCCGCGGTGGCGGTGATATCGGCGAGCACGGCATCCGTCGGGATGCTGGCCCGCAACGCCACCCCTTTATCACGATCGGCCGCCGCGTAGCCAAGCTCCACATGCCGCTCGGCGCGGTCGAACAAGGCCGGGCTGAGCACATGGTAGCCAAAGCCGGCCAGGCGTTCGCAAACCAGGCGCATATGCGCGTTCACCCCGAAAATTTCCTGCACTACCACCAGGGCCCGCGGCGCATTGATGTTGCCGGCCTCAAAAGCCTCGAATGAATGACCGTCGGCGGCGGTAAGTGTCAGCATCGGTGAGGCCCTTAGATTGGTGCGGCGTAGCCCGAAAAATCACGGGCCAGTATTTCATAAATAGGGCGCTTGAAGGCAACCGCCAGAGCCGGCAGTTCGACCAGTTCCGCCCAGCGCCAAGCGTCGAATTCCGGATGCGGGTCGAGGTCCAGCCGGATATCGGCATCCTCACCCAGATACCGCAGTGCGAACCAGCGCTGACGCTGGCCGCGATATCTGCCCTTGAAGGCTTTGCCGATCAGTTCGTCCGGTAAATCGTAACTCAGCCATTCAGGGTGTTCGCCGATAATTTCGGCGTTGGCGGTGCCGATTTCTTCGGTGAGTTCACGAAAAATCGCTTCCCTTGGGTCCTCGTGCCGGTCGATCCCGCCTTGCGGCAACTGCCAGCCGCCGGGTGCGCCCTCGGCATTGGTGAAATTCGCCCGTCTGGCCACCAGCACCTTGCCCTGGCGGTTGAACAGCGCGGCACCGACATTCAGGCGGTACGGCAAAGCGGCTTTCTCGGCCGCGGTCAAAGATTTTGTCATGGCGTTATCATGGGTTGGCCGCGGCGGTTATGGGCTGGGCGGTGGGTGGCAGCACCAAGGCGCTGACCGGCACGAGTGTCACCCCCTGAGTGCTGAGCGATTGCGCCCAGCTTTGCAGCATTTGCACCGAATTCGGCGTCGGGATCATCAAAATACCGAGCGCACTGCCTTGCGCTTTCGCAATCGCGGTCAGGCTGGCCAATTGCGCGGATTCCTGCTCCGGCGCGCCGATCGGGTCGATCACCACATCCGCGGTGCGGTTCCAGGCGTAGGCCGTGGTGCCGGTTTGTCTGGCGTCGATGAAGAACAGGCCTTTATCGGCAATTTCCTGCAGCAGCCAGGATTTGGCATTGGGATTATCCATGAAGCCGGCGCCCTGGCTGGCGCCGATCGCGTCGGTCACCCCGGCATAGCCCTGAACCTTCGCCAGGCTCCAATCCAGCATCGGCTGATCGACGGTGATCGGCCCGGCCATCACCAGCGCCTCATTGCCGGCATTCTCGGTCGCCGGATCGCGCGCCTGCATCGGAATTTCCAGGATCGTTTCATGGCCGGAGGCCCGGGCGAGCGCGGCGACATCGGCGACATGCGCGCCGTAAGGGGTGAGACCCAGTGAGACCGGCGCCGGCAGCATGGTCAGCGCCTCCTGGCTCTGCGCGTCATCATCGCCCATCCCGGCAACCAATATGGCAACCCGGGGACCGGCGCCGCCGGGCACCGTCGCGGCATAAGCCTGCATCGGCGCCAGGCCATTCGGGCCGATTTTTGGCACCTGCCAGGTGGGATTGGACACGGCGGGGCCGAGCAGGAGCGGACTCGGCGGCGGGACCGGCATGCCGGCCGGCAACACGCTGCCCGTGCCCATGGCGGACATCGAAGGGGCGGCGGCAGGCCCAGGTGCGGCCGGCCTAGGTGCGGCCGGCTTAAATGTAGCCGGCATGGCGGTGGCGGGCTTTGCTGCCACCTGCTTCGGCGCGGCGGGCGCTGCCGGCAAAACAGCGGCCCCGTGCACAATCGCCGGCATCGGCAAAGGCGGCGATTTCGGCGGCCCGAGATATTGCAGAACGCCGGCGCCGATCGCCACAACGGCCACCACCGCGCCCCAAAAGGCAATCAGCGCATTGCGTGGACTACGCGCGGATTGTGCCATGTTGGTCCGGCAAGGCCAGAATCAGTTGGAAGCTGCTTTATAGCCGGGCGCCGACATCCCGTCCGCCAGCTTCAGCGCCATCTGCAACTGGAAATCGGTTGAGGGCTTGGTCAGGTCCAACGCGGGCCAGCCGACCGGCGGCTTGTCCGGAATGGTTTTCGCAACCGGCGGCAGCGGCAAGGCGCTGGGCAGCGGCGGCGCGGTCAGGCCGGATGGGTTCTGGAATGAGTGCAGCAAATCGCTCTCCCGCAGGCTGGCGAATTGATCATCCGGGGTCCGGGTGTCGGAAACCTTAACATCCGGCGTCACGCCGTAATCCTGGATCGATTTGCCGGATGGCGTATAATACAGGGCTGTGGTCAGCCGTAACGCGCCATTGCCCGGGATCGGTACGATGGTCTGCACCGAACCCTTGCCGAAGGTGCGCATGCCCAGCACCAGCGCCCGCTGATTCTGCTGCAACGCCGCGGTAACGATTTCCGCCGCCGAGGCGGAACCCTGATTAACCATCACGACCATCGGCGCGCCATGCAGAATATCGCCCGATTGCGCGTACCAAACCTGATCGTCCTCGCTATGCCGGCCGTGTGTGGAGACGATCTCGCCACTGTTGATGAAGTCATCGCCAACCGCCACCGCCTGGTCCAGCAGGCCGCCGGGATTGTCGCGCATATCCAGAATATAGGCATGGATGCCGGCGCTGCCCGCCTGCTTCTGCAAGGTTTCGATGGCATTGCGGATGTCCTGATCGGCCTTTTCATCGAAACTGGCGAGCCGGATATAGCCGATATTGCCGCCCGGGGTCGGGAACAGTTTTTCCTTGACGTCCTCGATCTGAATGATCTCGCGGGTCAGGGTCAGGTTCACCGGCGTGTCGATACCGCTGCGCTTCAACGTTACGTTAATCTTGCTGCCCGGTGCGCCGCGCATTTCGGTGACCGCGTCATCCAGATTGATGCCGTCGGTCGATTTGCCGTTGATGTCGACGATGATGTCGCCCGGCTTGATCCCGGCGCGCGCCGCGGGGGTGCCGTCGATCGGGCTGATCACTTTCAAGAGCCCATCGGTCTGCGTGACCTCAAGGCCGAGCCCGCCGAACTGGCCGGAGGTTTCCACCTGCATGTCGTCATACTGTTTCTGATTCATGTAGCTGCTATGCGGATCCAGCCCGGCCAGCATGCCGTTGACCGCATCATAGATCAGCTTGTCGGAGGGCGGATCGACGACGTAATTGGCTTTCACCCGGTCGAAAATATCGCCGAACAGGCTGAGCTGCTGATAGGTGCTGTCCTGGGGCGCATCCTGACCGGCGGCGCGGTGGAAGGGCGTGGTGGCGGTGCCAATAACCAGCCCGGCCAGGAAAACGCCGCTCAACATTAATCCGCTACGCAAGTTCATCCGAAAATCCCTCAATCACTGCACGGCACTGCCAGTTGGCGAACCGTACCTGATACTAGATAACATAGTTTTGCGATTAGCCAGAGCCACCCCTGCCCAGCCAGGCCGTCGGGTCAACCGGCGTGCCGTTCCGCCGCAACTCGACATAGAGCATCGGCTCCGCTTCCGGGTTACTGGCGTCATAGCCCTGCATTTGGCCGATCGGCTGGCCGCGGGCAAGCCTCTGGCCGGCGGTGACGTCCAGATGCTGCATGCCCGACAGCACGGCGTCGTAATTATTGCCGCAATCCAGGATCACCAGCAGGCCGTAATGCTGGAACGGCTCGGCGTATAAAACCGGCCCGGAACAAGGCGCTGCGACGCGGGCGCCCGGTGCGGCCTTGTAGACGATGCCGACCGCCGGGCCCGCCACTGTGGCGGCGCCATAGGCCTGCACGATGCGGCCGGCCACCGGCGCGCCGGTTGCCGCCAAGACATTGCCTGGGGCCTCCGGCGGCGGTTCGGGCGGCGGCACCCGGGCGGCGGCGGCTTCCATCCGCTCCTGCATCTGCAGTTTGTTAACAATGCTCTGCAAATTGTGAACATTCGCCGTCGCTGCCGCCTCGGCGGCGGCGGCGCTGGCGGCGGTGTCGAGATCCGAGGTCTCGGCGCCATGCGCCGCGGCGATCTGCTGGTTCAGCGCACCCTCCGCCTTTTGCTGGCTGGCGACCGAAGCGGTCAGCACCGCTTGCTGCGAGAGGGTCTGCGTCTGCAACATCGCCACCTGCTGGGCCTGCGCATGCACGGTCCGGGCGTCGTCCTCAATCTCGGCGGCGATGCCCTGCAACACCAGAACCCCGCGAATCGCATCCGTGGGTGAACCCGGCACCGCCAGCATCGACGCCGCCGGCTGGCTGGCGAGGCGCTGCATCACCGGCAATAAGGCGGCGAGCGCCGCTTCGTTCCGGTGCAGGCGCTGCTCCGCTGCCTGGGACTGGCTATTCAAGGAGGCCAAGGTCGAGGCAGCGGTCGCGGTCTGGTCTTCCAAATTCCGCAACGCGGCGGCGGCGGCCACCTGCTGCTGCGCCAGCATGGCCGCGCGCGCCGCAAGTTGCGCGGCCTGCCGCCTGGCTTCCGCCGCCGCCTCGTGATGCCGCGCCGCTTCTGCCCGCGCGGCGGCTAAGGCCTGTTGTTGTTGGTCAAGCGCATCGGAATGCGCATAGGCCAGGGAGGGGACAAATAGAAACAGGGCAAAGGCCAACCGCCTTCCGCGCAAGCCTATCCGCGTCATTGCGAGCGTAGCGAAGCAATCCATTTTATTTTGAAACCGGCACAAAAAGATGGATCGCCACGCTTTGTGCTAAGGCACGCATCGGCGTGACGCTC
>Ga0116226_10006077_pt1 | contig 10823 bp, 7 predicted proteins | sample S1TSphfallax_FD_89692 | JGI IMG/M metagenome (GOLD analysis project Ga0116226, IMG submission 89692) | Host-associated microbial communities from peat moss isolated from Minnesota, USA - S1T2_Fa - Sphagnum fallax MG | ecosystem: Host-associated > Plants > Peat moss > Unclassified | place: USA...
GCATCGGGAGCCATGGTGATGCCGTGCACGCCGGGCTCTCGGGAGATGCGCTCGATCCGTTGCGGCGCGCCGCCGTCGAGCGAGGTGCGGAAGAGGTGACGCTCGAGAGGACCCGCTGCCGTCGCGGTAAAGTAGATGAGGCGGCGCTCCTCGTCGATGGCCTTGATGGCGCGCTCCCGGAAATCATCGACGCTCCAGCTGCCGGCGGTCAACCGCCGCAGCGGCCGGCCCTCGTAATCGTACAGATAGAGATGGACGAATCCGTCGCGCGAGGATGCCCAGACGAACTCTTTCGAACGCTGCAGAAACGACAGCTCATCGTTGAGTTCGATCCAGGTGGTGCTGGTCTCCGTCAGGACCACCCGGCTCGCACCGGACCCGACATCGGCAAACAACAGATCGAGGCGGCGTTGGTCGCGGCTCTGGCGCTGGATGGCCACCGTCCTGCCGTCCGGCAGCCAGTCGAGCCGGGCGAGATAAACATCCGGGTCCGGGCCCAAATCGATGGTGACCCGGGCGCCCGTGCTCACCTCCACGACGTCGAGGCGCACGACCACGTTCGGACCGCCGGCCGCGGGATAGCGTTGCGCGAATGTGGCCACGTTGTCCTCTGCGATCTCGAACCGCTGAGTCTCCTGCACCGGCGTTTCGTCCACCCGGACGAAGGCGATATGGCGGCCGTCGGGTGCCCACCAGTAACCCGTGCTGCGCCCCATTTCCTCCTGCGCGACGAACTCCGCCATGCCATTCTTGATGGCTCCTCCGCCATCGCGGGTCAGCGGCTTTTCGCTGTGCGACCCCAAGTCGTAGCAATGCAGGTTTTGATCCCTGACAAAGGCGACGTGTGCGCCGTCCGGGGAGACCGACGCATCGGTCACGAAGCCCGCCGTCTCGGAAATCCGCAGGAGGGCATCGGCCCCGGACTTCGTGAGATCGTAGTAATAGAGTCGGCCGTCGAGTGGAAATAGCAGAGACCGGCCCGAGGGCGCGAAGGAATATTCCACGATGCCCGACAAAGCCGCGGTGCGCTGGCGCTCGCGCCGGGCAGCTTCCTCATCGGACAGCCTTTCCCGGCGGGGAGCGAGGATCGTCGAGTCCACCAGGATCCTCGAGCCCGAATCTTTGAGGGTGTACTCCCAAAGATCCAGGCGGTCCTTGTCCTCAGGCCTGCCCAGCAGATAGGTGACCCTCGAGCCATCCGGAGAAATCTTCAGTGCGGCGATCGTGGGACCCGTGAGGGCGGGTGCATCGAACAAGCGATCGATGGTGAGGTCGTCGTCCAACGGCGGGGCGGGCGGCATGCCCTCGATTACAACAACTACGACGAGACGCGTCCAGCGATGCGGGGCGAGCGGCTGCAGCTGTGATACAAATCTCGTTTGCATGACGGTTTGTCGCTATCATTGCGATGCCCGTTCGGTTCTCGGAAACATGAGGTTTCTCGGTATGTTTGGAAGTTTTTTCAAGACGGTAGACGTCGACAAATTTGCCGATTCGATAGTCGACGAGGTCAAGCGTGCGTTGCCCGCCGGCTATTCCCCCGGTACAAAAAACATCTCCGAGCGGGCGGACAGGCTCGACGAAACCATCGGCAGGCGGACGGGCGAATTCATTAAAACCTGTCAGCTCAACATCTACAAGAAAGCGCGATTGGCCGCCCGCGTGCGCGAAGGCATGAGTGCGCACGGATATCCTGAGCCCTTCGTCAAATCGTTTTCCCTGGATCTGCTGACGCGGTTACAAAGGCTGTCAAAGCAACCGAAGCCCTGAGCACATCCCTTGAGGGGTCGCTAGACGTGTCCAGTCTCCCGGGGGCGGCGTGAGCCGGACCCTGCCCCCGCGCCCGGCGCCGGGGAACGACGCAAACGCGGTCATGGAACGGGCTGTCGAACTGCAGCAAGCCGGTCGGACCGTCGACGCAGCATTGATTTATCGCGCGGTGATAGCGCAAGACCCGAAGCACTTCGACGCAACGCATCTCTTGGGTGTGATAGCGCTGCAAGAAAATCGCTTGGATGAAGCACGGAACCTGATTGCGGCGGCCTTGCGCATCAGGCCGGACGATCCTCCCGCTTTGAACAACTTAGGCACGGTGCATCTGCGGAACAAGCAGCCGGAACTTGCCCGCGCGCTCTTCGAGCGTTCGGCGAAGTTACAGCCGAATGACAGCAGCGCACAGATCAATCTCGGGACCGCCCTCCGGCAGCTCGGACGTTCCCGCGAAGCGCTCGGGCCGCTGCGAACCGCCCATGCGCAGGCACCGGGTTCCGCACTCGTGTGTAATTTGCTGGGGGCGTGCCTTCTCGATTCGGGCGACGCGCGAGCCGCGGTTCAGCTGTTCGAAGCCGCCACGTTGGCCGAGCCGGACAGCCCGGATGGTTGGAGCAACCTGGCCATTGCATTGAACGACGCCGGCGACCACGAACGCGCGCAGGAAGTCGCCTCCAGGGCGGTCGCCATGGGCGCCGAATCAGCGGCCGCGCTCGGCGCATTGGCCGCGGTGCAGTTCGAAAAAAAGCAGATCGAGGCTTCGTTGCAGACGTATCGAAAGGCCGTGGCGCTTCCCAATCCTTCGGTGCAGACGCTCTGTGGATTCGCCAATGCGCTGTGGCTCGGAGGACGGGGTGCGGAGGCGCTCAAAAATCTGCGTCGGGCGACCGAAATCGACGGCAACAATGCGTATGCGGCCTGGAAGCTCAGCGTGACGGAATGCCAGTCGTTCTATGAGACCATCAGCGAAATCGAGGCATCACGGCAGAGGTTTTCACAGGGCCTCGACGATCTGCAGGCCTGGTTTGGCGCCACGACCCGGCCCGAGGCCTATGCCGCCGTCGCCTCCACGCAGCCATTCTACATAGCCTACCAGGCCTACAATAATCGGGAGCTCTTGAGCCGGTATGGACGGGTGTGTGAGCAGTGGATGGGCTCGTTCTCCTTCGACGCACCGAAGCGCGATGTGCGCGCCGACGGCCGGATGCGGGTCGGCATGGTGTCGGCCCACATACGCAACCATTCGGTGTGGCACGCGATCACGAAGGGCTGGTTCAAGCATCTCGACCAGACCCTGTTCGACGTGTCGTTGTTTCATCTCGGATCGATTCACGATGAAGAGACGGCGGCAGCCAGACAGGCCGCCGCCCATTTCGAGGACCGGCCCAGGGATTTGCACAGCTGGGCGCAGACCATCGCGGGCGCGGGCTTGGATGCGTTGATCTATCCTGATATCGGCATGGACGCGCTCACGACCCAGCTGGCCTCGCTGCGTCTCGCGCCGGTACAGGCGGCCTCGTGGGGTCATCCCGAGACGACCGGCCTGCCGACCATGGATTTGTACCTGTCGGCCGCGGGATTCGAGCCGCCCGATGCGGACAACAATTACAGCGAGCGGCTGGTGCGCCTGCCGAACCTCGGCGTCCATACGGAGCCCTTGATGCCGGAGGTGGAACCACCGGACCTACGACTGATGGGTCTGCCCGCCGACCAACCCTTGTTGCTCTGTCCTGGAATACCGTTCAAGTACTCGCCTGCCGACGATGTGGTGTGGGCCCGGATCGCCCGGGGAATGATGTCCGCTTCCAGCCGCCGCGGATGGTCGGGGCTTGCGGACCGTTTGCGCAGACGAGGACACGGGAGACTGGTTTTCTTCCGCAGCGGCATTGACACCCTTGACGGACTTTTCATTCAGCGGCTGCGCAAGGCGTTCGATGCGGAAAAGGTCGACTTTGATGCCACCGTCAGTGTGATCCCGCACCTCAAGAGAGCTCGATTCTTCGGATTGATGCAACATGCCACCCTCATGCTCGACACCATCGGTTTTTCCGGATTCAACACTGCATTGCAAGCCGTGGAAGCCGGGCTGCCGGTTCTGGCGCGCGAAGGAAATTTCATGAGAGGGCGGCTGGCCAGTGGCGTCATGCGGCGCATGGATATGCCTGAACTCGTCGCAGGCACCAACGATGAATTCATCCGGACCGCCGTCGCCCTGGCATCAGATCCGGCGCAATGCAAGGCGCTGCGGGTGAAGATCGAAAATCGGCGCGGCATCCTGTTTCATGACCTGGAGCCGGTGCGGGCCTTGGAGAAGCCCCTGGCCGACGCAATTCGGCAGCATCGGACAGATCAACAATACGAGGCATGATCGGATCAGCCGCCGGGTCGCACGACGTCGGCAAGCTGTCGCTCCAATTCGCGTATGGGGACCATATCGCAAAATAATGCCGCACGGCGTGCGATGATGGCGCCGCGCAGTTTTTTGCGTCTTCCCGCGTCTGCCGCCAGGCTGACCGCCTTGTCGACGAACTCATCCTTCGATACGGCGACCAGCTCGGGCAGCCCGATCTGCCGCATGATGCCGCTGGCCAGGCGACCGCGCATGAATTCGCCTTCAAAGGCCAGTACCGGAAGGTCGCATTCAATCGCCTGCAGCGCGGTGTTGAAACCTGAAAACCCGGGCGTATCCAGCATGATCGCCGATCGGCGCATCAATCCGAAAAAGCGCGAGCGTTCGAGCGTGGGAACTATGCTGACATGTGCGTCGAAGTCGACACCGCCCGTGTCGAACGCCTGCCTCAGACGGGCTTCGAGCATCCGGTCGAGGGAGTCGCTGCGGCTGCGAAAGAACACCAGCCGGCCGCCGCTGCTGCTGCGAAGAAAACTTTTCTTTTGCAGCCGCGCTGCGATCTGCACCCAGACGTCATCGAATGCCGGCGTATATTTGAAGGGGGATCCGGGACACAGGAGCAACGGCTCGTCTTCGGGGAGATTCAGCGAAGACAGTCCCGGCTTCGAGACCTTGGGCGCGAGCGGCTCGACGTGGACCCCCAGATTCGGCAACCTCACCAGCTTCTCGCTGTAATTGTCGGCGGCGTGCTGAGGTTCAAATGCGTCGCCCGACAGGTACAGGTCGATCGTCGGCAGACCACTGGTTTCCGGATGACCCCAGCTGGTTGCCTGAACGGGGGCAAGCCGTAACGACGCCAGTTGCACGGTGAGCGGGTCCATGCCAATTTCCGGATAGATGACGACGTCCAGATCACGTGATCTTATCGCCTCAACCCAGCCCGGCAAACTGGTGGGTTGATCCTCGAGGGATGTCACCCTCGGCCGCACGTCCTCGGTTTCCCGATCGGACGTCGGGTTCAACTGAAACAGGAACAAGTCGACTTTCGCGCGATCGAGATGATGCACCCATCCCCGTGTGATCGCATTCCAAACGGAATGCTCGTGGAGGTGGGCGGCCGCAATCCCGACGCGCAGCCGGCGCGCCTGCACCGCCCGACTCCGGGGTGGCTGCGTCGGCAATGTCTCCATCCATGTGGCGCACAACGCACCATAGCGGGCCAGCAGTTCCCGGTTGTTGAACGGCTGATAAGCCAGATAAAACGGCTGGCAGACACCGACGGCACGGAAAGGGTCTTCGACATCTGTGTTCAATCCATACCAGGCGCCAACCTCGCCGATCGCAGCCGCAAACCTGCGCCGCGATTCGTGAAGGTCCGATTCGCTCTGGTAGATCGGCTTCAGATGCGCAATGGCAATCGCCCACCGCGCGCGCAGATTCTTCTCATCGAGGGCAACGGCGCGCTGCAGCTGTTCGATCGCCTCTTCGTTGAGCCCATTGGCGAGCAGTGCGTTGCCAAAGGCGAACAGCATGTCCGCCGAGCGCGCAGGATGTGCCGCAACCTGCCGATGGCTTGCGATGGGCGCGGCAGACTGCGGCTTGAGTTCGATTGCCCTGGCCGCAGATTCGCGCGCCCGCTCGTGATCGCCGATGGCGGCGGCCGCGATCGATAAACTCTTCCAGCCCTCGGCGTTGCCCGGATCCTCCCGAATGGCGGCCTCGAACATCTGAACCGCTTCGCTCAGTTCGACGGCATGGGTCAGACAGGCGCCCAGAAGGGTGCATACGGCATAGGATGATGAATCCGCCGCGTGGGCACGGCGCAGCAGCGGTATGGCCTCCTGATGCCGTCCCATGTTGGTCAACGCCGTTGCGACGTTAATCATCGCATTCTGCGACGTCGGCTCCAGCTTCAGCGCCATTTCGAACCACTGCAGCGCAGTCTCCAGCTGGCCGTCCCGCAGATAGCTCGTGCCTAGATTCCCGATGGCGGCGGCGTTTTGCGGATTGACGGCAACCGCGGCATTGATGAAATGCTGCGCAACGCCAAACCGCCCCTGCTGAAGGGCGGCGATTCCGAGCAGGTGGGCGGCATCAAAATCACGCGGCGACTCTGCCAAGATGGCCAGGTACACTTTCGCCGCTTCTTCGAGGCGACCTTCCTCATGCAGGGCGACGCCCTCCGCCAGCAGGGGATGCCCGGCGTCCGCCACCTTGACGAATTGTGGAGTCTCGGTCATTCGTTGCTGCAGGCGTCAGGACTCAGGCGTGGACTCGTCAGAGTGTTCCTCACCGGCTGCCGAATTTTCATCGGGAATTTTATGCTGCTCAGTGAGCCACGCACCCAGATCCACGAGCCGGCAGCGATCGCTGCAGAAGGGTCGGTAAGGCGACGCTCCGGACCACTCAACCGGCCGTTTGCAGGTCGGGCATTTGACAGTGGCGGTCATTCGGTCGTGCGCACACTAGGCGCAGCATGTGAGTACAAAAGGCACGTCGGTGTCCACATGAGTCGGCCGGCCGGCCACATTCGACCATTTTAAGAAGCGGATGGTGCAGCGGTGGCTGCTGCCGCTGATTTCCGGGAAAAGGTCACTATGGGGAGGCATGGTGACGCGAACCATCTGACACGGATTTTCGCGGTCGAACTGCAGCTGGAATATGCCGCCCACGGCGCTCTCCGATTTCTGTTTGGCGTTCTGACGCGTCAACCACAGGAGTTCGGCGATGCTGTCGCACAGCGGCCTGATGGGCGTGAGCCACGCGTTGAACTCCGCGGTCCGCACTTCGGGGGATCGGGTCAGCCAGAAGCAATAATCCGGCAGGTCGAAATCGCACGTGCCACCGGGGATCGCGCTGCGATGCTTGATCGCGCTCAGGAATTCCGATTCGCGCAGCGGCGCCATGAAGTTGCCGCCCGCCATGGAGAGCTCGTCCCGCATCTTCACCAGATTCGACATCAGGGACTTCAAGCGGCTCGGATCGACCCCCGTTTTGGTCTGATATTCCTTGAGCAGCGTGACGTGGCGTTCAAGTTCCTTCAACACGTCGCTGCGCGAGTCGCCGCGTGCCGTGATCGCGAGGATTTCGAGGAGGGCGGTCACGGCGGAGCGTGTGCTCCAGGGATTCGGAAAATCAGCGTGATAGGACGCCTGGGTGTAGAGAAATTCAAGCCGCAGGAAGGTCCGCATGCGCTCATTGAGCGGCTGCTCGTAGGTGACGGGCGCGAGTTCGGGCACGGCATCAGGTCTTGGGTCGAGGAAAGAGTTCATAGCGCTATTCTGAGCCAACCCAAGGGCCACGGTAAACCGTGGGTTTGATCTATATTGACTTTTCCGCGTTCCAGGCGGTGACGAGGTATCCTTCATGCAACGTGTCCACCGCCCGCCGCAGTTCCGCAATGCTTCCACGATTCGTGAGCACATCGTCAGCCACTTTAAGGCGGGCATCTCGCGACGCCTGGGCAGCCAGGATGGCGCGCGCCTGCTCGAGGGTGGCTGCGTCGCGCGTCATGACTCGTTTCAATTGCTGGTCTTCATCGACGTCGACAACCAGGATGCGGTCGACGCGTGCCGGATTGCCGCCTTCCACCAACAAGGGAATTGCCAGCACCACGTAAGGTCCCCGGGCGGCGTCCGCGCAGACTTCCATTTCCGCCCGAATCAGAGGGTGCAGCATGCCCTCCAATTCCTTGCGCATTTCGGGTTTGTCGAATATCAAGTGACGGAGCCTGCGCCGGTCGAGCTGGCCGTCCGCCTTGAGCAGGTCGGCACCAAATCGTGCGACCACCTGCGCGAGAGCCGGTTGCCCCGGTGCCACCAACGCATGGGCGATCTCGTCCGCATCGACCACCGGCACGCCCAACTCCCGAAAGCGCAGCGCGACCGTCGTCTTGCCGCTGGCAATGCCGCCGGTCAGCCCCACGCGCAGACGTCGCGCCACCTCAGTGCCGCAGGCCGGAGAGCCGCAGGTAGGAGTTCATCAGCGGCTCGCCGTACATCATGGCGAGCCAGCCGGCCGCCGCCAGATACGGCCCGAATGGCATCGGCAAGGCGCGGTCACGGCCTCGGGCGACGATCATCAGGATGCCCATGAGCGCGCCGGTGACGGCAGACAGAATGATGATGAGGGGCAGAAGCTTCCATCCCAGCCATGCTCCCAATGCGGCGTACAGTTTGAAATCGCCATACCCCATGCCCTCCTTCCCGGTGACCCATTTGAAAATCTGGAATACCAGCCAAAGACTCGAGTAGCCGGCGGCCGCGCCGATGATGGCGTCCGGCGGTGACACCGGCAACGGCAGCTGTTCACCGGGACCTACGAATACTGCCGCCAAAAGGCCTAGCCACAGGAGCGGCAGCGTGATGCCGTCGGGCAACAGCTGATGATCCACGTCGATCCCTGTCAGCGCAATCAAGGACCAGGTCACGATCAACGCGCAGGCGGCCGGCGCCCCGAATCCAAAGTGCCACGCCACCCAGGCGGACAGCAGGGCACTGGTCAACTCCACCAGCGGATAACGCGGCGAGATCTTGTGCCGACAGGCGGCGCATCGCCCGCGCAGCATGAGCCAGCTCAGAACCGGAATGTTCTGCCAGGCTGTGATGGGCGCCTTGCACGTCGGACAGGCGGACCCCGGAACGCTGAGCGTGAAACGAGGCGACTGGCCGTGGACCGTCGTGGCAGACTCGTCATGGCCCTCTGCAAGCAGCGCTGCCGCCTGGGCCTGCCAGTCACGCTCGAGGATGATCGGCAGGCGATAGATGACCACGTTGAGAAAACTGCCGATCGCGAGCCCCAAAACGAAAACGGTGCCCGCAAACCACTCGGTTCGTCCCGCGTACAGCGCGGCGAGTTCATTCAGCATGCGCGAGTGTTCAGTCCCGGACTTGCCGTGCTAGCCGACCACCTGGCCCAGCTTGAAGATCGGCAGGTACATCGCGATCACCATGCCGCCCACCAGGACTCCGAGCACCGCCATGATGAGGGGTTCGAGAAGGCTCGACATGCTGTCAACCGCGTTATCCACCTCGGCCTCGTAGAACTCCGCCACCTTGCCCGACATGGTGTCGAGCGATCCGGATTCTTCGCCGACGGCGATCATCTGCACCACCATGTTGGGGAACAATCCGGTATTTTCCATGGCGCGCTGCAGGCGTTGACCGGTGGCGACCTCATCCTTCATGCGCAACACCGCCTCTTCGAAGACGATGTTGCCGGTGGCGCCGGCCACCGATTGCATGGCCTCGACCAGCGGGACACCGGCCGCAAACATGGTGGCGAGTGTGCGCGCGAAGCGTGCAATGGCCGCCTTGATGAGGATCGGTCCAATGATCGGGAACTTGAGGAGGATGCGGTCCGATGCAAGCTGCATTTTTTTCGACCGCTTGAGAAAGTAGAAGAACGTGTAGAAGCTGCCGCCAATGATGAGGGCCACCCACCACCCTTGGTGCTGGACGAAGCGTGACAGGTTCACCACCATCTGCGTAAAGGCGGGCAGGTCCGCGCCGAAGCCCTTGAAGAGCTCTTCGAACTGGGGGATGACGAATATTAGCAGGATGACCGACACAATGACCGCGACCACCAAAACGGCGATCGGATAAAACAGCGCTTTCTTGATCTTTTTCTTGAGTGCCTCGGTTTTTTCCTTGTAGGTTGCGATCTTGTCGAGCAGCGACTCGAGGGCACCCGCCTGTTCCCCGGCCTCCACCAGGTTGACGAACAAATCGTCGAAGAAGAGGGGAAATTTGGCGAGAGACTCGTGCAGCGTGCTGCCGCCCTCGATGTTGGCCTTGATGTCGAGCACGAGCTTTTGCATCGACGGCTTTTCATGGCCATTGCCGATGATCTCGAATGCCTGGACCATGGGAATTCCGGCCGACATCATGGTCGCGAGTTGCCGGGCGAACACCGCGATGTCCTCGTTCGTCACCTTGCCGCCGGAGCGGAAGGTCGTGCTCTGCGTCTTCACGCGGGTCGGAGCAACCCCCTGCCGGCGAAGATCCGCCCTGAGAATGGCCTCGCTCGCCGCAAGCGATTTTCCGCGCACCTTGTTACCGCGCTTGTCCTTCCCTTCCCAGATGAACTGGGTCTCTTTCTTTCCTGCGGTAGCCGACACAGCCATAAATCAATCCTTGCTCTGACGAACTTATTCGATCGTGACGTTGTTGATCTCTTCCAAACTGGTGACGCCGTCCATCACCTTTTGCAGGCCGGAACGACGCAGATTCCAGATCCCATCCTTGGTCGCCTGATCGCCGATATCGAGCGCACCGCCGCCCTCCATGATGATGCGGCCGATCGTCTCGGTCACGGGCATCACCTGGTACAGACCCATGCGACCCTTGTAGCCGTCCGTACACTGGCTGCAGCCCACGGCCTTGTAGACCCTGATACCCGCATCGATGTCCGACTGTTCGAAGCCCTCCTTTCGCAAGGCTTCAGCCGGGATATCGATCGGTGTCTTGCAGTGGATGCAGAGCTTGCGTGCCAGTCGCTGCGCGATGATGCGTCTCACCGACGTGGCGATGGCATAGGGCTTCACTCCCATATCGACCAGACGCGTCAATGTCTGGGGGGCGTCGTTGGTGTGCAGCGTCGACAGCACCAGATGTCCGGTCTGCGCCGCCTTGATCGCGATCTCGGCCGACGCGAGATCGCGGATCGCGCCGACCATGATGACGTCGGGGTCCTGGCGCAGAAA
>Ga0116226_10006078_pt1 | contig 10823 bp, 4 predicted proteins | sample S1TSphfallax_FD_89692 | JGI IMG/M metagenome (GOLD analysis project Ga0116226, IMG submission 89692) | Host-associated microbial communities from peat moss isolated from Minnesota, USA - S1T2_Fa - Sphagnum fallax MG | ecosystem: Host-associated > Plants > Peat moss > Unclassified | place: USA...
CGTGAGGGTGGCCGGATCGCCCGCGGCGACACTCGTCGGATTGACGGTGAGCGTCACGGTGGGCGGCTGCGTCGGTGGGCCTGAGACATTGAAGGCCGCCGCGGCCGTGGCAGCGGTGTACTGCGAGGACCCGGCGAAGGTTCCGGTGAGCGTGCTGGTCCCGACCGCCGCGGGCGTCACCGCACAGGTGGCGAGGCCCGTGCTGTTGGTGGTGGCGTTGCAGCTCGAGTTCCCGAGGGTCAAGGTGACGGGCTGGCCGCTGAGCGCGGCCACCGGACTCACCGAGACATCCACCAGCGATCCCACGACATTGACCGGCTGATTGATCGTGCCGGCCTGCGGGCTCGGGTCCACGTTGAGGAAGGTGACGTGCTTGCCGGCGCCCCAACTCAGTTTGACGCTGTTGGAGGTAAGAGGCGTGCTGCCGACCGTCGTCGTGGCGGTCACGGAGTCCGCTCCGGTCAGTGCCGCGATGTAAGTGAAACTCGCGACCCCGCTCGCGTTGGTCAGCACCAGGTGAATACCGGGGTTTGCGCCCGTCACCGTGAATAACACCGGTACGCCCGACGCGGAGCTTACGTTCTTCAAAGTCGCGGTGAAGGTCTGAGCGCTGCCTTGCGCCGGGTTCGTAGCCACCGTGGAGGGCGAGAGAGTCATCGCCGGGGCGGGACTGGTCGGAGCAAAGTTGCAGACGCCGCTCGTCGGGGCGAGCCGATAGATGGTGTCGTACCGGGCCGAGTAGAGACAGCCATCGGGTCCCGTGACCCCTACCCCCGGCGATGCCGACGCGAGCAGCACCTCGGCGCTCGGATTCGCGATCGGGATCTCATACAGCGAGCCCGAAGGTTCGGCGATCAGCGATTGCGCACTGCCATCGGCATTCACAACACCAATCGCTACCGGGAAGTCTGAGGTCACGCCGCTGACGGGGGTGACGGTTACCGTCGAGGCGTTGGTGCCGGAAATCTGTTCGACCGGTGCGGTCTGCGTGTAGTAGTAGCCGCTCACCGCATACAGGGTGCCGTTCGGGGCAAACGCCATGCCGCCGTTCGGGGTCGAAGGCAGCGTCGCGTAGGCCACGACGGTTGTCGGATTACTCGGGTTCGTATTGGCCGGGTCGACTACACGATAGATGTGCGGATCGTCGGTGCCGCCGCCCGTGCACTCGTCGTCAAAGAACAAGTCGCCGCTCAGCGGGTCGACACTGAGCCCAGCGGGGCAGGTGAGACCCGATGCGACGACTCGGGTGATCGCGCCGGTCGCGGGATTGATCTGAACGATTTCGGCGCCTTCGGTGCCGACCGGGGCGTAGACGCTGCCGTCCTTGCCGTAGACGAATCCGCCGAGGATGGGCGTGAGTGTGTTGAGGAGGTTCGAGGCCGAGGCCGTGCCGCCTGAGAGTCCGAGTTGGTAGATCCCGCCGGTCAGGCCATCCGCGACCAGCACGTTACCGGCGGAGGTGAAGCTCGGGTTGTCGGCGCCCGGACAGCCTAGATTGACATTGTTGTAGAACACCGTGGCGGCAGCGGGCAGGCCGCTGATGTAGGTCGAGATCGAGTAACCGGTCGCGGCTACGGGCACCGTGCCCACGCCGCAGGCGGCGTTGGTACTACCGCTGTAAGTGACGACGGCGGAGCCCGGGATCGGGAGACTCGAGTCGGTGACGTCGATGGCTGTGAAGGTGACGGTCTCGTTCACCTGATCTGTGGCCGTGAACTGAATCTGGCCGTTGACGTCGGTCACCGCCGGAGAGGGCCCGGACACCACGGCATGGCTGCCACCGGTCTGGATGCTGACGAGCTTGCCCGGCGAGGGCCGGCTCAGCGCGTCGGTCAAGGTCACGATGATGGTGGCGGCGGTTTGGCCATCCGCGGCCACGGTGGAAGGATTCGCCGTGATGCCACCGTTCGCGGCGGGTGGACCGACGAAGGTGACGGTTCCCGTGCCGTTGACGGTGATTCCATCAGTGGTGTCGGTCGCGGTAAGGACGAGGTTGTCTGCAACGAGATCGGTCAACGAGAAGACGGCGACTCCCCCGATGCTGCTGGTCACGGCGCTCGCGGGGGTGATGACCGCGCTGTTGTTCGAGGCGGCGGTGAGGGTCACCGTCTTGCCACCGACCGGATTGCCATTGGTATCGAGCAGCCGGACGTTCACGTAGCCCTGAGATTGACCGTCGGCAGACACCGTAGCGGAGGCACCGATCGGGGCCATGACATAGGAATAGACGCCCGAGTTGGTCGCACTCACGGCGGTGTTCGTGAGGCCGGCGAGCTTGAGGTAAAGCTGGTTCAGGTTCGGCGAACCGAGACCGACGTGTGCGAAGTCGGAGCCGAGCGAGGTCGCGCCCTGGAACGCGCTGGTCCCGGCGAACGGATAGATGGCCTGGTTGAAGGCGCCGATGTTCTTCCCCAGCGCCTCATTGAGGAGGGCCGCCATGGCCGCCCAGGCCGGGGCGGACATGCTGGTACCGCCGTAGACGAGTCCGTTGGGGCAGCCGCCATTGCTCTGCTGACAGATCTGCACGCCGAGCGCCGGGTCGGCGTTCGCGACGACATCCGGGACCGAGCGGTTGGTTGCGGTATTCAGCCCCGCCTGGAAGCTCGGCGAGCTGAAGAACTTGCTGACCCCGAATCCACCCTGGCCGGTTTGCGGGGTGGCAGCGCTGCCGTTCCACCAGGTCTCACTGCCATAGGTATAGCCCGGACCGGTGATGAACGAAGATCCACCGACCGCGGTGGCATCGGGCGCGTCCGCGGGCACCGCGACCGTGTTGGCGCTGCCGTCGAGGCAGGTACTGCCCGAATCTCCAGCCCCGTTGAATACGCTGATCCCTGAGGCGGCGGCTGACTTGAATATCGTATCGAGGCTCTGTACGTCCGCGAGCGTCGTCTGATCTTCGCAGTACGCCCAGCTGTTGCTGATCACGGTCGCGCCACCGGTGATCGCCGCGTTGAAGACTGCTTGGAAGCTTCCAGCGCCGCTGAAGGGAGCGTCATACACGATGACTTTCGCGTTGGGAGCGATACCCTGGACGGTATCGATATCGAGCAGAACTTCGTCCTGGTCCGGGCCCGCCGTCGCGCCGCCGTTGACGGGCACTTCGGTGACGTTCGCGCTCGTCGCGGTTGTCGCGCCCGTGAGCGTCAGGAAGTTCGAAACATCGCTCTGTTGGTAGGTATCGAACTCGATCAGCCCGACAGTCTGCCCGGTACCGTCGAGTTCTTCCCAGCCCGGCGGATCTTTGGCTTCCGTACCGGCATAGCCGGAAGCGTTTTTCGCCGCGGTCAGGCACGTCAGTAATCCTGATTTATCGGTATTGCCCGTGTTCGCGATCTTGCATAGGTAGACGAGGAAATTGTACAGAGCCCATCGGACGGCCACCGGCCGCGCCAGATTGGACAGCCCTGTTATCGCCTGGACGTGGGACCCTAAGGATGTGGGCAGCGCAGGGTCGACGTCGTTCGCGAAGAATTGCGTATCGCCGATCCGGTAGTCATGAATTTCGAGATCGAACGCCTGCTCAGCCTCGGCGCGGGTGCCGCGCACGGTGAGCGTCAGGCGGTTCGCCGAAGCGGAGACCGTGGTGAAGCCGTGCTCCCGCAGGAAGCGCGCGAGCGCGTTGTAAGTCCTGACGGAAGGGCCGAAGCGCTCAGCGAGCTCGCGCTGGCTAAGGAACCGCCGGTACTGCGGTGAGCTTCGATCGTAGACCTCGTGCAGGTAATTCTCGAACCCCTGTTCGTCGTCGCGCCGCAGCGTCAACGTGAGAGTGATCGGCTCGAGCCCCTGCGAGGCGTTCCGGGCCGTCGGTTCGGCGTCGGTGATCTGGTTCAGGACGTGCCCCGGGAGGCGCACTTCCGCGGCTAAGACTCTTGGCGGGGCCGCTCCCATGCACAGAACCATTGCAAGGAAACTGCCAAAGAGAACCCTTGGAATTCTAAACATTATTGCTCCCCGGTCGTGGCATCAGACGCCGCACACGCTAGGGGTAATGGGTCGGCGGCAACAATCCCCCCAAACGGGGGGATTGTGCGGTGGAGTACTCAGCGGGTGTTCGAGATACCGCGAGCTGTTAGGAACCTAGGATGCAGTTGCGGTGACGCCGGGGAGGTGGTGAAATTCGCCGCCGAGGTCGGCCCCACAAGTCCGCCGGGGGAGTCTCGGGTGTCCATAGATACCGTCTATCGAATCGATCGTTTCTATCGATTTCCGAGGCGCCTTCGCGGCTGCCATCCTTCACATCTGTGCCCGTTACAACCTAAGCCGGAGTATGTCGTCAATGTCGCTCATCAATACGGAAGTCAAGCCGTTCAAGGCCACCGCTTACCACAACGGTAAATTCGTGCCCGTCAGCAACGACACGATAAAGGGAAAATGGTCGGTATTCGTGTTCTATCCCGCCGACTTCACCTTCGTCTGCCCGACGGAGCTCGGCGACCTCGCTGATGTCTATCCGGAGTTCAAGAAGCTCGGCGTCGAGATCTACGGCGTGTCCACCGATACCCATTTCACCCACAAGGCCTGGCACGACACCTCGGAAACCATCAAGAAGGTGCAGTATCCGCTCGTGGCCGACCCGACTCTGGCGCTGTCGCGCAACTTCGAAGTACTGATCGAAGAGGAAGGGCTCGCGTATCGCGGCACTTTCGTCATCGACCCCGCGGGCCACATCAAGATCATCGAAGTGCACGATAACGGTATCGGCCGCGATGCGAAGGAGCTGCTGCGCAAGGTGCAAGCGGCGCAGTACGTGGCTTCGCATCCGGGCGAGGTGTGCCCCGCGAAGTGGACACCGGGCGCCAAGACTCTGGCCCCGTCGCTCGAGCTCGTCGGCAAGATCTAAGGCCCACGGCGCGCGCCTCACGACACCACCACTGGACGTCATCATGCTCGACAGTCATCTCAAGGATCAGTTGAAGGCCTACTTCGAGCGGATCTCGGCGCCGGTCGAGATCGTGGCGTCCGTCGATGACGGCGAGAGTTCGAGGGAAATGCTCGAGCTTCTCGCCGACATCGTCGCCCTCTCGCCGCTCGTGACGGTGGCGGTGGTACGCGAGGATTCCGAGCCGAAGCCTTCGTTTGCACTCAACCGGCCCGGCGAAGCGGCGCGAATCCGCTTCGCCGGACTGCCGATGGGGCACGAGTTCACTTCCCTGGTGCTGGCTCTGCTGCAGGTTGGGGGTTATCCGCCGAAGGTGGAGGCCGAACTCCTCGAGCAGATCCGGGGCCTCGATAAAGAGCTCGTGTTCGAGACCTTTATTTCACTCAGCTGCCAGCTGTGCCCGGATGTAGTCCAGGCGCTGAACCTGATGGCGGTGACGAATCCGAACATTCGTCACACCATGATCGATGGCGCGCTGTTCCAGAAAGAGGTGGAGCAGCGGCAGATACTGTCCGTCCCGACGGTATTCTTGAACGGGCAGCCGTTCGGCCAGGGGCGGCTGTCCATTGAGGAAATCGTGGCGAAGCTCGACGCCTCGAGCGGCGCGCGCGAAGCGGCGAATATCTCTGCCAAGGCGGCGTTTGACGTGCTCGTGGTCGGCGGCGGCCCCGCGGGCGCCGCAGCCGCGATCTATGCGGCGCGTAAGGGAATCCGTACCGGCGTGATCGCCGAGCGCTTCGGTGGCCAGTTGCTCGACACGGTCGGAGTAGAGAATTTCATCTCAGTCAAAGAGACCGATGGTTCAAAACTCGCCAGTGGTCTCGAGGCGCATGTCCAGCATTACGACGTGGACGTGATGAACCTGCAGCGGGCGGTGGCGCTGGTGCCGGGAGAATTCACGGAAGTTCGGCTCCAGAGCGGGGCCTCGGTCAAGGCACGCTCGGTCATCCTGGCAACGGGCGCACGCTGGCGCGAGATCAACGTTCCGGGCGAGCGCGAATACCGTAATCGCGGCGTGGCCTATTGCCCGCACTGCGATGGTCCGTTGTTCAAGAACAAGCCCGTCGCCGTCATCGGTGGCGGCAACTCGGGCGTCGAGGCGGCTATCGATCTCGCGGGCATCGTGAGTCATGTGACGCTGATCGAGTACGATGCCGCGCTGCGGGCGGACGCGGTCCTCGTCAATAAGCTACGCAGCCTCGCAAACGTCACGATCATTACCAGCGCGCAGACCACCGAAGTCAGCGGCGACGGTCAGCGGGTGACCGGGCTCGCGTACAAGGATCGGCAGAGTGGCGTCGTCAAGACGGTCGAGTTGGCCGGCGTCTTTGTCCAGATAGGTCTCGTGCCGAATACCGACTGGCTCAAGGGTACGGTCAAACTGTCGTCGCGCGGTGAGATCGAGGTCGACGCGCGGGGTCAGACTTCGATCCCGGGGGTGTTTGCCGCTGGGGACTGCACCACCGTCCCGTTCAAGCAGATCGTCATCGCCGTGGGCGAAGGCGCGAAGGCGTCGCTCAGCGCGTTCGATCACCTCATTCGCTCGCCGTTATCGGTCGCGGCCTGAGTACAGCGACGTCGGCGCGATTGCCGCCCTCTGAAGCCCTAAGACCTCTCATCCAGCGGGGCTCAAGTCCTCACTGCGAACGGCGGGCAGCGGAGTGGCGCTCGTGGCGGCGTGGTCGGCATGGCGCGCGGATAGCCGGTTCATCAGTGGCAGCATGGCGATCGCGATCAGGGTGCAGACGATCCCTGCGACTCCGAGTTCATTGAACAGGTTCGTATAGATAGCGAGCGACTCGACCGGGTTGGTCAGGTTTTCCGGAATATGGGCGAGATTCGCGACCATACTACCCAAGTACTGCGAGATGCCGGAGGCGACGAAATAGGCGCCCATCATGAAGCCGCCCATTCGGGCCGGCACGTAACGCGCGATCATCGCGAGCCCCAAGCCACTTACCAACAGTTCGCCGAGCGAATACAGACCGTAGCCCCAGACCATGATCCACGAGGATACCTGGCCATTGACCGCGGATTTCGCACCGACTCCGTAGATGAAGAATCCAACCGCGACGGCGGCAAAGCCCCAGGCGAATTTCGCCGCGATCGAGGGGTCCTTCTTGAATCGACCCAGGAAGTTGTAGATGTAGACCAGTACTGGGCTCAACACGACGATCCAGATGGAATTGAGGTTCTGGTATTGCTCGGGGATCCAGTTGAATAGGTGCCAGCCGAAAAGCGTGAAATCGAGGTCGACGTTGCGCTGTGCGAAGAGGTTGAGCGAGGTCGACATCTGCTGGTAGAAGATGAAGAAGAAGATGGTCTGCGCGACGAGGACGAGCGCCGCAATCAAGCCCGCCCGCTCGTCGCGATGGCTACTGCGGATGAGATGCGCGAACACTCCGAGGATCACCACGCCAGCCGTGTAGACGCAGACTCGAGCCACTTCCTGGTGCTGAAGGATGAATGCCGCGACGAACACGATACCGATGGCGCTCGCGAGTACCGCGACGAGGCTTCCGATGCGGACCGGCAAGTCGTCGGGTGGGGAACCGATATGTTTCCGCGCGCGGCGCCTCAATGCATCGTTAGCGAGACCAATCAGAAGACCGATAGAACAAACGCCAAACGCGGTGTGCCAGCCCGCTGAGTCCCCGTAGCGCTCGCCGACGTAGTCCCGGATCCAGGGCGTGAGAGTCATGGAGATCATCGAGCCGATATTCACCGCCATGTAGTACATGGTGAAGGCGCTGTCGATGCGCGTCTCGTCGCCCTCGTAGATCTTGCGGACGAGGTTGCCGGCGTTCGGCTTGAAGAAGCCGTTGCCGACGATGATCACGCCGAGGGCGAGATAAAGAAAATACGCGTCGTCGGTCGGCCACCACAGGAGGCTGTAACCGAGCGTGAGAACGATCGCTCCGATCAACATGATCCGGCGGGTACCGATCACCTTGTCGCCGATCCAGCCGCCGATGACCGGGGTCGAATAGATGAGCGCCGCCGCAGCCCCCCAAACGAGATTCGCGCGGGTATCGACGAAGCCGAGCTTCTTCATCATGTAGGTGACCATCAGCACCTGCATTCCGTAGAAGCCGAAGCGCTCCCACATCTCGATCAGAAATACGGTGCTGAACGACCGCGTCTGGGAAACGGGCGGGCTCGCGGTAAGCGGAATTGCGGTGGTCATGGAAATGAAAGATAGCCTAATGCAAGGCGCTCGCGCGCATGTTATTTACTCCGGCTGAATCCACGAGGACCGCGAGGGAATCCATGGGCGAGCTTCCGTTCGGCGACCGGCCGATGCTGATCGACGGCGAGCTGACTTTCGGCGAGAGCGGCGAGTGGATCACCTCGGTTAACCCCTCCACGGAAGCCCCGCTGGGGCGCGTGCCGGCCGGATGTCGCGCCGATGTCGAGCGGGCGGTGGGAGCAGCGGCGCGCGCCCAGGGATCGTGGGCGGCTCTCACCGTGTGGGAGCGGGCCGGGTATCTGAAGCGTCTCGCCGCCGCGATCCGGACGCGTGCCGAGGAGGTAAAGCGCCTGGAGGCGGCCGACTCCGGGAATACGATTGCGAACCTGGGTCCGGACCTATTCAAGGCGTCGAATCATTTCGAGTACTTCGCGGGCCTCGCGACAGAGATCAAAGGCGAGACCCTGCCGGCATTGTCCCGCGGCTGGCATATGACCGTGCGGGAGCCCTGGGGGGTCGTCGGCCGTATCGTGCCTTTCAACCATCCCTTCATGTTCGCGACCGCCAATCTCGCGGCGCCCCTCATGGCGGGCAACGCCGTCGTGCTCAAGTCTCCCGAGACGAGTCCTTTGTCCGGAAGTCTGGTGGCCGAACTCTGCCGGGAGGTTCTGCCCGCTGGAGTGGTCAACGTCGTCTCCGGCTATGGGCCGGTGGTCGGCGATGCCATCGCGCGGCATCCGGGAGTGCGCCGCATCGGTTTCACCGGCTCGATCCGCACCGGGCTCGCGATCCAGCGCGCCGCCGCGGAGAGCTGCGTCAAGCACATCACGCTGGAACTCGGCGGCAAGAATCCGCTGATCATTTTTCCTGACGCGGATCTCGAGCCTGCGGTCGAGGCGGCGGTCGCCGGGATGAACTTCGCCTGGGCGGGCCAGAGTTGCGGCTCGACCAGCCGGATTTTGGTGCACGAGCGTTTCTATGAAGAGACGATCGAGCGCCTGGAAGCCCGGCTGTCGCAGATCCGAGTCGGCGACGCGAGCGACCTCAACTCTCAGATGGGCCCGCTCAACTCGGCGGCTCACCGTGATCGGGTGACCGAGCTGGTCGAGGCGGGGAAATCCGAGGCGCGACTCGTGCTTGGCGGCGCCCGCCCGCCGGGCGGAGCCTTCGAGCGCGGCTACTGGATGGCGCCGACTCTGTTCGCCGACGTGACGTCAGCGATGCGCATTGGCCGTGAAGAGGTCTTCGGCCCGGTGATGACTGTGCATCGATGGTCCACGCCAGAGGACATGATTGCCCTAGCCAATGGTACCGAATATGGCCTCACCGCAGCGGTGTTTACCCGCGACCTCACGCAGGCACTCTCGACTGTGCGGCGGCTCGAAGCTGGTGTGGTGCACGTGAACGGAACGCGCATGCATTTCGTCGGCGCACCGTTCGGTGGGATCAAGAACTCCGGTCTCGGGGGCGAAGAGGGGCTCGAGGAACTCCTGAGTTATACCCGAGAGAAGGCGCTACACATTTCACTGTGAGGCCCGCGCCGAGAAAGGTCCCGTCAGCGTGAAGCTCAGGTTCAGCGTGCTACCCTGATAAAACATTACATAACTTGACCCCGGCGCGGGATCCACCCCGGTATCGTCGCGCTTCGCCACCCCGGGCACCACCGCTCGCAGCGCGAGGTATGTAGCAGTGCGTATCACAGTAGGGATGTCTCGCACGGGAGCGCTTCTCGTCGGCCTGTCGATGACTCTCCTCGGCGGCTGTAATCTCGACTCATTGCTCGACTCATCGTCCAAGGGCACGATCCCGTGGGACTGGGTCGGAGGCTCCAGCAGTGTCAACGCAACCGGTAGTTACGGAACCGAAGGAGCCGCCGGCGGTGCTCCGGGTGCGCGCGAAGCGCCTATCAAGTGGATCGATGCCTCGGGGAACCTCTGGCTGTTTGGTGGGCTTGGCTACGATGCCGGCGGCACGGTCGGCTACCTCAACGATCTGTGGAAGTATGTGCCCTCCACCAACACCTGGACCTGGGTGAGCGGCGCCTCTACCGCCAACTCCATCGGGGCGTACGGCCCGCTCAACGCCGGCTCCACGCGCTATGTGCCGGGCGGGCGCGAGAGTTCCGCTTCGTGGATTGATGCGGCTGGGAACCTTTGGCTCTTCGGGGGCGCCGGATACGATTCGACGGGTAATCTCGGTGACCTCAACGACCTTTGGAAATTCAGTCCTGCCACCGGTGAGTGGACTTGGGTGAGTGGCGGCTCCACGGTCAATGGCAGTGGCGTTTATGGCTCGCGACTCATCGCCTCGACGGGGACTAGTCCTGGCGCGCGCGAGTATATGGGCTCCTGGATCGATAGCCTCGGTAACTTCTGGTTGTTCGGTGGGTCCGGCTACGACGTGTCGGACTCTAACGGCGCCCTCAATGATCTGTGGAAGTTCGACCCTACGACGAGCCAATGGACCTGGGTCAGCGGGAATGAGCGCGCCAACCAGATCGGTGCCTACGGAAGCGCTGGCGATGCGACGGCCTCAAATGTGCCCGGAGGACGCGTCGGGCCCAGTTACTGGCGGGATCTGGGCGGAAATCTCTGGATACTGGGTGGCGAAGGATACGATTCGACGGGTACGTTGGGTTACCTGAATGACCTGTGGGAATACTCGCCGAGCTCGGGCCTCTGGACCTGGGTGAGCGGCTCAGCGGTGGCCGATGCGACCGGTAGCTACGGAACCCAGGGCACGGCCGCGAGC
>Ga0116226_10006079_pt1 | contig 10821 bp, 7 predicted proteins | sample S1TSphfallax_FD_89692 | JGI IMG/M metagenome (GOLD analysis project Ga0116226, IMG submission 89692) | Host-associated microbial communities from peat moss isolated from Minnesota, USA - S1T2_Fa - Sphagnum fallax MG | ecosystem: Host-associated > Plants > Peat moss > Unclassified | place: USA...
GCAGCCCCTCCTTCTGGCCGTCCTGAATACCGAGCCGGAGCTGGGCGATGCGGGCCTGGCGGCCGCCGTGCTACGCGAGACCCTTGCCAAAGGCGGGCGCGCCTATCGCCCCCGGATCGCTGAACCAACCCTCTCGGCGGCGTTTATTGACCCGGCATTGAAAACCTTGAGCACGCGGGGAGTCGAGACGAGGCTGAGCCGTCGCCTGCGCAAGATTGAGCTGGGAGATGGCCAGGCGTCCGCCTTGATTTTTTCCGATGGCCGGGTCGAAATCGGCCCTCAGGATAAGATTATCCTGGCGACGCCGCCCTGGATTACCGCAGAGATGCTTCCGGGCGTCAGCGCGCCGACAGAGTTCCGCGCCATCGTCAACGGCCATTTCCGCCTGCCCCGTCCTGCGGGCGCGCCGGACATGATCGGGGTGATCGGCGGGACGGTGGAATGGATATTCGTCTTCTCCGATCGCATATCTGTAACCGTAAGTGGGGCAGATCGACTTGTGGAGGTTGATCGGGAGAGCCTGGCGCACCACCTGTGGGGAGATGTGGTTAAAGCGCTCAAACTGAACCAAGATCTTCCGCCTTGGCAGGTCGTCAAAGAAAAGCGAGCAACATTTGCAGCCACGCCTAAGCAAAATGCGCTTCGCCCAAACGCGCAAACCGCCTGGAGAAATGTCAGTTTAGCAGGCGATTGGGTGCAAACCGGCCTTCCTGCAACGATTGAGGGCGCACTGCGCTCTGGAGAACACGCTGCTGATTTGGCGCTGATAAGCAAGATCGTGTAGCAGAAGACGAAATCAATCAGGTGACTATGTTCGACTCAACCTTCATGGACCAGCCGTCGACAGACGCCGCCGACCGCGCGACGCTGGATACGGCTGTGCATAAGGCGGCTGCGGCGCTGTTTGACCTGCAGCGCGACGATGGCCACTTCGTGTTTGAACTTGAGGCTGACGCCACAATCCCGGCTGAGTACATCCTTCTGCGCCATTTCCTCGCCGAGCCGGACGATTTGGAGCTGGAGCGTAAGATCGGCGTTTATCTTAGGCGCATCCAGGGCGCACATGGCGGCTGGCCGCTTTATCATGGCGGACCATTCGACATCAGCGCGACAGTGAAGGCCTACTTCGCCCTGAAGATGATCGGCGACTCGCCGGACGCGCCGCACATGGCGCGTGCGCGCGAGGCGGTGCTGGCGCACGGCGGGGCGCGCGCGGCCAATGTCTTCACCCGCATTCAGATGGCTCTGTTCGGCATGGGGCATTGGATCGATGTGCCGACCATGCCGGCGGAATTAATCCTGGTTCCGCGCTGGTTCCCCGTGCATCTCTCCAAGATGAGCTACTGGGCGCGCACCGTCATTGTGCCGCTTCTGGTGTTGATGGCTAAAAAGCCCCTAGCCCGCAATCCACGCGGCGTGCGGGTGGATGAGCTATATCTGCCCAGCAAGCGCGCCAAATGGGTCTCCAACAACGCCGATCCGAAATGGATCTGGACGCTGCTGTTCAATGCCCTGGACGCCGTTCTGAAGGCGGTGGAACCCTTCTGGCCCAAGCGCCTGCACCAGCACGCTATCGACCGTTGCGTCGCCTTTGTGGTGGAGCGGCTGAATGGCGAAGACGGCCTGGGCGCCATCTACCCCGCCATGGCCAACAGCGTCATGATGTTTGATACGCTGGGTTATCCCGAAAACCATCCGCTGCGCGCGACAGCCCGCAAGTCAATCGAGAACCTTCTAGTTATCAAGGAGAACGAGGCCTATTGCCAGCCCTGCGTCTCCCCTGTTTGGGATACGGCGCTGGCCTCTCATGCCCTGATGGAAGCAGGCGTGGATGGCGCAGACCCGCGCGTGAAACAGGCCTTGGACTGGCTGATTCCGCGTCAGGTTCTGGACGTAAAAGGCGACTGGGCTGACTGGAAGCCGGATGTGCGCCCCGGCGGCTGGGCCTTTCAATACAACAACGCTCACTATCCGGACCTGGACGACACAGCCGCCGTGGTCATGGCGCTGGACCGCGCGCGCGGCCAGATGGTTGTGGATGATTACGACACCGCCATAGCTCGGGGCGAGGAGTGGGTGCTGGGCCTTCAGAGCAAGAACGGCGGCTTCGCCGCCTTCGACGCCGACAATACCTATTACTATCTGAACAATATTCCCTTCGCCGATCACGGCGCCCTGCTCGACCCGCCGACAGTAGATGTCGCCGCACGCTGCGTTGGCATGCTGGCCCAAATGGGCGTCGGATTGGAGGCACCGCGCATGAAGGCGGCGGTGAAGTATCTGGAGCGGGAGCAGGAGGCGGACGGGAGTTGGTTTGGCCGCTGGGGCGTCAACTATATCTACGGCACCTGGTCGGCTCTGTGCGGCCTGAATGCGGCGGGCGTCCCGCATGACTCCGTCATAATGCGCAAGGCGGTCGACTGGCTCCTGAAAATCCAGAACGCAGACGGCGGATGGGGTGAAGACTGCGACAGCTATAAGCTCGACTATAAGGGCTATGAGACGGCGCCGTCGACCTCGTCCCAGACCGCCTGGGCCCTCTTGGGTTTGATGGCAGCCGGCGAGGTAGAGCACCCGGCCGTAGCGAGGGGTATAGCTTATCTTACTCGAACACAGGGCGAGGACGGTCTTTGGCCGGAAGAGTTCTATACCGGCGGCGGATTCCCCAGGGTCTTCTACCTGCGCTATCACGGCTACCGGAAGTTCTTCCCGCTTTGGGCGCTGAGCCGCTACCGTAATCTTAGCCGGAGCAATTCGCGCCAGGTGGCGTTCGGCATCTGAAGCAGTCGGCTGCTGTGCCTAGCGTCGTCCTCGCCGTCACGGGCTTGAAGCGTGAAGCGGGTCTGATTCGCGGCGAGGGCGTGGTCCCGGTGGTCAGCGGCGGTCAGGTCGATGCGCTTCAGAACCGTCTGGACCTGGCTCTGGTGGGGCATGGCGTGGTCGGCCTCATTAGTATCGGCATTGCGGGGGCCTTGTCTCCCACGGTCGCACTGGCCGACTGGGTAGTGGCGACGGCGGTGGTTCACGGCTCGACCCGATGGCTGACGGACGCGGCCTGGACTGAAGGGCTACTGGCGGCGGGCGGAGGCGGTCGCTTACACGCAGGCTTAATCGCAGCGAGCGACACGATGGTCACAGCCACGACGGATAAAACAGCGCTTTTCTCCGCGACCGGCGCCCTCGCCGTCGATATGGAAAGCCATGTGGCGGCACGATTCGCCCAGACCCATGGTCTGCCGTTCGCAGCCGTAAGGGTGGTTTCGGACGCGGCTGATCGCACCCTGCCGCCTGCAGTTCAGGTTGGCATGCGGGCGGACGGCGGAATGAATCTGCCTGCCGTCCTATGGGCGCTTGCAAAGGCCCCCGGCCAATTCCCCGCCCTGATCCGGACCGGGCGGGAGGCTGAGATTGCGTTTAAAGCGCTACTCGGCTGCCACGACCTTTTTGGCCGCCCGGGGATTGGATGCCCTTATCTCCGTTAACTTCTTCTCCACATGGCCGGAGAAAACGTATTGCGCAGGCCGCTGGTTGGCGAGCGAGATTTCAGGAGCCATGGGGCCTTCGGTCTTGATACCGGAAAAGGCCAGCTTCAACAGCTTGATCGGGTTCTTGACGGAGTCCGTGGTCGCCGTGCCCTCAAACCCGCAATGGACCATGCAGTCGGCACACTTCTCATACTTGCCGACGCCGTACTGATCCCACTCGGTCGTCTCCATCAGGTCCTTAAAGGTCTTGGTATAGCCTTCGCCGAGGAGGTAGCAGGGCTTTTGCCAGCCGAACACGGTGCGCGCCGGCATGGACCAGGGCGAGCATTCATAGGTCTGGTTGCCCGCAAGGAAATCCATGAACAGGGAGGAGTTCGTAAACACCCAGTTCTTGCCGCCATTGCCCCGCTTCAGCACATCGCGGAAAAACTGCTTGGTCTTGGCGCGATTCAGAAAGTGCTCCTGATCGGGCGCCCTTTCATAGGCGTAGCCGGGGGAGATGGTGATACCGTCGCAGCCTATGGCCTTCATCTCGTCAAAGAAGGTCGCCAGCCGCTCAGGGTCGGCGCCGTCAAAGATGGTGCAGTTGATCTGGGTACGGAAGCCTTTGGATTTGGCGAGGCGGATGGCTTCCACAGCCGTCTCATAGACGCCGTCCTGGCAAACCGACTTGTCGTGCATGGCCTGATCTCCATCCAGATGGATGGACCAGGTGAAATAGGGGTGAGGCTTATATTGATCGATCTTCTTTTTCATCAGAAGGGCGTTCGTGCAGAGGATCACGAACTTCTTCTTGGCCAGGAAGCCTTCGACAATCTTCGGCATATCGCGGTGAAGGAGAGGCTCGCCCCCCGCAATGGAGACGGCCGGTGCGCCGCATTCGTCAATCGCCGCCATGCACTGATCATAGCTCAGACGTTGATTGAGGATTTCATCAGGATAATCAATCTTGCCGCAGCCGGCGCAAGCGAGATTGCACCGGAACAAGGGCTCAAGCATCAGAACAAGAGGATAGCGCTGAACCCCCATCAGATGTTGCTTGACCACATAGGCCCCAATGCGGGCGGCCTGCAAAAGCGGAAAACCCACGCCCTACTCCTTCTTGATCCATTGTCTTTAAGGGCGAACCGGCCCGACAAACAATCTTACACTTACAACAGTCTTCAACCTGTTAGGCTATCCGACGCTGATCGTCCCATAAACCGTCGACTCCGACGGGCCGAGTCGGAAACCACCTTCTGCAACGGCAGTCGTTGCAAAACATGGCGACATGACGTCAAGCGACTCGGGACTCGGTTAACGAGGCCCATATCACCGAGTTTTTACCTCTAACGACGATTCTGAAATATGTCTCCACATTGGCGGATTAAAGCCCAGGTTTCGCGGTGGTGCAGCATGCTGCGCCCGATTTCGGCGCTCTGGTGCGCAAACACCACGCATTGGTGGGTTGCGTCGGCGGCAAGCTCGTCGCATGCAGCGCGATAGGGTATTGACTGGGGAGAAGGGCGCAAGTGTCCACAGAGGCGAGCGATACACTGGTTTCCCCCCCGACCCTGGGGGAAGGTCTTTCAGCGGCGGCGGCCAAGGTCAACGCCGCCATGGAGCTGCTGCTGCCGCAGCCGGCGCTCATTTACGGCCGCGTCCAGGCGGCCATGCGCTACGCCGTCTTTGTCGGCGGCAAGCGGCTTCGCCCTTACCTGATCCTGGAAGGCGCGCGACTGTTCGGGGCCCCGGAGGCCCGCGCCCTTCGCGCCGCCGCCGCCATCGAGATGCTGCATACCTATTCCCTGGTTCACGACGACCTGCCCTGCATGGATGACGACGATCTTCGCCGCGGCCAGCCGACCGTGCATCGCAAGTTCGATGAGGCGACGGCGGTCCTCGCCGGCGATGGCCTTTTGACCTACGCCTTTGAGGTGCTGGCCGACGCCGCCACCCATCCTTCAGCGGATGTGCGATGCCAGTTGATCGCGCTTCTGGCCCGGGCGAGCGGCAGCGATGGCATGATCGGCGGGCAGATGATGGATATTGTCGCCCCCGAGCACGACTTCGGTCCCGCTGACGTCATTCAGCTTCAGCGCATGAAGACCGGGGCCTTGTTTGAATTTTCCTGTCAGGCCGGGCCGATCCTGGCCGGCGCCGGGACGGAGGATCGCGACCGTATGCGCGACTATGCCCGCTGTATCGGTCTCGCCTTTCAGATTTCCGACGACCTGATCGACGTCACCAGCACCGCGGAACTGGCGGGAAAAGCCGTCGGCAAGGACCAGGATATGGGCAAGGCCACTCTTGTTTCCATTCACGGCGTGGACGGCGCACGGCGCGAAGCCCATCGCCTGGCGGAACAGGCCGCAGCTCTCCTAAAAACTTACGGCCCCGCCGCCGACGGATTGCGGAGCCTGCCCTTCATGTTGCTTGACCGGCGGAGTTGATCGAACGCCGCCTTATCGCCGCCCTCCCTTGCGTCTAGATTAAGACGCGCAAAACTCGAGTCTTGGAGTGTTCACTATGCGCGTCGCGAAATCACGCCTCGTTATGATGGCTTGGCTGGCCCTTAGTGCCATGAGCCTGGAAGCTGTGACGCCGAGCTTTGCCGCCACCGAAAGCGGCGATCCCGCAGCCAAGGTGATTGAGAACCTCAACGCCAACCTGCTTGACATGATGAAGGCCGGCAAGTCGCTCGGAGCCGAAAGTCGTTTAAAGCGGATAGACCCTGCGGTCCGAAATTCATACGACCTATCCGGCATGGTGCGCCACGCCGTCGGCCAAACGGCCTGGGCAGCCATGTCGCCTGCGGAACAGGCGCAATTGACGGCCGCCTTTGAGCGGTTCAGCGCCGCAACCTACGCCCACAACTTTGATGAATATTCCGGCGAGAAATTCGTGGTGACGGGCGTCGATACACGCCTGCCTGATAAGCTGGTCCGGACGCAGATCATACATCCGCCCGCCGCCCCGGTGAGCCTTGTCTATCGTATGCAAGCGACCGACGGGCATTGGCGGATTATCGATGTCTACTTCATGGGCTCGATCAGCGAGCTGGCGCAGCAAGCGTCAGATTTCAGCACGACCCTGCGCAGCGGCGGCGCGTCGGCTCTGATCAAGAAGCTCAACAGTCAGGCTGACCGCTTGATCAATGAGCCGTAGAGTGTGACGGACGGCGGGATCGGCTTCCAATTCCGCCTATCAAGCTCTAGAGTCGATGCGTCTCAGTTTCACGCGGCGGCGGCCCCAACAGGGCCGGCTCGAACATGATAACCGTCACCAAAATCCACAACAGCGCGATCATCAGCACCTTGCCCATGCTGGCCGTCCCGGGATGGCTCGACAGCCATAGGCTGCCGAAGGATGTGCCCGTCGTCAGCGCACTGAAGACGATGGCGCGGGTCAGACTGGATTGTAAGAGGTGGGTCTCCCCCTTGCGCCAAGCGATGACGAAATAAATGCTGAAGGCCACGCCGATGCCGAACAGAAGCGGAAAGGCGATGATATTGGCGTAGTTAAGCGCTTGGCCGGTCAGGGCGCACGTGGCCAATGTCAGAACCCCGGTCAACAGAACGGGCGCCATGGTCAGCGCCACATCGCGTATCCGCCGTAGCACGATCCACAGTAAAATAATGCTGGCGATAAAAGACAAGATAAAGGCCTCGACAAAGGCGCCGACAATCGTCTTCCCAGCTTCCTGAATGGCGATGGGCGTTCCCGTGGCTTCTGGCGCCACTGCCAGCACGGCCTTGGAAAAGGCGACCAGAACCTTGTTGCTATTGGAGTCGCCCTTGGGAAAAACCTGGATTCGCGCCCGACCGTCCGGCGCTATCCACGCGCTGACGAGATCGTTGGGCAGGCTGGCGCGGGTCACGGGCTGGGCCTGAAGGATCAAACGGATGCGATTAAACAGGGCTTGGAGCGGCGCGATCACAGTTTGGGTCGCCTGGGCCCGCACCTGGGGCGGCGACTTGGCGAGCGTCTGTAGCGCGTCGGCCAGCCGGCGCGCGTCGGCTGAGGCAGGCGCGGATGCAGCGCCGGCCACCTGATTCAGCGAGGCCGCTACGGATTGCAGACTGGCCACCACCTCGGCGTCGGACGGCGGGGGCTGAGGTGCGAACGGGGTCAGGGTCGGACTCAGGATGGCCGCAGCGTCATTGATCAGGGCCAGCTTTTGCGTCTGCTGATCCGGCACGAAGGTCGATAGCGTCAGGGCGTGCGAAACCTGTGGTAAGCCGTTCAGCCGCGCCGCCACATCGTCCGCCTGGGCCAAGGACGGCTCAAGGATATCAATGGTATTGGGCGTCTCATCCGGGTCCTTCATCATGTCTAGAAGGGTCGCCATCGCCTCTGCATGGGGGTTTTCCATATGCAGGGGATCAAAATCAAACCTCAGCAGGGGCGTAAGGGCTAGGCTCACCACGGCTGCGGCCGCAAATCCGATCAAGATGCGCTTACGGTGGCTTACAATCAGGTCATCAAGCGGGGCGAAGGCCTTGATCCCCACCTCCGCCGCCGCGCCGGGCGGCTTGGCCAGGGTGAGTAAGGCCGGCAGTAAGGTCACGGACAAACCAAAGGCTACGACCATACCCAGGCCTGCAATAATCCCCAGTTCGGACACGCCGATATAGTTCGTGGGGATGAAGGTGAAGAAGCCCACCGCGATGGCGGCGGCAGCCAGGGCCAGCGATCCGCCGACGCTCCTGCCTGCGGCGACCAAAGCTTCCTGAAGGTCGGCGTAAATCAGACGCTCCGCTTGACAACGGACACAGAACTGAATCCCAAAATCGACGCCTAATCCGACGAACAGCGGGATGAAAGCGACGGAGATCAGATTGAAGGTATGAACGGCGAACAGACCGACCGCCGTCGTGATGACGAGGCCGATCAAGGTGACGGCCATGATGCAAATCATCATCCTGAGAGAACGGACGGCCAACCACAGCATGACTAGAATCGAGACGCCCATGGCCGCACCCATCAGCCAGGCCCTATCAAGCAGAGAGCCGAACTGTTCATCAGCCAGGGGAACGCCGCCCGTCAGCCGGACAGTTACGCCATGGGCGGGGTTGAGCGCCAGCTCGCCGGCCATCTTACGAATAAGCTGGCTGGCCTCCGCCCCAGGTTCAAGCGCACTGAAGTTAAGATGCGGTTTAACCAGGATAAACTGGCGCGTCAGTCGCGGCCCATCCTCCCCGCCGCCCATCAGGGTCTGCCAGGAAAAATAGGCCGGACGCCCCTGCTCCACCCGCTCCAGCGCATCCGCCAGCGCTTTCATGGGCGCATCGATATCGGCCAGCTTGGCCTGCCCCTGCTGTACGCCGAGCACGACGGTGGAGAGAGAGGTCATCACCCCTCTCAGGCTGGGGTCGGCGGCCAGTGGCCCCAAAAAGCCCTGCGCCTGATTAAGCCGAGCCAGAGTCTGTTCCACCTCCGGCAGAGGCAGGAGAAGCAGGCCTTCACGATCAAAGAACGGGCCTGTGTCAGGGCGGGTCACGGACAGGAAGCTCTTAGGCGCCTTGACCAGGGCCTGGCTCAACCTGACTGCCGCCGTGTCGGCCAGTTCAGGGGTCGCGCCGTCAATCACGATCACCGTCACGTCGGTCGTCTGAGGGAAGGCCTTGTTGAACGCCGCCTCCGACTTGCGCCAAGCGAGCTTGGGCGAAATCAACCCCGCCGTATCCGCCGTAAGCGCGAAGTTCGACGCCGTGTAGACGACTGAGACGATGCCAAGACACAGCCCGATCAAGGCGACCTGCCATGCCCGGCGACAACTCGTATTTACAAGGCGGGCGATGATCAATGGTTTCAATTGAGCCTCAACTTCCGGGCTTGGCATTCAGACGCGTGGCGGCGACCCGAAACGCGTCTTTCGCTAACCTAATGGCGAAGGTTCTGACCTAAACTCAAGTCCGTTAAGGCCCCGAATTGGACAGCATATCGCATGTGCGCCAAATTTGCAGTGAATGAGGCATTGGCGTGATGGACGATGTGAGCGCACCTATGCAGGTCACGCATACGCAAACGGCGCTTAGGCGGCTTGCTGAGGCCGGGCCGTTGTCCGCCCAGAACCTGAATATGATCAGCCTGGATGCGATCAAGGACAGTTTCGGCCCGCGATGGGAGGCCAAGCGCGAAGTGATCTGGAACCAGGTTGAACGGTTCTTGCGGCATCAATTCCGCGAAGATGATCTGGTCGTGCGCCTGGACGATGTCACCGCCCTGATTGCTCAACCGGGTCGAAGCCGATTTGCGGCGGCGACCCGCTGCACACGCGTGGCGAGCGATCTTCTGCAATTTTTTTTAGGCGTCGCCGCTCCCGAAGGCGTAGCCGTAAAGATGGTCGAGTCGATTTCGCAGGATACGGTGGTGGGCAGCCCCCTCCCCCCGCCGCAGGTGAATGCAGCACTCCTCGGCCGAGATCCCAAGCTTTGGGCGCGCTACGCCGCTGGCCCCATGCCGCGACTGGTGCGCCAGAATCGAGAGCTGGACGTGAAAATCGATCTTGCTCCGCTCGTCGCGCTGCAGGCCGGTCGCAGCGATATCGGCTATGCCGTCGAGACGCGCGTCATCGATACCGCAACGGGCCACGCCCTGACTCATGAAGATCGCGTTCGCCTTCTCTCCACCGACCTCAGCGGCCTGGATATCAAAGTGCTGAAAGCCGCCTTCGCCCGGCGGCGCGACCTGACCGACTCCCCAGCACCACTGGTGATCCCGGTTTCACAGACGACGCTCACCAACTCCACCCTCCGCTATGCCCTCCAGCATGAGGTGGCGCAGATGAGTCCCGTCGAGCGGCAAAGCTTCGCCTGGGAGATTGTCGATCTGGAGCCCGGCGCGCCGGCAGGCCGCCTGCTGGATCTCGTGGCGACCGCTCGGCCTCTGTGCCGGGGCGTGATCTGCAATCTTCAGCCCAGCGCCGACAACGCCAGAAAACTTCAGCGCGCTGGCGCCACGTTTTCCGTCAGCCTGAAGGGCGCGATGACCGAGAGCAGCCTGCTCAATCTCCAGGCCGCGCTCGCGCCGGCGCTCAGGATCATCCCCACGCTGATGCTTCACAAGACGCCGGCCAGCCTCATGCCCGTGGCGGCCCACCTCGGCGTCACGCACTGCACCGTCATGAAGGACCCCGCAGCGAGCGAGCCCGGCCAATCGGACGCCGCCCGCGCGCCATCCCCGGAAACTAACATGCAGTTTCCCAAATGAAATGCTCAAGATAATTTGATTTAGTGAAGCGCTGGAGCTGTTGGCATCAAGATATGCGCGGTCACCCCACCGGCCAGGGTCACGCGCTCCATAACGGCGAGGCTGTCATGATCTTCAGCCGCAGAGCCGCGAGGGCGAACCC
>Ga0116226_10006080_pt1 | contig 10821 bp, 7 predicted proteins | sample S1TSphfallax_FD_89692 | JGI IMG/M metagenome (GOLD analysis project Ga0116226, IMG submission 89692) | Host-associated microbial communities from peat moss isolated from Minnesota, USA - S1T2_Fa - Sphagnum fallax MG | ecosystem: Host-associated > Plants > Peat moss > Unclassified | place: USA...
ATCGTCGTCCCCTTGTGGTGCCCAACCACATGGCGAGCCCGGCCGAGACTGCCAGGGCGTAGAGCACACCCATTTCGGGGAAGGAGATCGGGATCGCCGGGATCAGATAGTCCGGATCCTCGCAGAGTTTGGCGGGCCTGGCCGGCATGGCGGCCAGGCGCTGCGCCATGGTCATGCCGGAGAAATCGGGGGCGCGGCATTCGGGCAGCGGGTCCTGCCACCAGTGCCATTGCACGCCCACGTGAATGGCCGAGGCCACGGCCGCCACGGCGAGCAAGGCCACGAGCAGCCACAGTAGCGCGCGCGCCGCTCGGCGGGGAAGCAGCAGGGCGATGACGCCGACGATCACGCCCGCATAGTAGGGTTTGCGTTCCAGCAGACAGAAGGCGCAGGGGATTAACCCCATGAACCGCTCCGAGCCCAGCGCCACCGCGAGCGGAATGGCGCACGCTAAGGTGCCTGCTGCTGCCTGTACGGTTGCGCGAGAGATGGCCACAGGGTCCAATCCCGCTATTTGACGACGAGATCAACCCCGCTCGCCTTGCCAGCCCCGCCGCGCACATCATGCGCGCCGAACAGGGTGGCGCCGCGCGTGACCTGTTCGCCCAGCGGCAGCGACGCCGTCTCGCTGCCGGATTCGTGGCCGCCGAGCTGGGGCGCGCCGACCAATATGCCCTCGGCGACGCCCCAATGCGTGCCGTCGGTAAACTGATACCCGTGTTTCTCCAGCAGCGCCCTTGTATCGGGCGATAGGGCAAAACGTTCGAGATAGACCGTGTCCGGCTTCCATTGCTCATGGATGCGCGGCGCATCGATGGCTTCCTGAATGTTCATGCCGTGGTCGATGGCGTTCACGATGGCTTCCAGCGTAATGGTGGTAATGCGCGAGCCGCCGGGGCTGCCGATGACCATGACCAGTTTTCCGCCTTTGGTGACGATCGTTGGCGACATGGAGCTGAGCGGGGTCTTGCCAGGTGCGACGGCATTGGCGGTGCCCTGCACCAGCCCGAACATGTTCGGCACGCCGGGCTTGCTGGTGAAATCGTCCATTTCGTTGTTCATGACGATGCCGGTGCGACCCGCCACGCGGCCGATGCCGAACCATTCGTTGAGCGTATAGGTGACGGAGACGGCATTCCCCGCGCCATCAACAATGGAGTATTGCGTTGTGTTGGTGCCTTCGTGACCGGCATCGGCGGCGCTGAGTTTGGCCGATGGCGTGGCCTGCTCTGGGTCGATTTTTGCGCGTATGCCGGCGTCGTAGGCGGGATCGATCAGCCTTGCCACGGGGTTTTTCACGAAATCCGGGTCGCCAAGTTCGCTATTGCGATCGACATAGGCGTAGCGCATGGCTTCGGCCAGCACATGCACTTCGGCCGCGCTATGGAAACCCATGGCGGAGAGGTCGTAGCCCTGCAATATGCCGAGCATTTCGCACAGGATGACGCCGCCGGAGCTTGGCGGGGGGGCGGAGATGATGTGGTAGCCGCGGTAGTCGCATTCGACCGGCTTGAGTTCGCGCACCTTGTAGCGTCTAAAATCCTCGGCGGTGATGATGCCACCGCCTGCTTTGCTGGCCGCGGCGATTTCCTCGCCGATCGGGCCGTCATACAATGCCTTTTCCGGGCCGAGCTTGCTGATTTCGGTCAGCGTGCGCGCGAGGTCGGTTTGCACGAGCCTGTCACCTGGCTGCGGGGTTTGGCCGTCGTGCAGGAAGATTTTGGCGGCAGCCGGATCCTTGCGCAGCGCCGGCGTGACGTAGCCGAACACGCCGAGGTCGCCGGGTTCGAGGGTAAAACCGTCTTTGGCCAGGCGGATGGCCGGCGCCATCAGCGCCTCGCGCGACATGGTGCCGTATTTGACTCGCGCGGTCTCTAAGCCCAGGGAAGATCCGGGCACGCCGACGCCGAGCCAGCTTTCGGTTGAGCGGCCGGGGACGACGTTGCCGTGGCTGTCCTGGAACATGTTGACGGTGGCGGCCATGGGTGCCTTTTCTCGGTAATCGAGAAAAGTTGAGCGCCCGTCGGCGAGCCGGATGGTCATGAAGCCGCCGCCGCCGATGTTCCCTGCCTCCGGATAGACGACGGCCAGCGCGTAACCGACGGCGACCGCGGCATCGATGGCGTTGCCGCCTTTGCGGATGATCTCCGCGCCGACGTCGGAGGCCAGGTGCTGCGCGGTGACCACCATGCCGCGTGCGGCGGCCACCGGCGCCGGGTCGGCGGCTAGGGCTTGTGCCGCTGCTAGCATGAGCGGGAGGGTAAGGATGAGTGTTCGCATGGGTGCGATGTTCCCCCGTTGGCGTCCGGCGCGCAACCCGGTGGGCGGATTTCTTATCCGCTCCGATCAGCAAGCCTAAGGCCTGCTGGCGGAGAGTTTCCGGAGCGCGGGAACATCTTTGGCAGGCGCGCTCAGCCAAGCCTCGAATTTTTGCCAGTCCTTCGCGGGAATGGTCACGATACGCCGGTCGAGAATCGCCATCTCGGCCACCTCAAGCGCGCGGCGATCGCTGCGGGCACTCGGAAGCGGCGGCTGACCTGACGGCATTGTTAGCTCCTCCAACACTCGTTCGCATGCAGCTTGGCTTGCGTCAAGCGGATGCTTTCCTGTCCGCGAGGGTTCGACCAGCAGACTTGCGTGTTTCCTAGGCACCATAAAGTGAAACCGCAAAGGCGCTAAGAACGCTAAGATTCGCTAAGAAGAAAGCAGGCTGAGGAAAGTCACCGGCATACACTAGAGCCTATTAACAAAACGCCGAATTCCATCCTTAAACAATGGTACATTGAAATTTAATAAAAATCCGAGTTTTAGACCAGTCAGTTTCATGTAAGTAAGAGGCTGCGCCTGATGCATCGAGTTTAGGGCTTCAACGGCTTTGATCTCAACGATGATGGCCTCGGCAACAATAAGATCAGCGCGATAGGCTGACTCCAGAGTGATGCCCTCGTACACTATAGGCAGAGATACCTGGCGTTTACACTCTAGGCCACGCGTCTGGAGCTCCTGGGCAAGGCACGCCTCATAAATCGATTCCAACAGCCCAGGACCAAGCAACTTGTGAATCTTTAGCCCGGAATCGACGATGGCGGCAGCGATGAGCTCCAACTCCATCTTCGCGAACCTTTGCGTTCTTAGCGCCTTCGCGGTTTCACTTTACGGCGCTCATACAACGCGAGAACGGCGATAGCACCACGGGCGCCGTAACCGCACAGCAGACCTATTTCGTGACTGCCCAGGGAAGCTCGGAACACGTGACCTCATTTGTCATGGGTGATGGGTCGCGCGGCGGAGCCATCGTGTTTCAGCCGGCACCGCCCCCTCACCGAACCCTCTCCCCCGAAGCCGGAGGAGAGGGCAATTTCAACGCTTAGCTTCCTTTACTTCAGGATAATCTCCACCCGCCGGTTCTGCGGCTCGCGCACGCCCTTGGCCGTGGGCACGAGCGGGTTGGTTTCGCCGTAGCCGTGGATGTCGATTTCGCTGGCGGCCACGCCGTCGTGCACCAGTTCGGCTTCGACCGTCTTGGCGCGGCGGACGGAGAGTTTCTGGTTGTAGGCGACGGTGCCAGAGAGATCGGTGTAGCCGTTGACCTCGATTTTCGTGGTTTGCACGTGGGTTGATGCTTGGGCTGCTTGCGCCACGATCTGCTTGGCGCGTTCGGTGAGGTCGGCGCGGTCCCAGTCGAAGAAGACCAGGTAGGTGCGCACCGGGATGATTGCCTGCGGCGGAGGCGGAGGGGTGGGCTCCTGTATTTGCGGGGGCGCCTTTGGCTTCGCACCAAAGTTGTAGGCCAGGCGCCCGTAGTAGAAGCCGCCATCGATGCCGTAAGGCGAGGACGGGATGTATTCAACGGCGTTGTGGTAACGGGAGATGGCCGTCGTGTGGTCGGCATATTTGTTGGTGAAGTTGTCAGCACCGAGGGTAAAGGTGAGTTCCGACGTGATCTTGTAGCCGATTTCCACGTCGCCGATAAAGGCAGGCCTGTTGCGGTTAGCTGTATAAGGCGCACCGCCGTTTGGACCATCCGCCAGCACTTCCACCGATTGACCATACCGCGTGACGCGGCTCATCAGGCTCCATTTGTCGTAGGTATAAGTACCCTGGAGTATAACTTTGCTCTTCGGCGTGTCCTCAGAGATTTCGGAGAGCACATCCGGCGTAAAGGCGGCCGAGGCTTCCTGATGCGTGACGGTGATGCTGCTCAAGTTGCCGGCTAGCAGCCACGCAACCTTGCCGTAGTCGCCAAGGCGCCACAAATAATCGATCGTAATGTCGGCACCATAGTTTTTCGTATTGACGCCGTTGGTAAAATATTGCGCGTAAACGTTGCAGCCAGAGGCCGCAGAGCAGGTCGGCGGCAGAAGACCACTCAACTCAAGCGCTGCGAGGGCGGCGGGGCCGCTGAATGCACCAGAGTCAACGATCTGGTCGCGAATATCGATCCGGTAAAGGTCAACCCCGACATGCATACGATCTACCGGCTCGGTGACAATGCCGACCTCATAGTTCTGAGACCGCTCAGGTTTCAGCGGTATTGAGCCCAGCGCCTTGGCAGCCGCTGAATTGACCGGGAACTGGCCGCTGGCTGTCGTTGGGCCCACGTTCACCGCGGCAAAACCCTCCTGTGCCAGCGAAGGTGCACGGAAACCGTTGCTGATGGTGCCGCGGACGGCAAACCACGGCGTGATGTCATACCGTGTTGTAAACTTGCCGGTATAGGTATTCTTGACGTCACTATAATGCTCGAAGCGACCGGCCAGATCGACCTGCCAATTTTCTACCGGGTACGTGTTGATATCGACATAGCCCGCTTCGTTGGTCCGATGATAGTTGCCGGCGCTGGCCTGGGTGAAGCCAGGATAGGCTTGCGAACCGCCGCCGTAGGTTGCGGCACTATCGCCGGGCTCAAGCTGGTAGGTATTGCGCCGGAATTCGCCGCCGAACGCGATGTTCAGAGGTTTGGCAAAGAAGGGAAGATCGACCGGCTTGTCGAAATCCAGGTTGTTGGTCCATTCCGAATCGTTGAACTCACCGGCATGGAAATGCGTCGGCGAGACTCCGAACGCATGCAGGTAATCGGTGTTGATCGAGGCAATCGTAGAAATGTTTTCGATGTCGCCGCCGTAGGTGGAACTGAGATCGTAGCGCCAGTCATCCCCCAGATCGCCCTTGATACCGAGCGTGGCAGCGTAATCATCTTCGCTTACTGCTTCGAGCGGCTCGAAACCGCTGGGATAGTAGTTGAAGGCGGTCAAATTGCCGAACGGACCAGTCCCGGGCACAAAAGTGCCGCTGGTGTTCGGGTCGCGATAATTCTCGAATGCCTCGGAATGGCGGTAGGCGTAGGTGCCGAAGGAGTAGATCTGGGTCGGGCCTATATCGTAGCCGGTGTTGTAGCCGACGCTGGCCAGATTATAGCGCGGATCGCCCTCAATCTGGCTGATCGTCTTTGGATTCGGAACCGTGAAGGGCGTGGCGAGCTGCGTGCCCGTGCCATTTGGTCCGGCTACGCCGGGGAAGATGCCATCGCGATTGGTGTGATCGTGATAGCGGTAGTCGGCGCCGAGATCAAAGAAGCCGTTGCCGCCAAGCGAGGTGCCGATGCTGCCGCCAAGATTGTTGGTAAACCCGTCCTGAACGTAGGTGGCACCCTCCTGCGCATAGGCGCTGCCGCCGTGATCGGCGTGCTTGAGGATGATATTGATGACGCCGGCGATCGCGTCCGACCCATATTGGGCCGCGGCGCCGTCGCGCAGAACCTCGATGTGATCGATCAGGCTGATCGGAATCATGTCCAGATCGACAGGGTCCGATCCGCCGACCGGGCCGATGTCGGCATTGATATTGGCAGAGATATGGCGGCGCTTGCCGTCGATGAGCACGAGCACGTCATCTGGCGAGAGGCCACGGAGCCGAATCGACCGGACCAGGCCGGCAGTGTCGAAACCAACCGGCGGCAGATCGAGCGATGGCAAAACCTTGTTGAGCGCGTCGAACACGTTCTGTTCGCCCGTCGCTTGCAGATCGGTTGCGCTAATCACATCAACGGGCGCCGGGCTTTGGGCCTTGGTGCGGCCCAACTGGCGTGTGCCGGTAACGATGATGTCTTCCGCAGGCGCCGCAGGCGCTGCGGCCGTATCAGTGGCGGAAATCGATGGCGCGGTGGGCGCCGGAACAGTCTGAGCTCTCAGCGCAGCCGGGATCAACGCCACCAGTGCGGCGGTAGCAAGCAAATGGTTCTTCATGCAAATGATCCTGCCAGGGTCGTGCGGTGCAACATGGTTCACCGAACAGCAACATTACGTCAATCGGCTGTTGCAGACTTGGGGGGTCAATGTGACTTTGCTGCAACTACTTCGATTTCCACCAGCGCCCAGGGTGCGGCCAGAGCGGCTACCTGAAAGGCGCTGCGCGCCGGCTTGTTCGGCTGATCCTTGCCGAAAAATTTGACGTAGCCCTTCATCATGCCGGGGAAATCCATCTTGCCGGTCGCCGGATCGGCGGCGATAAAAACCGTCATCTTGATGACGTCGCCCATGCCAAGACCCAGGCGCGCCAGCGTTCCCTTGATCGCGGTCAGCGCGCCAGTCGTCTGTGCTTCGGTATCGCCATAGGCGGCAAGCGTGTTTTTCGGCGCCGCCGGATTGTTCACCCCCGACAGCGCGCCGCTGAGAAACACGATGTCGGTGCCGGCATGAACCGTCACCGCGGAGACGATCGGAAAATCGCTGTTGAGCAGCGGCAAGCGTTCCACGCCGGCGGCACGCGCCGATCCGCAGGCGAGACATGCCAGGGCGATGCCCGCGATCGCCGATGGTAAAAGCTGAGAAAGTCGCAATGCCCTGCCCCTCGTTCCGTCCAGCGTGGGCCTAGCAGAAACGGTGCCAACCCGGTTGGTTCGGACTTCGGATACAAATGCCCGCGAAATGGGCGCGCGGGAGAGGCGCGAGGCACATCCTGCCCAAGCGGCGGGCAGCAATTGTCGCCCGCAGCTTGATGCGTGTTGCTCACGGTCCGAAGGCCTGCGCGCACCCGAGGCCCCGCATCAAGATGCGGGCTACGCCAACGGCCCCCTGCTGCGCCGCGGAATCGAAAAAACGTGACTTTCCTGCAAGGCGACGACTAATTTAGAGTATTAGCCCGTCGAGGAGGCACGCAAGAACACGGGCACGCAAGGAGGGTACCCTGTGGTTGATACACTCATCATGTGGCTCATCGCCCATCCGCTCCAGGGCGTGGCCATCCTCGCCGGCGTATCCATCGCCGCCGGCCTGCTGCTCATCCCCGGCGCCACTGTCCTGACCGGCGAGAACCACCCGCGCTGCTGAACCCCTTACGATCGGGTTGGCCCGCCCCCATGTGACCGCCGCCGCTTTGAGGCGCCAACCACGGGGCAGGATGCTCATGAGACACTGCGGCTTCGGCGCGACTAGCCTGCTGCTATCAATACTGACGTATGCGCAGGTTCATGCGCAGCCGAACATGGGTCCGCCGGCAGTCGGCGTGGTGCGGGCCGAGCGCACGCCGATCATCGAGACCAACGAGTTCATCGGCCGCATCTCCGCCGTGAGCCGGGTCAATCTGGTGGCGCGCGTTACCGCCTTCCTCGACCAGCGGCTGTTCACCGAAGGCACCGAGGTCAAGGAAGGCGACCTGCTTTACAAGCTGGAACAGCCGCCGTTCGAGGCCGATGTCATGGCCAAGCAGGCGGCGCTCGGCCAGGTCAACGCCTTGCTGGAAAACGCCACGCAGACGCTGAACCGCCAGGCCGCCCTGCTGAACACGCCCGCGGGCCAGCGCTCCAACTACGACCAGGCTGTCGCCAACCAGCGCAGCGAGGCGGCGCAGGTGCTCGCCGCGCAAGCGAACCTGAAGACCTCGCAGATCAACCTGGCCTATACGGAGATCCACGCCCCCATCGCCGGCCGCATCAGCCGCACCCAGGTCACCGAGGGCAACGTGGTCGGCCCCTCCACCGGCACGCTGGCGACGATTGTCAGCCAGGACCCGATGTATGTGCTGTTTCCGATCTCCTCCCGCACGATCCTGGAGTTGCGCGCGCGCTACGCCAACGCCGGCGGTTTCAATGCCGTGCGCGTCAAAATCCGGCTGCCGACCGGCGACATTTACGGCCAGGACGGCAAGCTGGATTACATCGACCCGACGATCGCCAGCACCACCGACACGGTTCAGGCCCGTGCCGTGCTCCCCACCCCGCCGATGCCGGGCGCGCCGCCTGGCACGCCTGGGAGTCGCGAGCTGATCGACGGCGAATTCGTGCAAGTGCTGGTGCAGGGCGTCACGCCCATCGAAGTGCTTGGCATTCCCCGCGCTTCCGTCCTCTCCGACCAGCAGGGCGACTATGTCTATACGGTCGGGCCGGGGAACCACGCGCAGCAGACGCGCGTGCAGCTTGGCCAATCCACGCCCGCCACCGCCGGCGTCGTCAGCGGCCTGACTGAGGGCGACCAGGTGATTACCGAAGGCATTCAGCGCGTGCACCCCGGTATGGTGGTGGTGCCGGGGCCGGCCTCGACGGGACCCGGCGCGGTGCCGCCTTCATCGGCAGCAAAGCCATGATCCCCGCTGACAGTCGTAGGGCGGAAAGGCGCAGCGCTTTCCGCCAATACGGTCGTGCGCCAAGCTCGGCAATGTCGGTGTTGTCGAGAGGTGGAAGTGGCGGAAGGCGCTTCGCTTTTCCGCCCTACAGTTTGAGCTACGGACTGAGCGTCGCGCGATGATTTCCGCTGTCTTCGTCGATAGGCCCCGCTTAGCAATTGTCATTGCGATCGTTATCACCATCGCCGGGCTGATTTCGCTGACCCGCATCCCCATCGCGCAATTCCCCGACATCGTGCCACCGCAGGTGCAGGTCTCCGCCAACTATCCGGGCGCCTCGGCCGCCGTGGTGGAAAGCGCCATCGCGCAGCCGATCGAGGCGCAGGTCGTCGGCGTGGACAAGATGCTCTACATGAAGAGCACGAATTCGAACGACGGCAGCTACAATCTCACCGCCAGCTTTGCGCTCGGCACCAACCCCGACATCAATACTGTCAACGTCAACAACCGCGTGCAGACCGCGCTGGCGGAGTTGCCGGCCGAAGTGCAACAGGAGGGGCTCACGGTCCAGAAAGCCTCTAGCGCTATCCTGGAGTTTGTCAATTTCTTCAGCAAGTCCGGCCGGCAGGACACGCTGTTCATTACCAACTATATCATCATCGGCGTGCTCGATGAACTCAGCCGTATCAATGGCGTCGGCACGGCGCAGCTGTTCAGCAAACAGAATTACTCGATGCGCATCTGGTTCGACAGCCAGCGGCTCACGAATTTGAATCTTTCGCCGTCCGACGTGATTGCCGCGATCCAGGCGCAGAATGTGGTGGCGCCCGTCGGCCGCGTCGGTGCCCGCCCCGCCTCGCGCGACGTACAATTCCAGTTCAACGTGCAGACCCAGGGGCGCCTGGCGACGCCGAAACAGTTCGGCGACATCGTCATCCGCGCCAATCCGGACGGCTCGGTGCTGCGCGTGAGTGACGTCGCCCGCGTGGAACTCGGGCCGCAGAACCAGGATAGCGAGAGCCGGCTTGACGGCCGCCCCTCCGTCGCGCTCCGCATCAACCTGGCGCCCGGCGCGAACGCGGTGGCCACCGCACGCCTGGTCAACGCCAAGCTGGAACAGCTTAAGGCGCGCTTCCCTGAGGGCATGGATTATCAGGTGACGTGGAATTCTACGTTGTTCGTCACCGACACGATTGCCGAGGTGCTCAAAACGCTGGGCGAAGCGTTTGTGCTCGTGGTGCTGGTGGTGTTCCTGTTCCTGGGCAATCTGCGCGCTACCATCATCCCCGCGGTCGCCGTTCCGGTCAGCCTGATCGGCGCCTTTGCGGTGCTGCTTGCAGTCGGCTTCTCGGCCAACACCGTGTCGCTCCTGGCCATGGTGCTTGCCATCGGCATTGTGGTGGATGACGCCATTGTCGTGGTCGAGAACGTTGAGCGCGTGATGGAGGAACACCCGGAGTGGGCGCCGCGCGACGCGGTGAAGGAGGCGATGCGCCAGATCACCGCGCCGATCGTTGCCATTACGCTGGTGCTGCTCTCCGTATTCGTGCCCATCGGTTTTATACCGGGCATCTCGGGTGTGCTGTTCAAGCAGTTTGCGGTGACGATCAGCGCGGCCATGCTGATATCGGCGCTGAACGCGCTGACCCTGTCGCCGGCGCTGTGCGGCATCTTCCTGCGCCACCGGCCGAAACGCAGCCACGGCATCATGGCGCGCATCCTGCGCGGCATCAACCATACGCGGGACGGCTATGCCAACGTCGTGCGCCGCCTGGTCGCCCGCGCTTCGCTCGCACTCGCCGCCATCGCCGTGTGTGCTGTGTGCGCGGTGGGTATCGCCGGGATTACCCCCACCGGCTTCCTGCCGAGCGAGGACCAGGGCGGCTTCTTCGTCTCCGTGTCATTGCCGGACGGCGCTTCAGTGGGCCGCACCAGCCGCGTGATGGGCGAGATCGAAAAGAACGTGATAAAATTCCCCGGCGTGGCCGACACGTTTGCGATCGTCGGCTTCTCCATCCTGGACAGCGCGCAGGAGCCGAACAGCGGCTTCATGTTCGTGCGCCTCAAACCCTTCACCGACCGCACGAGCACGCAGACGCAGGTCACATCGCTCATTGGCCGCGTGTTCGGCATGGGCGCGCAGATACGCTCGGCGAACGTGATCGCCTTCAACCTGCCGCCGATCATCGGCCTGGGCACGGCCGGCGGGTTCGAATATCAGCTCGACGCGCTGCAAGGCCAGGACCCGGCCGATATCGCCAG
>Ga0116226_10006081_pt1 | contig 10820 bp, 6 predicted proteins | sample S1TSphfallax_FD_89692 | JGI IMG/M metagenome (GOLD analysis project Ga0116226, IMG submission 89692) | Host-associated microbial communities from peat moss isolated from Minnesota, USA - S1T2_Fa - Sphagnum fallax MG | ecosystem: Host-associated > Plants > Peat moss > Unclassified | place: USA...
GCAAAGCGGCGAGATATGGGATGCACAGGTGTACCTGATGTCTTTCATGCATCAGGGGCGACGCTTGTTTCAATTCACGCTGATCGATATTACTGAACGTAAGAAAGCAGAATCTGCCATCCAGCGTGCGCGGCAAATTGCGGAGGATGCGACACGCATGAAGTCGGATTTCCTTGCAAACATGAGTCATGAAATCAGAACACCGATGAATGCAATCATTGGCATGAGTCATCTGGCGCTGAAAACCGAAATGACACCACGCCAGCGTGACTACCTACAAAAAATTCAGCAGTCCGGCAAACACCTGCTGGGCATCATCAACGATGTGTTGGATTTTTCCAAGATCGAGGCGGGCAAGCTTACCATTGAGCATACTGAGTTCGGGCTTGATCAATTGCTCGATAACGTTGCGAATCTGGTCGTTGAAAAAGCGACGGCAAAAGGCTTGGAGCTGGTCTTCGATGTAGCGCAGGACGTACCGCCTGCGCTGATTGGTGACAGCTTGCGCCTCGGGCAAATCCTGATCAACTATGCCAACAATGCTGTTAAGTTCACGGAAAAAGGCGAGATTGATATCGTCATTCGTGTACGTGAACGAGATGATAAGGATGTGCTGCTGTATTTTGCTGTTCGTGATACCGGTATCGGCTTGACGGATGCGCAGATGGGGCAACTGTTCCAAAGCTTTCAGCAAGCTGATGCATCGACTACCCGCAAATACGGTGGCACAGGGTTGGGGCTTGCGATCTCGAAGCAATTAGCCGGGCTGATGGGTGGTGAGGTTGGCGTTGAAAGCGAAATCGATCAAGGATCGACTTTCTGGTTCACGGCACGTCTTGGTATCGGCGTCAACAAAAAGCGCAATTATTTGCCTGCGCCAGATTTAAGAGGCAGGCGCATTTTGGTGGTTGATGATAACGATAGCGCGCGCGCTGTTTTGTCTGAAATGTTGACGACGATGACCTTCGATGTTTCGGCAGTAGCATCAGGTGAACAGGCACTTGAAATGATTGCTGACGCGCAGCAACAGGGGAGGCCGTATGAAGCGGTGTTGCTGGATTGGCAGATGCCGCGCATGAACGGCATCGATACCGCTCGGCGTATCCACGCATTAAATCTCCCTGAGTTGCCGAAATTGGCAGTGGTAACTGCGTACGGGCGTGAAGAAATTTTGAGCCAGGCGCAAGCAGAAGATATCGAACATATCTTGATCAAGCCTGTTAATACATCAATGCTGTTCGATACTTTGATGCGTTTGCTTGGCGGTCAGCTTGATGATGAACGCCGCAATATTCAAGCTGGTAATGCACAAGGGTTTGATGCATTGAACAAGATCAAAGGAGCACACATTCTGCTTGCGGAAGATAACGAACTCAATCAACAGGTCGCAACTGAATTGCTGCATGATGTCGGTTTTGTGGTCGATGTCGCAGAAAACGGCAAGGTAGCAGTGCAGATGGCTGGCGCACATCGTTATGACGTCATATTGATGGATATGCAAATGCCGGAAATGGACGGGGTTGAGGCGGCGATCAATATCCGAACGATTCCCCATTTGGCCCAACTACCGATCATCGCAATGACAGCAAATGCGATGTCTGCCGACAGAGAACGCTGCCTTGCTGCAGGTATGAATGACTTTGTCAGCAAGCCCATAGAGCCGGAGGAGCTATGGCGTGCGTTGACGCATTGGATACAACCCAAAGCGACGTCCGCGCATGAAGTGGTGGTATCGGCCAAGCCTGTCGAGCCAATCGAAGTTTTCCCTTCGGTGATTGAGGGCTTGGATATGGCGGCAGGTTTGCGGCGCGTTCTCGGCAAGCGTCAGCGTTATTTGGCTATGCTGCGTGGATTTGTCGCCAATCAAGGCGATGCCGCCACTCAAATCAAACAAGCGCTGGCAGCGCAGGATTTTCCGACTGCGGAGCGGCTTGCTCATACGCTCAAAGGGCTTGCAGGCAATATCGGCGCAACAGCCTTGCAGTTGGAAAGTGAAAAATTGGAGATGGCGCTCCGATTATCGCAACCGTCCGACAATGCCTTGCAAAGCGTAGCTCAGTCATTGGCACAGCAAGTCATGGCAATTAATGCTGCAGTGCTACCAGAAGCGCAGCCTGAGGCAACTGTCGCTGACAAAGAGCATGCCGATGCGGTTTGTCAGGAGTTGTCGCAACTATTGGCGGATGATGATGCCAAAGCAGAAAAGCTGCTGAATGAGCATAGTGGGTTGTTGGCAGCAACGCTGGGGGAACATTTCAAACCCTTGGCAGATGCAGTGCGGCAATTCGATTATGAGCGCGCACTCGTGATATTGACAGGTGTTAATTTAGCAGGGGCGTCGGTAAAATAGTTTGATGCCGAGTAATCATTCATGAAGGAATGGTAATGAGTTTAGCGCTGGATTTCACGAGAAAGCCCATCATCCTGATCGTTGATGATACGCCGCAAAATTTGTCTGTGATGAGCGATCTGCTACAAGACGAATATACGGTAAAGGTTGCACCCAATGGTGCCAAAGCTTTGAAGTTGGCGCATTCAACTACGCCGCCGGATCTGATCCTGCTCGATATCATGATGCCTGAAATGGATGGTTACGAGGTTTGTCGGCAATTAAAGGACGACCCGCGTACCAGCGCCATCCCGATCATCTTCCTCACAGCCAAGACGGAAACTGAGGATGAGGAGCATGGATTCTCGCTGGGTGCGGTTGATTATATTACCAAGCCGATCAGTCCTCCCATCGTGTTGGCGCGCGTGAAGACGCATTTGACATTAAAGGCGACAGCGGATTTTTTGCGTGACAAGACAGAATTCCTGGAGCAGGAAGTGGCACGGAGAACCGAGGAGGTCAGGGCGATCCAGGATGCAACGATACTGATGATGGCGAGCCTTGCAGAAACGCGCGATAACGAAACCGGCAATCATATTCTACGTACGCAACATTATGTGAAGATCATTGCGAAGCGTCTGAAAGAGCATCCGCGTTTCTCGCAATTTTTGACAGATAAAAATATCGAATTGCTGTTCAAATCTGCACCCTTGCACGACATTGGCAAAGTCGGTATTCCTGATCGCATATTGTTAAAGCCAGGGCGTTTCGAGCCTGCTGAGTTTGAGGTAATGAAGACGCATACACGCCTCGGTTTAGAAGCGATACAGCAGGCTGAGCGGCGTTTGGGGCGATCCGTACCGTTCCTTGATCTGGCGAAGGAAATCGCTTACTCGCATCAGGAAAAATGGGATGGCAGTGGGTACCCGGAAGGATTGTCTGGTGACGGTATTCCCATATCGGCGAGGCTGATGGCCATTGCGGACGTTTATGACGCATTGATCAGTCGTCGTGTATATAAACCACCAATGCCACATGTGAAGGCGGTGGAAATCATCAGGGAGGGGCGTGGCAAGCATTTTGATCCTGATATCGTTGATGCATTTCTGGAGGTACAGGAGGAGTGCCGCGTGATCGCCTCGCACTATATGGATGGCGATGCTGAAATACACGAGCAAACCAGCCGCCTCGAATGGATTGCCGACAAGACTTCCTGATCATGGCTGAGCTCGCAAAATATCATTTTCTGGTCGTCGATGATATCGCGACGATGCGACAAGTCGCTGCCAGTCAATTGCGTGCACTGGGTGTCGGAGGCATTCATCAGGCGGCGAATGGGGTGGAGGCTTTGCAATTGCTGGGACGCCACCGCATCGATCTGATTTTGTGCGATTGGCATATGCCAGTGATGGATGGTCTGCAATTGCTGAGTGAAATGCGTAAGGACGCAAAACTGTCAGAAATCCCGTTGGTTCTGGTGACTGCGGAGGTCGCGCGTGACAGGGTAGAACAAGCAGTGAAGCAGGGCGTATCGGACTTGTTGGTCAAACCTTATACAGCCAAGCGCCTGGAAGACAAAATACTGGCCGCATTACGACGTACATCGCCACAGCAAAATGTGCTTACCGTCAAGGAGTCATCCGATAAACAAAAATCGACGATATTGGTGGTTGATGATACGCCAGAAAACCTGCGCTTGATTGCCCATCTATTTGAGGATCAGTACCGTGTGCGCGTTGCTGACAACGGCAAAAAAGCGCTGGCGATCTGTACCGCCGACGTGCCGCCTGATCTGGTTTTGCTGGATGTGATGATGCCAGGCATGGATGGCTTCGAGGTGGCGCGTCAAATGCGGGAACATCCCAACAGCGAAATGATTCCGGTGATTTTTGTCACTGCATTGGCGGATGATCAGGCACGACGACGTGGATACGATCTCGGCGCAGTGGATTTTGTCAGTAAGCCGCTTGATCCCGATATCCTTCGCATCCGGGTAGGTAACTTCATCCGCTACGTTGAAATGCATAAGCAGCGCCAGCATGAGTACGATACGATGTTGGCCAACGCGCGGATGTGGAAGGGTATCGAACGATTATTGCGAGAGGATATTCGTAAACCTGTTGCTGAAACATCGCAATTGATACGTCAGTTGAGTGGCACTGGTAATTTGACGTCGCAGCAACAGGAGTTGATTGCCAAACTTGAGATTGGTAGCTCCCAATCGCTTGATGCAATAGCCAATGCAGCTAACTTATTTGAGCAGGATAAAGTGACTGAGATTACTGGCATTGTTATGCCCGCTTCTTGACTTCGGAGGCGGTAGCTACACGGTTGCGGCCATCGGCTTTTGCACGATACAGGGCTTCGTCGGCGCTACGGATTAGCGATTTTGGTGTGTAACCTTCTTCTGGAACTAAAGCGCTGACCCCGACGCTGACTGTAATATAGCCAAAAGGCGAATTGGCATGTGAGACAGCTAGTTCGAGGATGGCGGCGCGGACTCTTTCCATCACATGCATGGCATCTTCCAGGTTGGTACTGGGGCCGATGAATGCAAATTCCTCGCCGCCATAACGGGCAATCGAGTCACCTGGACGTAATATTTGTTCACGTAAGATACGCGCTACCGTGCTCAAGCATTCGTCGCCTTTTTGATGCCCATAAAGATCGTTGTATTGCTTGAAGAAATCGACGTCGATCATTGCCAATGCCAAGGGCTGCCGGTTACGGGCGGCGCGGCGCCATTCTTTTACTAATGCTTCATCGAAACCGCGGCGGTTGAGCACGTTCGTCAAACTGTCTGTGCTGCATAAAGTCGCCAGCTTGCGGTTCGATTCTTCCAGGGCCTCGCGTGCATGATGCATAGCCGTGCAGTCCCGCACCAGGCTCATCAACTTCAGTTCACCGTGTCGCAGGAACGGGGTGAAAATCCATTCCAGTCGCAACACCTTGCCGAAGGTGGTGGTGATGTTTGCTTCCAGTCTTATGGTCTGCTTCGTCGCCAAGGCTTGCTCGGCGGCAGCGGCGGCACCGCTTTGTTTCCATGATTCCAGTCTGCGGAAGTTATGCCTCAGAATTTCTTCGCGTGTGCCGCCGACGATGTTTGCTAACTCCTGATTGACTAACATGCATTGGCCGTCTTCATGAAATGCTTGTATCCCCACGGGCGAATTGTCGATGACCAGACTATTTAAACTCAAAGCGTCATCGAGATCGCTGATGGTGAGCAGTTTTTGTTTGTGCAGGCTGAACAGCAGGTATGAACCAGAGCAGGCGACGATGGCGAAAATCAATGTCGTCAATCCGGCGAACAATGCCTCGCGCCGCCATTCGGCGAAAGCATCGTCAGTGCTTAATCCCACGATCAGATTCAGCGAATTTCCTGCGATGCGCTGATAGTAGAAAATTCGCTCAACCTTATCGACGGATGATACCGTCGTGAAGACCTGTGTCTCGGCGCCTGAATTCAAGAAGTTGACAAACTTCAGCGAAGGGATTTTTTGTCCGATGTATTGCATATCCTGTTTGCCATGTACGTAGCGCGCGATCATGTTGGATTCGCTATCGACTACGGCGAACAGGTCCTGATCTCCCATCCTGATCTTTCTGCCGGATAGCCGTTCCGCCATGCCTTCCACTTCTATCGTGCCATAGACGATGCCGCCAAACCTGCCATTCGGCAGGTTATAGCGCCTTGCACAAACCAGTACCCAGCGTTTGACTACACGTCCCATCAGCGGCGGAGAAATCAGCATGCTGTCCGCAGTGCGTGTTTGGAGAGTCTGAAAATAATCGCGGTCAGAAACATTGAGAGGCAAAGGCATGTCGGTGCCATAAATGACTTCGCCATCGACATCGGTGACACGTAGCGAGAGCAGGGAAGGGACGCGATTTTTCAGATTGAACAAGATGTTCTCGAAAGTTTTCTTGTCAAACTGCGGCTTTTCGGACTCGCTCCTCAGATTGGCAATCACTTCCTGCAAGGTCAGGTCGATATTGCTGAATGAGCCAGAAATACTTTCGCCCATCACACTGCCGAAATTCTGCGCGTTCAATTGGGCGCGCAACTCAGCTTGCCGATGGCTGGCATGCAAGCCGATGGCCTGTATCGCGGCCAGCAACAGTACCAGCAAGATCGGCCCGACGATATGCAGCAAGCTCACGCGTTGCGTCAGCGGCTTTCTCATCAAGCGATTGAACTGGCCGATTTGCATGGAAAGGTGGCCCTTATCGTGTTTGACCCACGCGCTTTACCTGTTTTATCGATTCTACTCGTTAAAGGCTGCAATATCGACTCTGTCCGGCCTGCATTTCGCTCCATTTTCGCATCGCTTTATCGCTTTTCGCCGCCTTTTGTCGCAAATTTGTCAATCCAGCTAATCCCGCCCCTAAGATGCGCCTCATTCATACCAGAGGAGGACATCATGCAACCCGTCATATTGAGAAACGTAGGCAAGACCTATAGGTTGGGCACCGTGAGTGTTCCAGCATTGGTTGACATCAATTTGGAAATCCAGGGCGAGCGTTTTACCGTTATCGCGGGTGCTTCCGGCAGTGGCAAGACGACATTGTTGAATCTGATCGGCTGCATCGACCGTCCCGATAATGGGCAAATCGTCGTGGCGGGCCAGGATATCGGTAAGTTGTCGGAATCGGCACTGTCCGATTTTCGTGCGCATCAACTTGGTTTCATCTTCCAGAATTTCAACTTATTGCCTGTTTTGACTGCGTACGAGAATATCGAATACCCGTTGATACTCGCACGGGTTGCTGCTTCCAAACGCAAGGAACGTGTGCTGGCACTGCTGGATGCGGTTGGCCTGTCTGACCGTGCACGTAACCTTCCAGGGCAACTGTCTGGCGGTCAGCGTCAGCGTGTCGCGATTGCACGTGCATTGGCGACCTCACCGCAATTGGTACTGGCTGACGAGCCGACAGCGAATCTGGATAGCCAGACCGGTGCTGCCATCATCGCACTGATGCGCAAGATGCAGTGCGAACACAAGGTGTCATTCGTCTTTTCTTCCCACGATCCGCAGGTGTTGGCCGAGGCCGACGACGCAGTGCATATCCGTGATGGCCTCATCGTTTCAGTAGAGCGTCGCGACAACAAATTGGAGGCAGCATGAAGACCTTTTCCTTGGCTCTGCGCAACTTGCTGCGCAATGGCCGCCGCTCTGTTACGACTTTGATGGCGATGATCGTTGGTGCAGGTGCGATCCTGATTTTTGGTGGTTATAGCCGCAACATCACGTATGGCTTGCAAACAGGTTACGTGGCAAGTAGTGGGCATCTGCAAATTCAGCATAAGGATTATTTCCTGTACGGCAGTGGCAATCCGACCGCTTACGGCATCGCCGACTATGAACGAATCATCTCGACCATCAAAGCAGATCCAGTGCTGTCGCCAATGTTGACTGTCGTGACACCGACCCTGCAGATTGGAGGCATAGCTGGCAATTTCTCTGCAGGTGTATCGCGTACCGTGCTTGGCTCGGGCGTCGTGGTGGCCGATCAGAATGCAATGCGTGAATGGAATGACTATCACTTCCCATCAAGAACCAAGGTTAATGCATTGACGGATACCTCTGACGATGCTGTGGTGATTGGTAACGGATTGGCGCGTGTGCTGCAGTTGTGCAGCGAGTTACATGTGAAGAATTGCCAGGCTCAAGCTGCTGTTGGTGACGGCAATGCCAAGGCGGCTCCTGCTGATATTGCTGCATTGTCGGATTTGGAAGCATCAAAGGCCAGCGATCAAAACGCGACGCATATCGAAATGCTGGCTGCAACGTCGCATGGTGCACCGAATGTCGCCAGCTTGAATGTGATCAAGGCGGAAGACGTCGGTGTGAAGGAACTGGACGATATCTTTGTGACGATGCATCTGGCGCAAGCACAACATCTGGTCTATGGCGCTGGGGCACCACAAGCGACGGCTATCGTTCTGCAATTGAAGCACACCAATCAAATGGCTGCGGCTGAGGCGCGGCTCAATCAATTGCTGGAAACGACTTTCAAAGACTACCCATTGGAAATCCAGGAATTTACGACCTTGAATCCATTCTATGGCCAAACCATTGGCATGTTTGCTGCGCTGTTCGGTTTCATCGCCGTATTGATTGGCGCGATCGTATTGTTCACAGTCGGTAATACGATGAGCATGGCAGTCGTTGAGCGCACAGTAGAAATCGGGACATTGCGCGCAATCGGGTTACGTCGTTCCGGCATACGTCGCTTGTTCATTTGTGAAGGCTTCCTGCTAGGGGTATTCGGTGCTGCGCTTGGCGTGGCGATTTCATTGATGCTTGCCTATCTCATCAACCATGCGGGCCTCACGTGGTTGCCACCGGGTCGTGTTGAGCCAATACCGCTGAATGTTCGCGTATGGGGCGAAAACCGGTTGATCACGGGTACTGCAATCGGTTTGATGATCGTTGCGATGTTCTCGGCGTTATGGCCTGCGAATCGTGCTGCGAGGATGAATATCGTCGATGCATTGCGTCATGTTTGAGACAGGATAAGCCATGAAAATGAAATATCAACCCCTTGCACTATTGATGGTTCTTTGTATCGTCACGCGTATTGCTTACGCTGGGCCAAACGCTCAGGAAATTTTGGCTGCCAGCGATGCCGTGCGCAATCCTGATTATCCGTTTGGCATGACCAATACGTTGATCGAATATCGAAGCGGCAAACAGACGGATACCAGCACGCTGTTGATTTATTCGAAAGCGGACAAGGATAGCGGGCAATTTCGCAGCCTGATTCGTTATGTCGGCCCGGCGCGCGATGCGAACAAACTGATTTTGTATAGCGGCAAGGATATGTGGTTTTACGATCCGTCCAGCAAAGCCAGTATACGTTTGTCGCCTCAGCAGCGCCTGTTGGGACAGGCCTCGAACGGTGACGTTGTCACTGTCAATCTGGCCGTCGACTATCAGGCAACTTCCGCAATCGAGGAAGATGCTGTCGATGGCGAACGCCAGACCAAACACTGCTACAAACTGCTGTTATCGGCAAAGACACTGGACGCGACCTATCACCAGATCGACATGTGGGTTGAAACGACAACCAATCGTCCAGTGAAGGCACGTTTTTATGCAGAAAGCGGTAAGTTGCTGAAGACAGCTTATTACCGACATTATCAAGCACAACTAGGTGCAGATCGCCCGACCGAGACTGTGATCATCGATGGCCTGGACACCAACTGGGTCACGGTGATGCGCTATTCGGACTGGGTCAAACGTGATGTGCCGGACGTATGGCTGCAGCGCGATTATCTGCCACGTTTCAAACCAGAATGACGAGACAACATGCGAGCTTTTTTGTTAGCGGCTTTCCTGTTCATATCCATATCGGTGCATGCGGGAGAACAGGATAAATCTGACATCGATGCATTGACGACGGCCGATGCGGCACAGCCAATTACGGATAAAGTCAGCGATTGGCACACCTATGTGGAAACTGCATACGGTGATAATTCACAACGCTATGGCTGGCCGTCGTATCGTACGGAAAGGCTGTCTGCAGATGTGTCATTCGACAAGACGATTTCAACGGGGTGGCGGTTGATTTTTGCTGACCGGCTTGATTGGGATTGGCAAAGCGAAGTTCCGAATGAAGTCAAAACGAATACGTTGAAAGAGCTATACACAAGTTGGCAAGTGAATTCCAATGAAATCGTCGATTTGGGGCGTATCAATACGCGCTATGGCGTGGCCTTCGGCTATAACCCGACAGATTATTTCCGTGCGGATGCGATACGTAATGCGGTATCCATCGACCCAGACAGTTTGCGCAGCAACAGGTTGGGTAGCGTCATGTTGCGTACGCAATATTTATGGATAAGTGGCAGTATGAGTATGATGCTGTCTCCAAAATTAATCGGCAGCGGGACTGCAGAGGCGTTCAGTCCTGATTTTGGTGCGACCAATCATGAGAATCGTTATCTGATCGCATTCAGTCAACAGATTGCTGAGAACGTAAGCCCGCAATTTTTGTTGTATGGTGAGCAGGATAAAGACGCGCAGTTCGGTTTTGACCTGACTCACGTGATTGGCGATGCGACCGTTGCCTATATCGAATGGTCTGGTGGGCGAGGGGCTGCGCAAAATGTACAGGCTCTGGGCAAGCCGTCGGATGCGTCATTTCGTAATCGGCTTGCGACTGGTTTCACATACACCACCAGCAACAAAATTTCGCTAACCCTGGAAGGGGAATACGATGGGGCTGCGCCTGATAGTGGTACGTGGAATGCGTTGCGTGGAGGCTCATTGGCGCTTTATGAGCAGTATCGGGACTATGCACAAAATGCACAACAGCTGACTACGCGTAAAGCCTTGTTTGGTTATGCGAGCTGGCAGGACGCAATGGTCAATCATCTGGATTTAACCGCATTTGTAAGGCGGGATCTGATCGATAACAGTCGTCTTGATTGGTTCGAGGCGCGCTACCATTGGGATCATACCGATCTAGCGCTGCAGCGGCA
>Ga0116226_10006083_pt1 | contig 10815 bp, 7 predicted proteins | sample S1TSphfallax_FD_89692 | JGI IMG/M metagenome (GOLD analysis project Ga0116226, IMG submission 89692) | Host-associated microbial communities from peat moss isolated from Minnesota, USA - S1T2_Fa - Sphagnum fallax MG | ecosystem: Host-associated > Plants > Peat moss > Unclassified | place: USA...
AAACCAAGGCGAAGGGCAGGTCGCGGTTACCGGCGGCCAGGCAGGTTTCCAGCCGTGACATCACCTCGGCGCGGGTGGAGGCGGATGCAAGCATGTTGCCAACGTCACGCAAGCTGGCCAGCTGACGTTCGCCGATCACCCGTTCGGTCACTTCGGCGACGACGCAGAGCATGCCGCTGGTCAGACCGGTATCGTCGGCAAGCGGCGAGTAGGAGAAGGTGTGGTAGGTCTCCTCGGCGAAACCGTTGCGCTCCAGATACAGCAACAGCGCCTCATCCCAGGTGGCCTCGCCGGTGCCCAGCACATGCGCGATTCGCGGCCCGATATCCGGCCATATCTCGGCCCATACCTTGTCTGAACGGCTGCCGATCACCCAGTCGCGCCGCAGACCCACGGTTGGCAGATAGGCATCGTTGCAAAGGAACGTCAGTTCCGGGCCCCAGGCCATCCACATCGCAAAACGCGAGGTCAGGAGCACGCGCACGACCGCGCGCAGGCTCTCCGGCCAGGTCAAGGGCGCACCAAGCGGGGTTGCCGTCCAATCGCATTCCAGCATCCGGCGCCGCACCTCGCCAGGGCCCTTCAGCCAAGACGGCGCGTCCTCGAGCTGCGGAATGGGAAGGTTAGACATCGCGACCGATATTGTTGTTCACGCAGTAGAGTTCCAGATCTGGCATTCAAATGGGCCGCGCGCATGCGAAGAAATGCTGCGGCGGCTAAAATGCTACGAAACGAACCGCTCCGTAAATGAAAATTATTTAACCGGCGGTTTATCGGTCGTCCGTTAATTTCAGATGCAGGCGCCGCGCCAAGGCGGCTGCATTTTCCGGCGCTTTCACCTTTATATCGTTGTCAAAATATAGAAACACGTCGCGGCCGGATTTGCGCGGTTTGGCCGGACCGCCGATCCGCTCTGCATCTTTCGGCTCCTCGCCTTGCGACCAGGCGCGCGCCCGGTGCGCCCAGGTATCGAGGGCCTTGGAACCATAGCCGCTCGCATAGAGCTTTTCAGAACCATGCAGGCGGCAGTAAACGAAATCACTGGTGACATCCATCAGCCGCGGCCATTCCACGGTGTCGGCGCAAACCAGGGCGATGTTGTGGCGACGCAGCAATTTGATGAAAGTTTCGGCGCGGAAACTTTCATGCCGGATTTCCACCGCATGCCGAAGCGGGCGGTTTTTGTCGGTCTCCAGCCAGACGCTGTCCTTCGGACGCGTGTGCCGGCTGGCCGCCTTCACGGCGGCGTCTGTATCATGCGGGAGCAGCGCAAAAAACGTTTCAAAACGCGCCTGGTCGTATCTCAGCGTGGGCGGAAATTGCCAGAGCAGGGGACCAAGTTTCCGGCCCAGCCGCAAAATCCCGGATGCCAGAAAATTGGCCAGCGGCGTTTGCGCGTCACGCAGCCGCAAAACATGCGAAATATAACGCGGCGCCTTTACGGAGAAGACAAAATCCTCCGGTACGGCTTCAAACCATTTCAGATAGCTTGCCGGCTTCTGGGTGCCGTAAAACGTGCCGTTGATTTCAATCGTGCGGAATTTCGATGCGGCAAAGTCAAGCTCATCCTTCTGCCGCAGCTGTTCGGGATAAAAAACGCCGCGCCAGGGCGGATATGTCCAGCCGGAAATTCCAATGCGAATTTGTGCCATGGCGCGCTTTTATCCGCAGTGTTGGGAATACTATGCGGTTAAACTTGGGTGCCGGCAGCTTTTGAAAATGGTCGTACCGATTAAAATTTTGAAAGCCGTGCTTTGCCATGCGATGGCAATCAAAATGCCGTGAAAATCCCGCCATGAATCGGATGTTCCTTGAAGAACTCTCATTCACAGACCTGCAAATATGCAGGGCGTCGGCCGATGCGGCTTGTCTCCTCCGGCCTGATGCAACCCAGAACGGCCCGCCCCGCGCTTGACAGGACCCCTCGCACCATCGCGTTGTCCGGTTCGCATGATATCGACCAACCCGCAGGTGCCCGACGGCCTGCCGGTCCCCGCGCGCTACTGGGCGATGACGGGGATCTGGCTGGCCTTGCTGATGGCGGTGGTCGATGGCTCGATCGCCAATGTGGCGCTGCCCAGCATCGCCCGCGATCTGCACGCCGCACCCGCCAGCGCGATCTGGATCGTCAATGCCTACCAGCTGGCAATCGTCGTCTCGCTGCTGCCGCTCGCGGCACTCGGCGAGATCGTCACCTTCAGGCGGGTCTTTCAGGCCGGGCTGGTGCTGTTCGTCCTGGCCTCCATCGGCTGCGTGGCCGCGCGCTCGCTGCCCGAGCTGACGCTGGCCAGGGCGATCCAGGGCTTCGGCGCGGCCGGCGTGATGAGCGTGAACGGCGCGCTGACGCGCCATATTTTCCCCGCGGCCCGGCTCGGCCGCGGCGTCGGCCTGAATGCGATGGTGGTGTCCATCGGCGCGGTCATCGGCCCAAGCCTGGCCTCGGCCATTCTGGCGAAGGCATCATGGCCCTGGCTGTTCGCGGTGAATTTGCCGACCGGACTGGCGGCTTTCCTGGTCTGTTATGCGGCACTGCCGGCCAGCCCGAAATCCGGGACGCGGCTGGACCGGACTGCCGCGTTCCTCAATGTCGTGGCCTATGGATTGATCATCATCGGGCTCGACATCCTGACCCGCGGCGGCAAGGAGAAAGCCGCACTGCTCCTGCTCGGCGCGCTCAGCATCATTGCCGGTCTGGCCGCCGGGGCGGTGCTGGTGCGCCGCTCGCTGCCCCAGGCCCGGCCGCTCATTCCGGTCGACCTGTTGCGTAACCGGCTTCTGGCGCTCAGCGTGTGCACCTCCGTCGCCTCGTTTACCGCGCAGATGCTGGCCTTTGTCGCCCTGCCGTTCTTCTTTCAAGTCAGGATGCATCGAAGCCAGGTTGCGACCGGCCTGCTGATGACTGCCTGGCCGCTGGCGGTGGGCGTGGCGGCGCCGGCCGCCGGCCGGCTGGCGGAACGCTATCCGGCCGGGCTGCTGGGCAGCATCGGCTTGCTGCTGCTGGCCGGCGGATTATTGCTGCTGGCCGCGCTGCCGCTTGATGCCGGCACCCCGGCTATCCTCTGGCGAATGGCGCTTTGCGGATTGGGCTTCGGGTTTTTCCAGGCGCCGAACAATCAAATCATGCTCGGCGCCGCCCCCAGGAACCGGGCAGGGGCGGCGGGCGGGATGCTGGCGACCGCCCGGCTGACCGGTCAGACCGCCGGCGCCAGCCTGGCCGCCATCCTGTTCGTCAGCATGGCCAACGGCCCCGCCGGATCGCTCTGGCTGGCGGCGGCCGTCGCCGCAATCGGCGCCGCCGTCAGCCTGTTCCGGCTCGGCCGCAAGCCGCCGGCGCATTGAAGTGAAATAATTTCAAAACGCCCGCATTTTTATACAAGACTGTTATAGCTGCGCGCAGTTATACAGAATCGTTGGAAATGGGGAGATAGGAGATGGCGAGAACCGCTGCGGCCTATATGGCAGAGGCGCTTGCACAGGCCGGCGTCAAGCGGATCTACGGCATTGTCGGCGACTCGTTGAACGGCTTCACCGACGCGCTGCGCGCGCAGAAAAAAATCGACTGGATCCATATGCGCCATGAGGAAGGTGCGGCCTTCGCCGCCGCCGGCGAGGCGCATGTCACCGGTCAGTTGGCGGTTTGCGCCGGCAGTTGCGGGCCGGGCAATTTGCACCTCATCAACGGGTTGTTCGACGCCCAGCGGAGCCGCGTACCGGTGCTGGCGATCGCCGCCCATATCCCGTCGCATGAAATCGGCATCGATTATTTCCAGGCGACCCATCCCGAAACCCTGTTCAAGGAGTGCAGCCACTATGTCGAGCTGGTTTCCAGCCCCGACCAGTTGCCGCAAATTCTCACCCGCGCCATCCGCGTCGCGGTCGCCAAGCGCTGCGTCGCGGTCGTGGTCATCCCCGGCGACATTGCGCTCAAGCCGCTGGATGCCAAAGTGCCGCACTGGCTGCTTCCGGCGAAGCCGGTTATCCGCCCGGCCGATGCCGATCTCGGCGCACTGGCGAAGCTGTTGAACGAGGGGTCGCGCATCACGCTGCTCTGCGGCGCCGGCTGCGCCGATGCGCATGACGAGGTGGTGGCCCTGGCGGCAAAGCTGCAAGCGCCGATCGTCCATGCCTATCGCGGCAAGGAATATCTCGAATACGAAAATCCTTACGATGTCGGCATGACCGGGCTGGTGGGTTTCGCCTCCGGCTACGCCGCGATCAAGGAATGCGATACGCTGCTGCTCCTGGGCACGGATTTCCCATATCGGGCTTTCTATCCGGCGCATGGGCGCATCGCGCAGATCGATGAACGGCCGGAGGCTTTGGGCAATCGCTGCGCTTTGCAGCTCGGCCTGCTTGGCGATATCAAGCATACGCTGGATGCGCTGCTGCCGATCTTGCAGCAGAAGAAAGACAGCACATTCCTGGATGCCGCTTTGGCGCATTACGCAAAAGCCCGCGGGGACCTGGACGCTCTGGCGGAAAGCGGCCCGAACAGCAAACACATCCATCCGCAATATGTCAGCCGGCTGGCCAGCGAACTGGCCGCCGAGGACGCGATTTTCACCGCCGATGTCGGCTCGCCGATCGTCTGGGCGGCGCGCTATCTGCAAATGAACGGCAAGCGCCGCATCATCGGCTCGTTCAATCACGGTTCGATGGCTAATGCGATGCTGCAGGCGATCGGCGCGCAGACCGCGTATCCCGACCGCCAGGTCATCTCCTTCTCCGGCGATGGCGGCTTCACCATGATGATGGGCGATTTCATCACGCTCAAACAAATCGGCCTCAACGTCAAAGTCATCGTGCTGAATAACGGCTCGCTCGGATTTATCGAAATGGAAATGAAAGCCAGCGGCTTTTTGGATACCGGAACCGAATTGAAAAATCCGAATTTCGCGGCGATGGCGGAGGCGATGGGGATCAAGGGCATCCGCGTCGAAAAACCGCAGGATCTGCGCGCGGCGCTGACCGATGCTTTCGCGCATGATGGTCCGGTGCTGGTGGATGTGGTCAGCGCCCGCCAGGAATTGGCGCTGCCGCCGAAAACCACGCTCGACCAGGCCTATCATTTCGGCATGTTCACCATGAAAGCGGTCCTCGACGGCCGGGTAGCGGAGCTGATCGACCTCGCGAAAGTCAATCTCATGCGTTGACACCAGCCAGCTTTTCCCAGCAAAAATCAGTCCGGGATCATTACGGCTGCACCGGCTAGCCGCGCCGGCGGGGAAATAGAACATGGCGTTATCCGCGCAGCCGCCGCGCAGCTGGAAATTTCCGAAAATTCCCGGACTGGTCTGGCGAACGCTCAGCTTTGTCCTGGCCGCCTTGGTGCTGTATTTCTGCTTCACCCATTGGAACCGCTGGGAGGGCGACGCCCGCTACCAGACCACCGACGACGCCAATCTGGCGACCGACCTCACCCCGCTGAGCGCGCAGGTTGCCGGCTACGTGCAAAGCGTGCCGGTGCAGGATTACGCCCATGTCCGGGCCGGCCAGCTGATCGTGCAGATCAATGCCGATACTTACCGCGCCATGGCGGCGCAGGCCGCGGCCCAGGCCGCCTCGGCGGCAGCCCAGATCGCGACGGTGCAGGCGCAGCGCCCCTTGCTGCAGGCCAATCAGGCGGCGGCGCAGGCGGTGGCGGCGGCAACCAGCGCGACGCTGGCGCAGAGTGCTCGCGATGTCGCCCGTCAATACCGGCTGCTGAGTACGGGCTCGTCCTCGCAGGAGGCGTTGGAGCGGGTGCAGACGGCGCATGCGCAGCTGGTCGCGCAGCTGGCGCAGAACCGCGCCGAGGCCGATGCCGTCGCCCGGCAGATCGATCTTCTGACCTCGCAGCAAAAGCAGGCCGAGGCGGCGCTGGCGGCGGCCAATGCAGCGCTGCAGCTGGCCGATATCGACCTCGGCGATACCCGCATCGTCGCCCCCACCGACGGCGTCATCAGCCAGCGTCAGGTGCTGCCGGGCCAGTTCATCGCCGCCGGCACGCAAGTCACCACGCTGGCGGCGCTGCCGCGGATCTGGGTGATCGCCAATTACAAGGAAACCTCGCTCACCCATGTGGTGATCGGTGACCGCGCGACGGTGACCGTCGACAGCTTTCCGGGATACCGGCTGCGCGGCCATGTGGTCGCCATCTCGCCCGCTTCGGGCTCGGTGCTCGCCTTGCTGCCGCCGGACAACGCCACCGGCAATTTCACCAAAATCGTGCAGCGAATCGCGGTCAAAATCGCCATCGACGATCCCGCCGGGCTGGCTGGCCGGCTGCTCGCCGGCATGTCGGCCGTCCCGACAATCGATACCGACCTGCCAAACGGTCAGCAACCGTGAGCCCGCCGACCGACGGCGCCGCGCCGGTTGCAGCCGTGCCGGCCGCAGCCGCGCCGGCCGGTGCCGCGCCGGCCGCGGACGCGCCGATCCCCTGGCTTGGACTGACGGCGGTGCTGCTCGGCACCTTCATTTCCACCCTGACCAGCCGGCTCTCGACGTTCGGCCTGACCGATATCCGCGGCGCCGTGCATGCCGGTTTCGATGAAGGGGCGTGGATCACCACCGCCTTCACCGCGGCGCAGATGCTGGTCACACCGTTCGCGGTCTGGATCGGCAGCATGTACGGGCCGCGGCGGATCCTGATGATCGCCGCTCTGTCTTTCGCCGCCAGTTCGGCGCTCACCCCGTTCGCGCTGAACCTGCCGACGCTGCTGACCCTGCAGTTTTTGAGCGGCCTCGGCTCCGGCTGCTTCATTCCGCTGACCTTGAGTTTCATTCTGCGCGTGATGCCGATGCGGCTCTGGGCTTACGGCATCGCGATGTACGCGCTCAACCTCGAACTCTCGCTCAATATTTCGGCCTCGCTGGAAGGCTGGTATATCGATCATCTCTCCTGGCGCTGGATATTCTGGCAGAATGTGCCATTGGCGCTGGCGATGGCGGCTTGTCTGCGGGGGGTGAAACGGCAGCCGCCGCCGGCTTGCATTCATCGCGACGTCTATGGCCTGTGGAGCTACGGCGTTGGGCTGGCGCTGATCTACGCCGCGCTCGACCAGGGCAACCGGCTGGACTGGCTGAATTCCGGTTTGATCTGGGGCTTGCTGCTGGCCGGGCTGACCATGCTGGCGGGGTTTGTCATCCACGAACTGACCGCGGAATTTCCCTGGCTGAATTTCAGGGTAATTTTCGGCCGGCCCTTGCCCTTGCTGCTGCTCAATATCGGGATTCTGCGGCTCACCATTCTGTCCACCGCCTTTCTTATCCCCTATTACCTTGGCGCGGTGCGCGGCTTTCGCGCCTTGCAGGTCGGCGACACGCTGATCTGGATCGCCGCGCCGCAGCTCATTCTATGCCCTCTCGCGGCGCTGATGCTGCGCCGGTTCGATCCGCGGATCACCGCCGGCATCGGCCTGTCGATGGTCGGATTCGCCTGCATGAGCGTCGCCTATGGACTGACCCCATCCTGGGGCTCGGAGCAGTTCCTGCCCTCGCAATTGATGCAGGCTGTGGGGCAAAGCTTTGCGCTTTCCGGCATGGTGTTTATCGGCGTGCTCAATCTGCGGCTGGAGGACGCCTTGACCTTTGGCGCCATGCTGCAAACCGCCCGGCTGTTCGGCGGCGAGCTGGGCAGCGCCTTCATCGCCACGCTGACCCGGGTACGCGAGCAGCGGGCCTCCAATCTTATCGGCCAGCACGTGCAATCCGGCGCGCTCGATGTCCAGCTTCGTCTGCAGACCTACGCGCATGTGCTCGCCCGCGGCGGGCGCTCGGCCTCCGGGGCGCCGGCCTTGCTCGCCAATAACCTGCGCGTGGCGGCAACCACCCAGGCCACCATCGACAGTTTCGTCGGGATTGCCGCGGTCACGGTGATCGGGCTGGTGGTGCTGGCGATCCTGCTGCCGGCGCCGCCGCGCACGCCTGCATCCTATGTGCCGCTGTTTCATCGCGAGCCCGCGGAATGACCCGGTGGCGGGATTTGTGTACGCAAGCAATGCGGCGCTGGTTTGCTCTCAACGTGCTGCTGCCGCTCGCCGCCTGCGAACTTGGCCCCAATTACGCGCCACCGGCGCCGCCGGCCGGCGCCACCGCGCCCTTCATTGCGGCCGCACCGGCCGCCACCAGCAACGCGCCGGCGCAGGATGATTGGTGGCGGCTGTACAACGACCCGGTTCTGGATGGGCTGATCGCCCAGGCCTTTGCCGCCAATACCGACCTGCAGGTGGCGGAAGACAATCTGGCGGCCGCGCGCGCGGTCTATGAAGGGGCGCGCAACGCGCTGTTGCCGCAGACCGATACCGAACTCTCGGCAACCTACGGCCGCAACGCCCCGACCGATGAAATCCTGGTCCTGGACGGCGGCAAGCCGAAAACCATCTGGCTGTACGATTCCCAGATCGACGTCTCCTACGAGCTCGACCTGTTCGGCCATGTCCGCCGCTCCATCGAAGCGGCGCGGGATAATGCCGAGGCCGTGGCGGCGGCGCGCGATGATCTCAGGGTGACGATCGCAGCCGAGACGGCGCGCGCCTATGGGCAGATCTGCACGCTGGGCGAACAGCTCGCGGTCGCCGAAGACTCGCTCAACCTGGTTGAACAGCAGCAGCAGATTGTGCAGAGCCAACTTGCCGCGGGCGCCGGCTCGCAATTCGACGTGGTGCGCTCCGAGGTGCTGGTCTCGCAGACCCGCGCGGAGTTGCCGCCGCTGCAGGGGGCGCGCCAGGCGGCGATGTTCGAGCTGGCCGATCTGCTGGGCGAGGCCCCGCAAAACGCGCCATTCGCGGTGGCGCGCTGTGTGCAGCCGCCGCGGCTGGTGTCGCTGATCCCGGTTGGCGACGGTGCTGCATTGCTGCAGCGGCGGCCGGATATCCGCGAGGCCGACCGCAAGCTCGCCACGGCCTTGGCCAATGTCGGGGTGGCGACGGCGGATTTGTTCCCGCGGGTGACGCTCAGCGGTTTTTACGGCGGCATCAGCACCCAGATCAACATGCTGGGCTCGAATAACGGGCTGACCTGGGGTGTCGGTCCGGCGATCAGCTGGAGTTTCCCGAACCTGGCGGGGCCGCTGGCGCAGCTGGCGCAGGCCAAGGCCAGCGAACGCGCCGCGATGGCGAGCTATGATTCCGTGGTGCTGGCGGCGTTGAACGAAACCGAACAGGCGCTGGCAACCTACGGGGCGGAGCTCAATCATCACGCTGCCCTGACCGCCGCGCAGTCGCAAGCCGCGCAGGAATTCGCTCTGGCGCAAAATCAGTTCGCGGCCGGCGGCATCAGCAATCTCGACCTGCTGAACGCCGAGACGACGGTGGTTTCGGCCAACGCGGCGGTGGCCAGCTCCGACGCCGCTTTGGTGCAGGACCAGATCGCCGTGTTCAAGGCGCTCGGCGGCGGTTGGCAATAGCGCCACGGGTGAGCTATGCGTTTGCCCGCATGACCTGACGCGTTTCAACCCTGAATGGCGCAACCTCGAACGGTGGCGCGACCCCCCATCGCATGCAAGCGGAGCAGAACCATGAGCTACGAGACCCTCCTTGCCGAGCAGTACGGCGCCGTCACCCTGCTGCGCCTGAACCGCCCGCAGGCGCTGAACGCGCTGAACAGCCAGGTGCTGAGCGATCTCATCGCCGCTTTTGCCGCCTATGACGCCGACCCGACCCAGCTATGCCTGGTGCTGACCGGCAGCGAGAAGGCCTTCGCCGCCGGCGCCGATATCAAGGAAATGCAGGATAAGGGCTTTGCCGCGATGTTCGGGGAAAATTTCTTCGCCGGCTTCGAACGGGTCACCGCCACCCGCAAACCCTGGATCGCCGCGGTCGCCGGCTTTGCCCTCGGCGGCGGCTGCGAGCTTGCGATGATGGCGGATTTCATCATCGCCGCCGATACCGCGAAATTCGGCCAGCCGGAGATCAAGCTCGGCGTCGCCCCCGGCATGGGCGGCTCGCAACGGCTGGCGCGGGCCGTCGGCAAGGCGAAAGCGATGCAGATGTGCCTGACCGGCCGCATGATGGACGCCGCCGAGGCCGAGCGCGCCAATCTGGTGGCCCAAGTGGTGCCGGCGGCGGAGCTGCTGGAAGCCGCCCTGAAGCAGGCCCGCGCCATCGCCGAAATGCCGCCGCTGGCCGCCATCGCCAATAAGGAAATGGTCAACATCGCCTTTGAGAGCAACCTTGCCACCGGCCTGCTGTTCGAGCGCCGGCTGTTCAACGGTCTTTGCGCCACCGCCGACAAGCAGGAAGGCATGACCGCCTTCATCGAAAAGCGCAAAGGCAATTGGCGCGCCGAATAGGCAGCCAAAATCCCTGGATCCAGAACGCGTACCCGAAAGAACATGAAATGGCGCTGAAAACCCGGTTCACCGAACTGCTCGGCATCGAGCATCCGATCATGATGGGCGGCATGATGTGGGTCGGCCGCGCGCCGCTTGCCGCCGCGGTTTCCAATGCCGGCGGTCTTGGCGTCATCACCGCGCTGACCCAGCCCAACCCGGAGGCGTTGCGCCTTGAAATCGAACGGGTCCGCAGCCTGACCAGCAAGCCCTTCGGCGTCAACATCACGCTGCTGCCGGTCGTCGAGGCGCCGCCTTACGCCGAATTCTGCCGGGTGATCATCGAAAGCGGCGTGACCATCGTCGAGACCGCCGGCCACAAGCCGCAGGAATATGTCGATTTGCTGAAAAAACACGGCATCAAGGTGGTCCATAAATGCACCTCGGTCCGTCACGCGCTGAGTGCCGAGCGCATGGGCGTCGACGCCATTTCGATCGACGGATTCGAATGCGCCGGGCATCCCGGCGAAGACGACGTCCCCGGCCTGGTCCTGATCCCGGCC
>Ga0116226_10006084_pt1 | contig 10812 bp, 3 predicted proteins | sample S1TSphfallax_FD_89692 | JGI IMG/M metagenome (GOLD analysis project Ga0116226, IMG submission 89692) | Host-associated microbial communities from peat moss isolated from Minnesota, USA - S1T2_Fa - Sphagnum fallax MG | ecosystem: Host-associated > Plants > Peat moss > Unclassified | place: USA...
CCATGCAAGAAAGGAGAGAGAAGACTCCATGGAAATTAATTTGAGTGTTTTGAGACCCCAATAGATGAAAAATCCTTGGATTGGTGGCATAGTTGTTGTTCCTCTTGAGTGTCAATTAGGACTCACATTATTCCTCGACTAATCAACAATTTTCTAATTTTATTTTAATACCTATCACCCATATAATAGGGTTCAAAATTCAATTGCACTAATACCACATAATAATGCCAATTCCACAATTAAAAGTGAATTTTATTCACCTTGCCAATCACAAAGCTATTACCCATTAGGATTTATTTTTCAAATTTTTTGAAATTGAAATTTTTTCTAATTTTCCAACCAAGAAGCAGAATTAGTCGACTTTACACTAAGGGAGAAAATAATTATAAATAAATCAATAAATAAATCCAAAAAAAAAATCTCAATTTTTTGGTCAAGAAAACAACAAAATTGTTTGGGGAAAAAATACCCTTCTACCTATTAAGGTAGAACAACTCATCACTGATCAGTGATGGCCTCCAATCAAGGATTTAACCATGTAACATATTCGTTTCAGTCTTGTTCTCTGGCAATGACCAATCAAAAGTTCATCTATGATTGATTGTTCACCCATGTGTGAGATGTGCAAAAACATTTAATTGTTTGATGATTTTAGGGGAATTTAATGTTCCTTAATAAGGTGTAGGACAACCATTTTTTATTGTGAAAATTTTAAGAGCCCATCAATTTCTAATCAAATTTGTACAACTCTTTCATTGGTAATGGGGTCCAAGGTTACTTTAAACAACAAGGAGATGATTGCAAATTTGAGTTTTGAACACATAAAATTGTAATCAAGTGTTTAGAAATGTCATTTGGTGAATAGAAAACAATGACCAAGAACACATTGAACTCTTGTCTAATTGTTCCTTAAAAAATTGTTCAAATTTGGGGTAGACACCAAAACTACAAACAATTCAATCAACCCATTAAAAGCTAGCTTTGGATACCAAGGAACAAGAACCAAAGAAATAATTGTAAGATTTTCCAACCACATTTCATATCGATCCATTTTTCCCACCAAAAACCACTTAGTAGGAACAAAAGAAATTTTTAACTTGGAATTCCTATAGTAAGAACATCTAATTCTAAATATGTCAAGTCTAGCAACAAGTTCATTGCAAGAGTTTCAACCGTTTTTGGAAAGACTACAAGGTGGGATCAATAAAAAACTAGACTTAGAGTTGGTTGCAATTGAGGTCAAGCATGAAGTAAATGGTATAGTGCATGTTGTATTTGAACTAAGGGAGGAGGTAGAAGAAACAATTTGTGTTGAAATTGAGATCAAGGAGAAAGTAGAAGATCCTACTACATTTGGGATCAAACAAGAAGTAGAATATGAGTTGCAAGATCTAAGAATAGTGTTAGAGAAGGTGGATCTAAGTGGCATACCAAAGTTGGTGTAAGAATACAAAAACAAATACTCACAATACTTATCATTGGGTTAACCAATAAGCAATCTTACAATTTTCATCACATTATATAAGTAGCACAAGTCATAGGTTTCCCTCTCTTCCATCAAGACGCACTTTGAGATACATTCCCACTACCTTCACATCAACAACAAATGTCACACTAGATTGGAAAGATTTTGTTGAATGGTATGAACTATTTGTTCCTTGTGAGGAAGTGGAAACATATGCGCTTAATCATTATCCATATTTGACACATTTTTTTATCTTTTGGTGATCATATAAGAAATTTCAATTGTACATTTAGTAGGATTTGATAGGACACCCTCAAGTGCTTGGAGGTTGGGCCTCAAAGGAATAGGGTTGAGATGAAAAAACCAATGGGAAAAGAGGCCTTGCAATTTGTACCATGACATATGTGAGGTGGACCACTTGTAAAGTGTTCATTAACACATTTCAATGTGCTAATAAAGTGCTAGAGTGAAGTTCTAAGTCAAAGTTATGAAGATAAAAAAAACCAACATCCCCAACTTGGAACCCTAGCAACACAAGACCAACAATAATTTCAACTTGCCATAATAGCCATATCAACAGCATAAGATTAGCGAACCCATCTTGCCATAACAAAAAAAAAAAAAACTATTTATTACATGTGAGGCAACAAGTGAAGGCAAATGGAGAGACTTGCAACTAGACGATGCCATGGATGCAGTTGAGAGGGGACACACCTCTTTAACAAAGGCTAGCATGTATTGGACCATCCCATTTACCTCATTTTCAAATCACTTTAATGGGAGAACTAGAAGTAAGAAAATGGGCCCTCAAGGTGTGTTAATAGAAATAGCGGATGGAATAATAGTTAGTTGGGTTTTCAACATGCAAAATGCTAGCTTATTTGTCACCTTACAACAATTCACATTAAAGGTACTTAAAGTTACACAAACCAAATCCATGCCTTTCCAAAATGGTATTCAAAGACAAAGCTGGTGATATTAGTTCAAAAAAACACCATCCAAAAATAGTATAAATCGTGTAGAAGGATTGGAGGTTTATAGGGCTAAAGGGTTGACAAGTGCAACATTCCACACTTTTTACCAAAACCTAGAGAACCTATACACACAACACAAGTACCCACCAAACCACATTTGAAATTAAAATGAAATAGGGAATTAGGCAAGGTGATAGTCTAGTGCTCGAGTTTTGGCTAGGTGAGGTTTATGGGAAGTTTATAACACCATCCCTAAGTTTCAGGAATGGCTAACTATTAATTGTGTTATTAATGTAATAGTTGGGATATCATTGTTTGCCTTTTACATCTTCATAGGTTCACAAATGAAAGAAGATTACATAAATAACCAAGATCATGCATGGCCATGCAAAAGAAAGTTTGAATGACTACATACCTATTCAACCAATGTTTTACTTTTTTTTGTAGATTTTGTACCAAGGGGGATACCACCTCTTAATTCTAGATGGCCATTGATCACATGTCACAATGCACTTGAATAAGTTGTAGAATTTGAATTGGACATGGTGACCTTACATGCTCACATTTCACACGTGTTTTAGCCTTTAAATGTGACATGTTTCAAATCATTTAAATCTACATTTTGAAAAGAATGGGATGCTACCATGGCAAATAACAACATTTTGGAACCAAACAATACGACTTTAGCAAAATGGGTGGACAAAGCTTTACAACAATATTTGAAAAAAAAAAACATCAAATCTAAGTTTAGGTTTGTGAAATTTGGCCATTAAATTCTACTGCCATGACCTCAAGTTTGGTCGAAATGAGGTTTTCACTATTATAGAGGAAGAGGATCTTGGAAATTCATACCATTTAAATGCAATAGTGAAAACCAACAATAATGAGGATGAAGTTGAAGTTGCCATAGACTTATTGAATATTGTAGGAACTTTTCAAGGAGTATTCATAGTAGCTTGCACCAAAGTTGAATACCCTTTTTCTCCCACACCTCATTATTATGTAGAAATGCCATGTAGCCTTACCACCCTAACAACCAACCTTGAATTAGCTATGAATTTAAAGGATCCTTATATTGAATCAAATGACCCTAATGTTTCATACCAAAACCAACAAGTTCCTACATTAGCAAATTTTGCCACAACTACCAAAATGAGGAGTCTTGGGAAAGAATCACTAGTAAACTACTCTAGCTCACATGTCATGACATCTAACCAATACTTGGTAGTGTTCAAGCAAAAAAAAATGGACAAAGAGGCTATGGACAAAGTTAGGGTACTCAAAGCAAAATTAAAAAAAATAAAAATAAATAAATAAATATATATATATATATATACAAGGTTTCAAAATACACTTACCCTAACCAAGTGAATAGCTTAAAGGATCATTGAAAATGAATAAAGAACTAGGTTTAATCAAACATGGTCTGCTACTATAGTTAATTGTTGGTGAATGTTTCCACAACAATTTTAGAACATGATTTTGAGCCCATCCTCTAGGCTATAGAGTGTTTGGCTTAGGAATCACATTTGCATAGCAAAAATTTGCTAGACAACAAAGAATGGCAAGGATATGGTTTTATAAACATGTTTTAACTAGGTTGTAACTCTATTCTCAATAAGAATAAAGGAGGGGGTAAGGGGCTATGGCTTAGGGTTTAGGGTCTTAGACTATGATCATGATGGGTTTAAGGTGCATCAATGTGTCTGGAAGGCGAGAGATAAATGAAACATGAGTCTAATTGTCTATAGATGGTAGTGTAGAAAAAGAATTGAAGTAAATGGAAAAAAAATATTGCAAGTGGAAATGGGTTTAGGGTTTAAAAAGTATAGACAAAAGGAAAGAAGTGTCTATAAAATTAGGAGAGATTAGAAGAAAATGAAGTGACAATGGACACTTAAAGTGGGAAAAAAAAAGGTGCATTCAAGAAATTTAAAGGAGGTTTAAGGTGATAGAAAGGAAATGGAAGGTGCATTTAGGAAGATTTTGGTAGAGGAGGTTTAGAGTGACAGAATGGAAATGGAGGGTGCACTCTGGAGGATTAAGGTAGAAAAGTTTTAAGACGACAAAATGGCAATGGAGGGTGCACTCTAAAGGATTGTGGTAGAGAAGGTTTAGGGTGATAAAGTGGAAATGGAGGGTGCATTCTAGAGGATTTTAACACAAAAGATTTAAGGTGACATAGTGGAAATGGATAGTGCACTCTGGAGGGTTCTAATAGAGGAGGTTTAAGGTGACAATGGAAATCAAAGGTGCATTCAAGAAGACTTTGACAAAGGAACGTAAAGGTGGCAAATAAGAAAAAAAGAGTGCATACAAAAGGAATATGGTGATGGAGGTTTAAGGTGGTAGAAAAAAATGAGAAGTGCATTGAAGCCCTTTTGATTGTTATGGAGCTTGTGTGTTCCTGACTATTATCAAACTTGAACCCTTTCAAATGTTATTGACCTTTGCACAACACACCTTCATACTTGAATGACAACAACATCCATAATGAGATGTTGATGGGGGACAAAACATTAACATGGTGATCCACAAATGATCAACATCAGAAACAAAACAACAACACAAAAGGCAAGAGAACTCAAGCCCTCCTAATTGTAGAAAAATGGTGATGGTGATAGACACATGGTCAAATAAACCAAGTATGCAAAAAAGAAAAAAAGCTAAAAAATTTATGACCTTTTTGATTACAAAACAATGGCAATGGTGACAAACATGTGGACAAACAAACTATGGATGTAAAAAAAGAATTCGAAAAGCTAGGCCCTTTTAATTGCAGAACAATGGTGATGGTGACAAACATGTGGATAAACATGCAGACAAACAAACCGAGGATGCAAAAAAAAATCAAGAGAGTTTGCACTATTGTGATGATTTCTTGACTATTGCCAACATGAACCTTTCACTTTTGTTCCTACAACACAACACAAACATGGCGATGGCGATGACAAAACAAACGAACAAACCACATATAGGATGAAAACAAGGGGAAAGGAAGAAGGAACAGCAAGAGCTTTAGCCCTCTTGATTGTTATCAACTTTCACATTTTGCCTTTGTTCCTAGAACAACACAAGGGTGATGGCGATGACAAGACAAATATATAGATAGGCAAAAACGAAAACACACAAACATGGGGAAGGAAAGAGGAGTCAGAAGGGCTTGTGTTTTTTCGACTATTGTCAAACTTCATGTGATGGTAGTGCACTTAGTGTGTGTTGTTTCCCAAGAACGAACACAACCAAAGTGATGTTGTTCTTGAGCCCTTTCGGGTTGTCCTAACGTTGCAAACTCAAGGAGGTCTAGTGACAATGGTGAAACGACTATGCAACAAAACAAGCTATACTTGAGGGAGGTAAGGAGAAAGAAAGAAGAGAAATAATGGTAAAAAAGCTAAACTATGGTAATCGTGAAATTCTTGCAACAACAAGCAACACAAAAATGTTGAAGAAAAAAAACACAAACAAGGAAAGAGAGGACTCAAATGTAGAAATGCGATCGCCATCACTACATGTCCCTCTTTGAGATTTGGGGGAGATGTTTGGGGGAGATGTAAGGTGTCACAAGATCACCCAATGTGGCACCACATCAATCGTCTATTTTAGGGTTTTAAGTTTGTTGTTAAAGACCTTTTATCTCAAAACCCTAAACACACGCATCATTGGGCAACTAGCCTTGCAAAGTTTTTGAATTTTTTTGGCCTTTTTGTAATAACTTTCGAATCTGAAAAGCAATAGAAATTTGTTCAAACCTATTTAAGTTATTAATTTTGTGTTCATAAGATGAATGGTATCTTTACATATAGTGTACATTGCATAGAGATAGGAACATCATGTATTCTGTCCAGTTATTTTCAAATAATGAGACCACACCCACTTTGGGGTGTCAAAACTATATCATTTCAAATCGGAATTGAGTGCTGTAAACGGTCACTAGTGCTTAGACTAGTGCTTCACCTAAGTTCTTTGAAGATCATTGTGAAAAAATGCAAAGCTACTAAACCCCAGCTCCCAGAACCCTTAAGTGATCGGTAATGGGCTGTTCTACCCTAATGCAAATAAATCTGCAACTAGACAGAATGGCCACTGTCAGTTTAATTACAAGTTTTTGTAATTGAACGGGCAAGATTAAAAAAATATTCACAGCCGGCTGCTGACCAATCAAAAATTTCCATATTGGAATGCCCAATTGTCTAAAGGAGTGTTGGGGCAGGTAATGCCAATTTTAATATCTTAGCTGGGCAAGGGTATATTAAAAATAATGATTTTTTTTTTCAAAAATATGTATCAGATGGGTAAACCCCTAAACCACATCCCACATTCAGTCTTAATGATTCACCTGGGTGCTCAATCTTTATCATTGACCAATCAAAAAGCACCGATTTCCATTTAGTGCAATTGCATGTGTCATAAATTTGGGCAAACTTAGTGTCAAAACGACAAATTTCACACAATTTGATCCCTCTATTTCATCCAAATTGTGAGTATAGGTTCTCATTGCTATGGGTAGAGAGATGCTCTTAGGTCAAGGTAAACCTTTAAAGAGTAAAGATTAACATATTAACCAATCAGGTGCGATAATTAAAAGGGTAGTAAAGATTTCTTCCTCAACAAAGGTAAAATTTGTTACCCACCCAACACCCGTCTGAAGCCCTGGTTTGTCGAGAACTATGAGTGCTATCCAAGGCTGTTCAGTCTAAGCAATGAGTTGCCAGAAATTGAAGTTTTCCTGGTGTCATGTGTGAAATTGTGACTCAAGATGCAAGAGGAGCTGCTTCTGATGGAAGTCCAGGGTGATCGTACAAGGCACTTTGCTCATGGAGCTGAAAATCCAGTCATGGGTGGGCGGGTGGGCAACGGGGATTGCCAATTAACTAAACAAACTTGAGAACAAACTTGAGAGCAAAGCTAATTGAGCTGGTAATGGCCCTCCCAAACTTCTTCCATAAAATAGAGAGAGAGACACACACACATCATCCCACTCAACAATTCCAAATTAAAAGTTCAATCAAAGTTTTAAATCTGTTTGTTAAGGAAATAGGTTGTTTGATTTGTTTATTGCATTGAGAATTCCCAAACCACGACACCCCCTTACTTCACTCTTCGTAGTGTTGGAAAACTTAGAATGAGCAGGAGTGCATTGAAGTGGTTTCCTAATGTTTAGACTTTAGATGGTGCAAGAGTAATCCAATATTGGACAATTTTATCATTGAGAGCTCAATAAAATCAAAATGAAATATTATGAGGGAATCAGGGTGTGCTTTTCATATTAGGATTCAATAACTTCAATGAGTAAGATTTTATGGAGGTGGTTTTGTAATTTCTAGACCTAAGGTGCACAAGATACTAAAATTTGAAACATCTTTATGATTGAAAATGCAATTAAAAAAAATCAAAATTGGAATTCAATACCTTCATATTAAAGTTTCATCACACTTGGGCCAATGACACAGGCCGCACTAGTTTTAAATAATTCACAATTTTAATTGTCCAATATTTTTATTGGGCTTACTTGGCCTCCCTTCCGGAATCTCTTTTAAGGGAGGCCAAGTAAAGCCCAATAACTGCAAAATATCCCCAAAATGCCGCCAAGTAAAACTGGGATCATTATTATTATTTAAATAAAGAAAGAAATAAAAATAAAATAATTTTATAAATTAATAAAAATTATAAATTAATTTATTTAAAGAAAAAAAAACCCATGAAAGAAAGATATCCGAAACTACAATGGGCATGACTCACACACACACAACCACTCTACGAAAGAGTGAAGGAATTTCACAATCCACGGAAATGAATGTCGGCTTGAACTTGAAACCAATAAGTAAGTCACAGCTGGAGACTTAAAACAACGGTATTAGCTTTCCGTTAAAGGGAAAAAAAATTTGATTTTGGGTCCATCCCAATAGTCCAATTTGAGATACAATTTTGGCTTGAACTTGAAAAAAATACTAACAAAACTTATAACTTATAACTTATTGGTGACACTTGGACCCAAGTGTACTCTAGACCGCACTGACACCTGCAAATTTCGTTGAGTCGGAAAAGGGAAAGGGAAGGGTGGGTGGGGGGGGGTGGTGTTTTTGCATCCTGCTACGTAAACAACTTCCGAAACAATTTTGACTTGAATTCGGGACCAAGGAAAACCAATATATTGGCGACAAATTGTAACTTAAAAGGGGGTCAATCTCTACAGCAGAAACCCAGCGGGGCATTGCACTGTTGTCTGGACAGAGGTCCTTCGTGTGTTCGGGGGATATTTAGCATTTTTTGTAACTTAACTTAACTGGGGTGTTCTTTTTATCCAATTAACTAACTATGATTTTGTTTTGGAACTTATCGTAAAAGGGAAAGTTATCATTATTATAGGAAATGAGCCCCACTTTTTTTTCTTTTTTTTCTTGAATTTGTGAGGTCCCAGGGTTCTCGTAGAGGGTGATCGGGTGAAAATATATAATGAGTTTGAATCCAGACGACTATTGCAATCATGCAATGTTCTACCCTTATAATTTCCCTCTTATATATTAAAGCCCACTTTAGATGGGGTCCAGGGTCCCCAATTTGGACTCGATTTATCACTTTTTTTGGGGTCTTACACCCTAGTCAAAAAGATGTGGGTCCGATTTATGGTTCTCATCCAATAGGATTGCTCTATTTTATTTTGGACCCTGGATTTTGGACCCGCATCTAAAGTGGGCCTAAGTATAGTGATGTCTGTCCGTCTGAAGACTTCATACTTAAATATTTACCCACGAACCTAGCCTTCCTCTTTATGTATGTATCTACCCACAAAACTTACCCGGTTTCCTCTTACAAATTTATTCCATCCCTCCGAACACCTGCGTTCACAAAAATTGAAGAGGGTATGCGATGTGTCCCAAAATTTCCAAAAAAAAAGGCCTTTCGCTCTTTTGGCTTTTCTCCAAAATTTCTAAAAGAGACACACAATTTTTTTCAAAATTCAAGAACTTCTGGATACGGTTTGGAGAAACCATTCATGTACACGCTCGACAAGAGTGCATATTGTATAGAAAGGAGGGTAAACAACAAATAATTTTTTTTTTTGGGGGGAGTTGGGGGTCGGGGGATGCATAGCTACAGAGTTCTACAAATAATGAAAACCAATCAATTACCTACATTTAAAGTTTGGCTCACTTGTCGACTTTTTGAAAAGGTTACAATTTGCTTTACAAGTTCTAGTTCTAGCAAAAAAAAACAGGCTAGTTCCATGATTTGATTTTTGTGTCAATTTCATCCAAAGGATGTTGATTCAAGTCCATGTCAAAAGAACATGAACCTTTTGGATGAACTTTTTGGATTTTTGACACTCCCAACCCAAGAACCTACCAACATTGGATTAAACTACTTATAAGTTATGAGATGTATTTTAATTAAAAAAAAATTTATGGTCCAATTAAAGAGAAATTCAAAAATGAAAACATCATGAATGACATATATATTTGGAGATTTCAATCGCCATAAGTGAGAAATGACGGGAAAATGGCCAAATTTCTATGTTTAGTTCTAGCAAGTGGCCTAAAATTTAAAAAGAAAATTAAAAATGTGTGCATCATATGTGGTTTATTGTAGCATGGGGAGTGGTTCTTTGATTTTGGACCACATTGTCACCATCGGTTTGACAAGGCATATATATGCATAAAACATGTGAAGAGCAAAATTTGAAAGGCTCACCCCCATGCTATGTGCTTGCAAATAAACTTGGGTTTTGTGTTGCTATGCACTACCCATGATGATTAATTATTTGTTTTCTTGTGTTCCTATATGATTTTCAATAGTTCATCATTGTATATGTTAGTATCAAATTCAATATAAATATCATGGACATGAAAATGCACATTTTAATTTGTCTTTCCATATTCATGTTGGTGGGTAGGCAAAAAGAGTGATTTTTAAAATTAAAAAAAGAGTGAAATAGCTATAAGGATAGAAAGTACTTATTAGGAAGGAGTGAGATAGGTAGTATATAAAAAAAGAGATAAATTAGGTTTACAAATGAAATCGCTATTTTTGGACTTGTTTTTGGTTCCAAGGACAACCATATGAAGGATTATGCAAAATATCTCATATACTAGTTCTTCAAAAAAAAAATCCGTAATTAGAAATTGAATGTATATGATAGTAGTAGCATCATTGTAAATCTTGTGGGTGGAATTAGTTATGGTGACAAGGAATATGTTGTTGAGGTGCATATTGAAGGTTTAAAGAATCAAAGAAAGGTTTAAAAGATTTACAATAGGACTTCACCCATGAGGGCCTTCTACAAGGTGAACAATAATCAACATCTAAATCTAGATCATAATCAAATCATGTAATGCATTATTTATCATAATGAATCAACAATTGATTCAAAAA
>Ga0116226_10006086_pt1 | contig 10812 bp, 9 predicted proteins | sample S1TSphfallax_FD_89692 | JGI IMG/M metagenome (GOLD analysis project Ga0116226, IMG submission 89692) | Host-associated microbial communities from peat moss isolated from Minnesota, USA - S1T2_Fa - Sphagnum fallax MG | ecosystem: Host-associated > Plants > Peat moss > Unclassified | place: USA...
AAACCAAATAAAGAGTAAAAAATAAGAAAAAATAAAACTTATAAATATTGAAGAAAAACCCTACTTGAAAAAGAATGAGGTGTGTCTTCTTTCTCCAAACTTCAAACTTGCATCCAAATAAAAGAATATATATAAATGAAAAAGAAACACTTTATTTTTATTATACAAAATAATAATAAAAATACAAAAACACATAAAAATAAAAAATAAAAAAAGTTAAAAGTTTCTAAAAAAAAACTAAAACATGAACCAAGTTTAAAGAAACCAAGGGACTTCACAGTGGCCAAAGGTCACGGGCACCCACTAGTACATATAAAAAATTGCAGCACTATTAGATTCATGCCCTTTCCCATTATTATAAATACCATGCATCCATAAAAACCAAGGCAACAACTTTTATGTGTTATGCTACATGTGATGAACAATTATTTTTGAAAAACTTCACTCACACCTACAAATTATTTCAATTAAGAAACAAAAAATAATATTGTGCATGCACACACATGTTCACACACACACACACACACATAAACATACAAACACACGTTACATACATGCATGAATGTTCTATCATTTATTACACCAAAATGATTATAATAGAATAATCTATGTCCACATCAATTTCCATGTCTTCATGTTCCAATGAATGGCTCTACTTTTTAGTCAACTAATATTGTCCTCCTTTGCCTTAGAACCAAACAACTTAAATCCTCACCACTATCTAGTCATCTAACACACTTTTCATCTCTTCCCCATAACTTCAAAACTTCACACCTAATCACACTCCTCCTTCTTCTCCTAGATTGCTCTCCTTCAATTCCTCCCATAATGCCTCGTCTCTTGTCATACAATGTCCTTTTCAACTCTCACCATCTCTAAATTTAATTAAGCGATTATAACTAACTATCATGTCAGTTATTTGGAGGTCGAAAATTTTAGAGACTCATTTTGAATGATTGAAATTCTTTAGGACATTTTTTGGTCATTACCTTTCAAAAAATCATAACTATTAGGATAAAGTTTTTTCTAGCAATGCAAGCCCACTATCTTCTAATTTTCATTTGGGTATTTTCAATTATATAAAGGTCATGCAATTTCAACATGTTTTGAACATTCAAACCTCATTCTAGATAGTTGAAACTTTAACAAAGTTTCAACTTTTAGATTCAAAATGCAATTGAAAGGGTCTTGGGAGTTTTCACCCCATCCCTCTCATACATTTCCCACTTGATGCACAATGTTCCATCCACCTTATTTAATCTGTCCTATGCCCAAAGTTTGCTTTCATTATGGCAAAACATGATAGCATCCATGATGAAAACATTATGTGACTAATCATCTGTTCATGGGGGACATGTACTTGTGCATGTATGATTAGGACATTTTGTGATCGTAAATAAGATCTTTTGTATTTCAATCTATTAGTATGTTTCATAGGACTTCAGTTTTTGTTTCCATTGCAGTGCATGTGTTTTTTGTCTACTTCATGCAATTGAAAGGCATGTGTGAAACATGCCATTGCATCCCCATATTTAAATGTTTTTGCCATTTCAATATAATTGTCATGAAGAGTTGAATAGTTCATTTCAAGTTTCAAGAAACTACGTTGTTCAAATCAAGAAATTATAATTGATATCACCCAACAAACTTTCAAATGTGTAACCCAAGATTTACTCTTCATACTTCTTTTGTTGCACAAGTGCTCAAAATTCAATTAATTTTTCTTTAACAATCTCAACCATGCATGGTGCATTTTTTAACCAAACATGTTTGTGTTGTCCTACACATCAATAGTTTATAATAAAAAAAGTTTCATGTTATTTTTTTTATTCTTACAAATTGGACCCAAAACTTGAACATTATTTTGTAAATTTATAATATTTATTATATAAATTTATATAAATAATACAATATAATGTTTATAAAAAAATTCATTATTTTTCATCCTATGAATTGTTGACATGTGTCGCCAACTAAACTAGGTTAAAAACCTAATTTAAATGGTTAAATAAATCACCTAATCTAGGTACTTAAGTTCACCTACATAACCACCTAACATAGGTAATTTAAGTAGGTATGGAATATTCAGTCAATATTCCAATGTTGACCACAACAAATGTCATTTATGAAGTTTGATCCTTGTACCAAAGGATGAACTTCAACTCTTTTACCACAAAGCCAACCCAATTGTTGTATAAACAATTTATTGTTTATTCTATTTAAACCATATTTCATGTAAACATTACTCAAAATCTCAAATTTGATAATTCATATTGTATTAATAATTTGTCCAAATGAAAAAATTGAAAATTTATTCACAACTTTTTTCAATAATGTACACAATTATATATATATATTTAAAAAGTTCATTTAGATATTGAATAACATCTCAATGACCATTCTTTGGAAAAAATAAATACAAACACATGATTTGTAAATGGAAAAATTGTTGTGGTTATATAATTAATAAATAAAATATATCTTTCATATTTTATACATTCATTTGATTTAAAAATTTATATTATACAAATTTTCTTCCAATATATCATATTTTTACCAATAACTTTTCATTTAAACATATGAGTTTATGTAATTTATCCACATAAAATATTTATAAATGGATCATAAATCTATATATACTTATAAAATATTATTCATATTAAATATGATATTTAAATTTAATCTAAATATTTTTATTTCATTTTAATAATAATAAATATTAGAATTTAAAATAATTTTCTGAAATTCCAAATTGTATTCATTTGTACACATATAATTTAATATAACTATGTAAACACATGTAAATTAAATAAATTTATTTTTATAAATATAGTATATAAATTATTTAAATTTATGATAAAAGTTTAAGGTACAAATAAATTATATACTTCCCACATCTTACACTTGTATTTTAATTTTAAATTGCAATACACAAATTTATTTATAATATATCATAAATTTTCAATTAAAATTTAGTTTTATAATATCTAATTTATTCACATTGACTATTTAAAATGGATCATACATCAAATTGTTTTTTAAAAAATTTACTAAACGTTTTTATATTCCATATATGTACAATATTAACCAAAATCAATTCCTTACATGTGATATTTCATTGTCTTTTTATATTCATATTAAATTACTAATAATCATTTTTGAATCATTGTAAAATAATTGTATGACGACATTGTCTATGTAATGACAAATCATTTGCATAGTTATTATTTAGTCATATTTGAAATGACTTTGTCATTATCACATTTTCAAATGATATTTTAAACATCTATGTCAATTTGTTATTAATCATGGATGCCATGTGAATGGAAACTTGCAATGAAAAACCAATGTCGTCGTTCCTATTACCATCTTATCATCTACTAATCAAATGCACCATTGATATATGACTATAACTTTTTTCCACATAGGATTTGAAATAATATCCTATGATTATAATAAATTATGTAATCGTTTAGAACAATTAATCATTGATTTCTTAGTTACAAAAGATAAAATTCGTTCTAGTCAAATAATATTATTAAAATGGATAGCTTCACATGGAAGGTATCATACATTAAAACAAATTTTGCTTCAAAATAAAATATTGTGATTCACCTTTTTACATCCTCTTTTTTATTTATTTAAGGTATCGAGCAAATGGATGGATATAGAACCCTTTGACACAAGTGCATGAAAGCACAATTAAAGGGACAATTTGGATTCTCACAATTGTAGTATTTCTAGATTGTAATTGAACTTAAAATGTAAAGTCATATTCAACACTAACATTATCAAAATCTAAATTATCCATGTTGTGATAAACTTTAGTAGAATAATATTAAAAAATATGGATGCATTTTAAAAAAAAAAGTGTATTCATAATGAACTTTCAAAATGATAACCTTAAATTTGTCATATTAATGTCATAATACAAATTGATCACCATCAAATAAGGAATTTAAAAATAAGGTGCATTGAAAAGAAAATTAATATATAAAGAAATTTTGACTAAAAAAATTAAATGCCATGATTTTCATCATTTTTACCATTTATAATCCATTTCACACTAAAATGATCAAACTTTCACGTCAATTTTTGGACCAATCACATGTTTAATGATATCTAAAAGGTGGTTTATCAATACTTTTGATCAAAATCATAGGGGATAATTATAATATTTAAATTTTCATAATTATTATAATTGCAAGAATGTGTGAAAACACCATGAAAACTTTGGCATACAAACATTGTACAAATTTTACACTTCAATTGCATGGAAACGATGGGAAAAAAACATGACTTATGAGAACAAGAATTTACACATTATTTGTATCTAAACAAATATTCATGGATTTTCCAGTAAATTAATCATAATACAACATGACAAATGTGTTAACACTACACACAAACTTTAAACAACAAATTTCACAAATATGCTTAATGGGGGTTTGTTTTGATCCTAGGAGCTTACAAATGCATGATGGGGATTGATTTGGTTTTGAAAGTTGGGTGCAAATTAAGTATAAGGAATCATTTCAAGATGTAACCATTGTTTAATTTCCATTGTGATAAGTGGTTATTTAAGTTGATATAAATTTTTTTGGATGAACTTTTACAACAATATCCTTGATATATTATGAGAGTATGGAATATCCAATAAAAAAAAGTAGAACCAATGGTTTTAATTGTTTAAAGGACTTTATTAAATATTTAATTTTTTTACGTACATTATATTATAATGCAACATTTTTTTAAGTCATAAGAATTGAAACCATTTTTAAATCAATTCGTAAATCATGATTTTGAGCATATTTTATGTAATATTTTTCTTGAATAAAAACCTAGTAAAACATTTTAAAGGTAAATGGTTCCTTATACCTAGTTTGGACCCAACTCACAAATATGCATATGTGGGTCTTGTTTTCAGCTTCGGAATTCACAAATATGTAGAACATGGGTCTATGTTCATTTTGGGAATTCACAAATATACATAATGTGGGTCTTGTTTTCATCTTGAAAACTCATAAATATGCATAACGAGGGTCTATATTCATCTTGGGAATTCACAAATATGCAAAAAGGGGGGAGGCTTTTGGAACCCACAAATGCATAACAAACGTATGTTTTCATCTTGGGAGTTCACAAATGCAAAATCAAAAGTTTGTTAATTTGACCTTAGAAGATTTGTACCATACCTAGGAGTCAAATATGGTAATCAAATGTTGAAATAATCATTTTTTTAAATGTTGACAAATTCAACACCCCATTTTTAATTTCCAAATGTATTAGGAGAATGCCTTTTTAATTTTTTGGCATTAATTTTTTCATTTTGTCAAAAAAAAATTCCACATTAAAATCTAGGTCCACATGTCAAGCTCTATGCTACTCACATTGGTTCTTGTCCATCCAAGCTTTTGTCCAATTTTCGAAATTTAGACCAAAAAAATTGCACAATAGAAAAAAAATTCATGTTTTTTGTCCAATTAGTTTAAGGATTTAACTACCTTTCACTATAAGAAAATGTGACTTCTTAAAAGGTCCAAAATTACAATGTCCATATTGACCGAAAGGGATGGTTGTTTTGATTAATGACCTAGGCCATGAAAGACTCAAATCACTTTTGATTCAAACATTTGACTAAAATGACCTTTTTAACCATGCGACACACCAACATTTGGTCGAAAAGGCCAAGGGTCCATCAAGATGACTAAGGTTTAGTCAAATTGACCATGTTCAATGGCCATTGTGATTTATAGTTAGTCAAAGTGGCCATTCTAATTTGAAATTTAATGAAATCAACCATATTAATTTGGCTACTTAACCTACAACTTTATTTTGCTTAAGGTACATAATAAACCTAAGTTCATAGCTAGTAGGCCCTAGGTTAGGCATATTACACCTAGTAGGCACTTATAAAGTTTAATAAGCTACTTACTACCTTTTAAGCACACTTAAGTACTTAAACTTAGTAGATTAATTAGTTGATATTTAATAATTGATAATAATTACTCAATAATTTATGATTAATATTTTATATAATAAATTAATCACCAAAAAAATGTTAATTAATAACCAATAACTAATTTATCCATCAAGTTGTGGATTGATTAATTATTATTTCATACGAAATAATCAATAATTGGAAAATAATCAATAAAATAATTTTTAATTTATAAGAAATAATAAATTATTAATCATTGATATTTATGTTTGTTAATTATCTATTAATTTAATTAATAGCATGTCATTACTTACTAGGCATGGGTTTATCTAGGTGAATACTTGGTACATGGTATTATTGCCTATGTACATAAGTAATACAAAAATCTTGAACTTCATTGATGAATGTTACAATATGTCCATCAAAACAAAAAATTCAATCAAGTTTATTACAATATGATGACAAAAGTTTCAACTTTTGAAGTGGTAGTCCAATGGTAAAGACTTGACTCTCCAAAATGGAGGTGAGGAGTTTAAGTCCTCACACATACAACATTGGCTATTGAGGATACGTTGGCTTTATGTGACTTACATAACTAACTTAAGCCACCTAAGCAAGTAGGTCTAAAGTTGGCCACCTAGCATAAACTACTTAGTTTATGTGGCTTAGGCTAATAACATAACTAATTAGGAAAATTATTTTATTTTTTACAGAATATTAGGTAATGTAAGTAGTTAAATTTATTAATTAATGGATAAACATATATTATATAATATTATATAATATTAAATATATTAAAATATTTTATTATTATTATTATTTAAAGCATATATGGTTGTTGTCAAAATATTGTTGAATAGTAAAAAGGATAGTAAAAAAATCAACCAAAAAGACCACCAAAAAGACCTAATCAAAATGGTTGGGTCTAAAACAACTTGTCCAAAAGGGCCATTTGGGGTACCTTTTGATTAATTTTCCCAGTAAAAAAATACCTCGTTTTCTTGTAGTGTTTGAAGTAAACAAAACTCATTTTGAAAATTTCCTAATGATTAAGAAAACTAGTTTTTCTTTTTCAAAAATTATAAATTATTAAAAAATTCAAATAATTTTAGGCATATTAGGTTTTAATTAATTAATTATAAATTTGACCCATGAATAGGGACATAAAATGTAATGGGGGGTATGTTTTGGCCTTTGGAATTCACAAAATAACCCAACATATTTTTTACAATGAAATTGGGTGATCCTTCACTCTTTTTTTTCACCCTTTCCTTCACCTTTTGGTTTGGACTTTGCTTGTTTTTGCAACTAATCCGTATGTTTATTTCACTTAGAGAAAAACATGGGTTTTTAAGCTATTTAAGTTGACTAATTTGTCTTTTAGATTGGTGAAATGTCCATTTTGATTAAAGGTCTTCTAAATGAACAACATTTATAATTTTTAACTTATCAATTTGACTACTGATGACCCATTTGACTACCTATCAAATGGGACATCTAATCAAGTAAAACAAAAGAAAATTTTGGCTCCAAATGGTTAGTGGGTTCTAGTAAAATGGGACATTTAATCAACTTGAACAACAAAAAAAACATCCTTGGTCAACATGGCAATTGAGTTTCTAATAAAATTGGACAAACCAAAATGACATCCTACCTATGTACCATCATAGTTACTTTCCTAGGTACTTACATAGGTAGTAGTAGTGGCTACCTTGGTAGATAGGTACCTAGGTATTATAGTAGGTTAGGTTGGTATAGTAGTTTGATGGCCAATACACCTCTTACATACTTCATTATTACTTAATTATATTGTATATTTACATAAGTCTTTAATATATAACATTGTAGGATGTCGATTGAAAAATTTGACAAAACTTAACAATTTCTAAAATTGTAGTCCATAGGTAAGGACTTGATTTATCATTAGGGAGGTGAAGGTGTTAACGATACATTTTTACACCAAATTAATCATACACATTAAAAATGTATCACTACTAGATTCTTGCCCTTTCCCATTATTATAAATACCATGCATCCATAATAACCAAGGCAACAAAATCTATGTGTTAAGCTACTTGTGATCAACATTATCATGGTAAAACTTCACACATACCTGCAAATTATTTCAATTAAAAAACAAGAAACAATATTGTGCACACACACACACACAAACATACAAACACACCTTACATACATGCATGAATGTTCTATCATTTATTACACCAAAATGATCATAATAAAATAATTTATGTTCACATCAATTTCCATGTCTTCATATTCCAATGAATGGCTCTACTTTTTAGTCAACTAATACTCTCTGACGAAAGTTTTGAATAAAATTTCAATTTTCTCATTTGGAAAAAATATTAATATGATATGAATGATCAAATTTGAAATGTTGTGTGATGTTAAAATGAAATATGGTCTAAATAAAACAAACATTAAATTATTTACACCACAACTAGGGTGGTTTAATGGTAAAAAAATTGAACTCCATCCTTGGGATACAAGGATCAAATTTCACAAATGACATTCATTGTGGTCAACATTGGAATATTGATTGAATATTCCATACCTACCTGGACTACCTAGTTTATGTGCTGACACATGTCAACAATTACTAGGATGAAAATAATGAAATAAAAATAATTGAAATAAAAACTTGTTATTTATTATAAAATTATAATAATAAATATTTTAAATAAACAAATAATGTTGCTCAAGTTTTACGTCCAATTTGTAATAATAATAAAAATTTAATGATGATTAAAATATCATTAATGACTTCACATATGTCCTTTATGATTGGAATATTAGTTACAAACTCAGTCGTATATTTGAAGATCTCTACTATTGTTTTTCAAATAAATAACATGGAACTATTGTTATTACAAACTATTGGTGTGTAGGACAACACAAACATGTCAAGTTATAATTTGGTTAAAAAGTGCACCATGCATGGTTGATGTTGTTAAAGGAAAATTAATTGAATTTTGAGCACTTGTGCAACAAAAGAAGTATGAAGATTAAATCTTGGGTTACACATTTGACAATTTTGGGTGATATCAATTGTAATTTCTTGATTTGAACAACATAGTTCTTTGAAACTTGAAATGAACTATTCAACTCTTCATGACAATTATATTGAAATGGTAATAGCGTTTACATATGGGATGCAATGGCATGTTTCACAAATGCCTTTCAATTGCATGAAGTAGGCAAAAAATACATGCACTGCAATGGAAACAAAAACTGAAATCCTATGAAACATACTAATAGATTGAAATACAAAAGATTTTATTTATGATCACAAAATGTCCTAATCATACATGCACAAGTATATGTTCCCCATGAACACAATATTAGCCACATAATGTTCTAATGATGGATGTTATCATGTTTTGACATAATGAAAGCAAATTTTGGGCATGGGACAAATTAAAAGAGATGCATGGAATTTAGTGCATTAAGTGGGAAGTCTTTGAAAGGGATGGTGTGAAAACTCCCAAGACCCTTTGAATTGCACTTTGAAATTGAAAATGAAAACTTTGTCAAAGTTTCAACTATTTAAATTGAAGTTTTAATGTTCAAAACAAGTTGAAATTGCTTGACTTTTATATAACTGGAAATACATGATTGAAAATTAAAAGATAGTAGGCTTGCATTGTTAGAAAAATAATTATCCTCATAATTATGATTTTTTGAAAGGTAATGACAAAAAAATGTCAAAAAAAATTTCAACCATTCAAAATCGGATTTGGAATAAGAAATCATGTGTAATTGAAGAGTTTGACAAAATGTTGAAAATTTCTGAAGCTTATAAGATACATGCATCCAATGTTTGAAACAAATATCTTTCTTAATGGTTATGATGCCTAAAAGTTGCAAGACATCAATGTGTTCCGATCATGGAGGATTTCAGAATTTTGAATATCATTTGGATGTAGCCCCATTGGGACACAAGAAATACGATGAAATTGAGTTTTCCCATTTAGAAATGAAAGCAGTCTTTGACCTGGTGGTGAATGAGAACCTTGATTTAATTCTTACACAACTTTGGCTAACTTGTAACATGAAATGCAATTTTAAGGTTTATGAGATGAAGACTTTGAAAATTTTGAAAAAATACCATTTGCATGTAGCCCCATGGGGACATAAGAAACAGATTAGGTAGTGTTTCCTATAACATTTTGGGTCAAGGTTGAGTCTATATAAATATGTGCTAAATTTGTGATCCAGTTTTGGCTTGAAGTTGCATTAATCAATATTTTTATTTGTTTGTGTAGTTGGTATGATTGAGAGTTGCACATGAAGCGTGTTTCTCCAACCTAATCATTCATCTTAAAGTTCTTGAATTTGGTGTATCTGAAATGAATAGTGAAGGAGTATGCAATAGATATTTAGAAACCCAATGTTATAGAATCAAATGTTTATCGCCAATACACTTAACATGTCTTGAAGGGTGTGTCAGAATGTTTAGTAATAATCCAATCTAATGCTGAAATTGATTTCAAAATGAAGATGATGAAAAAGGTAAACGTGCTTCTCAATCATAAAAAACTCTGCGATTAATTTGTAATGTTAATGGAAGCTTTGCTATAAAGTGTAGTTGTTCCTTTGCAAAGCAAGTCAACTATTTGTTTTGGGAAAAATTCCCCATTTTACTAAGGATCATTTTGTTTGTTTTCAAAACTTTCCCTATTTTGAATAGGTCTATTGTATCTTCATGGTTTAATGGCCTCAAATTGGACGTTTTTACAATAAGGGTTTTCTTGATGTGCATATGAGGTCCTCCACTTTGCCTTCGGTAGGCCCTTATGGGAATCACCCAATCCGCGCATGTTACTTTACACAATAGATTGGATGAAGGC
>Ga0116226_10006087_pt1 | contig 10812 bp, 7 predicted proteins | sample S1TSphfallax_FD_89692 | JGI IMG/M metagenome (GOLD analysis project Ga0116226, IMG submission 89692) | Host-associated microbial communities from peat moss isolated from Minnesota, USA - S1T2_Fa - Sphagnum fallax MG | ecosystem: Host-associated > Plants > Peat moss > Unclassified | place: USA...
GTCCAATTATTTCCACTCTCAATTCAGATGATCAGGTTCTCTTAACACTCTCTCAGGTCTTCATTTCCTGCTATGGCCAATTCTGTGTTTGTTCAGATGCCATGATCATGAACTGAAACCAGATGTTGCTTGCACTTTTGATTTCAGCATCCATCATCACTTGTACTGCAACTTATGGGAGAAAATGTTGTCAAGTCCACATGCAAATGTGTCTGGAGTCTTATGGAAACCTCCAGCTCCTAGTTCATTTCTTCTCCTTTTGCAGCAGCGTGTCCCTTCAAGCCATTGTGCTTATCCCCCATCTCTTGTTCACAACAGCAGCAGTTTGTGCCCACATTTACGGACTTTGTTTGCTGCAGGGAGGTACACAAATCATATTGCCTCACATTCTTCAAGCTGAAAAATCAATCACTTTACATTCTTCAGAGTTTTGTTGCTTCCATTGCATGTGACCCAGAGGTGGGCGGATGGATTTTCCTTGCAGGAACTTACAAATTGAAAAGCACCACAGGGAGCAATTTAAACACAAACATGCATCTCCTTTCGTGATTGTGGCCTCCAAAGAGGTCAGATTTGAACCTCCTCACCCTTGTCCCCATGACAAAAATCCAGATAAAGGAGTGGGCCTCCTCTGCAGTTGAGGGGTGTAGGTCTGCACTCTCCTAAGGGTGATGTCCATGTGCAGGGTGAGGATGCAGATGTCCTTGAAGGAAATGGAAGCCAAGAAGTAGTCAGATTCTCTCAGCGTAGTCACATTTCAAATGATGCTGAGATCAGTGGTTGCTTGGATCAGGAGACCAGTCTGAAAGAGTCTTCTGCATATTCAAATCTCAAGGTGTCAAAAAGGTTGCGGCCTGCAGCAGCAGATGATACTGCTGCATCTGCTGTTATGGAAGTGCGGGTTGCAATTGACATTGCTCTTACTGCTGCTGGGACTGCAAGAGAGCAAGCTCGAATTGCTGAAGCAATACTAGTTGAACATCCTGGATTGCTACAAAAGCTTTCTAAGGGTGAGAAGAAACTTTTGTCATTGAAAGAGAGTCTTCTTTCTGCAGTCCATCATCTGGAGGTGGCCAATGCAGCTATTGAAAATCTTCACAGAGAGATTGAGGCTGCCAAAGATTTGACAAAAGCTGATGAGCTGCATATTCCAGCAGCGGACGCATCAGTGCACAAGGTTCAGTTTGCCACATATGAACTTGAGAACAGTTCTAGACATGCGCCTGAAGTCCGCATGAATGCTGCAGCTGTAAGAGGAGTGTCTGCACGGGTTGCATCCAATGCACAGTTGGAAGCTCTTCAAGCTGCTAATTCAGATCATAAATCTGATGAAGAGAGAGCAAAGGTGAGTGAACTCAGGTATGATTTACTGGAGACATCGTTAGCAGCAGCTGAAGCTTGGAAGACCCGTGCTACAATTGCTGAGGATATTCTGCAACAGGTCAAAGAACATGCGGTTCAAACCATTGACAGCAAGAGTAGTGTGGAGCAGGTCATTGGTGGAGGGCGACTGGGATTGCTTCTGGAAAAGGAGTCTAGAAGACAGGACCTTCTGGCAAATGGTCTGAGAAGGGAAACTCCAGAATGGATGAAACGTCGACTTATGCTTGGACAACAGGGATTGCCACCAAGGACGTCATTGCTGAGCTCTGCTGATGTTGAGGCCATGCTGCCACTGGAACTTCCATCCCCAAAAGATGTCTGGTCCATAGCCAGTGCAAAGGTGAAGGATGATATGTACACTGCACAAGCAGCTGAGAAGCAGGCCCTTGACTTACAAAGGAAAGTGCTGCAACAAGCTCTTGAAAGAAAGACTGCCAAGAAGTGGGTGAAGGATCCAGAAGCAGCAGAAGGCAAATTGGGTTTGTCTTTCAATTCTATTTTTGTTTCATTTAAGCCCATTGCTGTTTCAAAATGTCTTCTACAGAAATGTTTATTGAACTTTGCTGAGAGGGGCCCTCTTGTGTCTTTAAGTTTGCTGGTTCCTCCCTCTCTTACAGAGTTGGACTAAACATTTTGCAATGGTCTTTCTCTTTGTTTTGCAGCATCAGGTACTGGAACAGGCCGTGAGATCGTGGTAAGTTCTTGCAACTCTTTGCTTTTTCAAAATTCAGAATGAGCAGTCTAAAAGTGTGCCATGGGATGAGGATTTCAGTGCTCCCAAGAATTCTGGACTGATGGGTGCCTGATGTTCCTAGTTTCAAGGCTTCAATTGGGAAAGCTGGAGAAGAGACTGGTGGCTGGAACTTGCTCCAAAGGCTGCAGATCTTTCTCAGTGTGGTATTACTACAGTATGGTTACCACCTCCTACACATTCTGTTGCCCCTCAAGGTATGCCAACGACATAGTCTACTTTGTGTTGCAAATACTCATTTGTTAACAAACTTCTAGCAGCTTATAGTGAAGCTGTCACCTGCAGTTTCATGCATACCATTGAAGGAATGGCTAGTCATGTATGTTGAGTTTCATGGTGGCAATGAAAGTGGAGAGCACAGAAAAAGCACATGCAGAGTCCAGTCACTCAAAATTACATCAGAGGTATCCATCCATCCATGCAGGGTACATGCCAGGGGACTTGTACAACATGAACTCAGCATATGGCACAGAAGATGAGTTAAAGCAATGTATAACTGAAATGCACAACCACAACATTCTGGTATGTTAAGCTACAATAGACATCTCTTTTCAGCATTTCTCAATTTCCTCAGTACTTTTGTTCAGATAACTTAGTTTCCCCTCTGTCAAGACTGCCTGCTTTTGACTAAGAATGCAGCCATGTTCCATCTAATCTGTGGCTAACAAGTCACAGAATGGGTACCATGCATATGCCAAAAGCTGGAGAGGAAAAAGTGTATGTATGTACATACCAGTCTGATTATGAGTTCTGACAGCCAATTGTGGCAGTGCAGGTTCTTGGGGATGTCGTGCTAAATCATCGCTGTGCTCAGAAGCAGGTTATGAGCTGCTGTTGTAATTGCCTTCTAGGTTTGTGTTTGGGTTTGTGTTGGGTTTCCTTATGCTAGTTGCTTTAATACTATACAAGGCTAAGCTGCCTGAAATGTGTTTCTAGTGGAAGGAGATCTTTGGTTTGTACAATTCAGCTCATCCACCCATTTTGCTGTACTGGAACCAGCAATGAGTTCAGCTGATTCATCATTGATACTGAATGCTATAGATCAGCACCTGTGGTGAACCTGTGCTGCTGGATGGAAAATTTGTAGGATGCAAATGGTGTTTGGAACGTATTTGGAGGCAAACTTGATTGGGGCCCTGAGGCAATTGTGAAAGATGATCCTAACTTCCAAGGCCGTGGGAATCCTTCTAGTGGTAATTATCAGGTTTTGTTTATTGGTGTAGTAGTATTGTGGGCCATTCCATTGTTGCCTTGAGCATCTTCATATCTTTAGTTTATTTCTTCTTGCATAAGGTGTTTGCAAAAGTTGAAATTGCTTTGAATTTTATGAAGAAGCTTTTTCGAGAATTTGATGGTAATTGTGTTTAGCAACTATTCCAGGAAGTCAAAAAATTTCAACATGGGCTAGTATCTGGTGACATTGGATCACCCTTAACACAACAGTAATAGCTTGTAGAGATCTCTCAGTGATCAATTGTCTCTTCTGCAGGTGATTTCTTTCATGCAGCACCAAATATTGACCATTCTCAAGCATTCGTGCGGAAGGACATCAAGGAGTGGATGAAATGGTTGCGAAATGATTTTCAGTTTGATGGCTGGCGTCTAGATTTTGTCAGGTACTTTGTTACTTCTTCAGTCATAGCAGTGACTTGTGACTGCACCCACCATGCAAGTTTCTCACATCAAATTGGAGTTAGGACCCATGCTGATGTGCAAGGCTCCAATCTATCTGTCTTGGATGAGGTTTTGTTTTTGAAATGATCCAAAAATGCCTTTCGGACAGGGGATTCTGGGGTGGTTATATAAAGGAATATATTGAAGCAACCAAACCAGCATTTGCAATTGGTGAATATTGGGACAGTCTTGCATACGAGGGTGGGAAAGTGTGTTACAATCAAGGTTCAATACTTTCCAACATATTCTGGAAAAGACTTACACTAGACACCACTTTGTATGCTTAGAAAGGGTTGATTCTTATCATCTGTTATGTGGTGTGCCACAGTGCCATGCAAAATCTGAGGGTTGAATCACTAGGCATGTCTTGTTTGCACTGGTAATGGCTCTCAGTTGGGTGCAGATTCTCACAGACAGCGCATTATCGACTGGATCAATGCTGCTGGTGGTACATCATCAGCATTTGATGTGACAACAAAGGTGCAATCTCATGAGACTCTGTTGCCTGGAATTGGTAGACTTCTTTTGACTGTCCTGTAAATGGGTGTGAACATTGATCCCTTATGTCTCATTTTCACTCCAATTGAAATGAATCTTTTGTGTTGGACTTGGTGGTCTCCATTTTCACAGGGCATACTACATTCTGCTCTACATGGTGAGTTTTGGAGGCTGATAGACCCTACTGGCAAGCCACCAGGGGTCATGGGATGGTGGCCTTCACGGGCAGTCACTTTTCTTGAGAATCATGACACTGGCTCGACACAGGTGTGCCTTTTCATGGATGCTTTCTGCTCTACAATTTCATTTGGGTCTCTCTTAATGTCTAATAGAGAAGAAGTATGACTTACCCTTCTTGCTTTGGATCAATGTTTCTTGGAAATTTATTATATCTTTACTTGAGCAAGATGCAGTCAAGTGTGGGGCAACAATTACAATATATAAATCAACCATGACCCCAAAGCTATGACAAGGACAGCACTTTACACACAACATTAATTTCTAAAGCAAACCATTCCTTCAGTGTTGGTATACAAATTTGAAGAGATTCATGAAGGAGAGTGTAGAGGTTTATGTGCCATTATTATCACATGCTGATTACTTTAAATGTGAACTGGTGGTCACATTCTGATTTTATATTCTTGCTCATGCAGGGACATTGGCCCTTCCCTCGTGATAAGATCATGATGGGATATGCATACATTCTTACTCATCCTGGCACAGTAAGTTCTCTTATCTTTGGACCTCATTCAACATGGATGTGGTTTTACGGATATATTGGGAGGGTAGCTTGAAAGTTGTTTCTTCAGAGATCTGATGACAAAATGTGTATGTGAGCAACTGGTAGATGAATTTTTTTCTGGCAGAGGTGAGATGATGCTCTTGTTGGTGATTTGGTAGGTAGTGATCATCCTGAAGGATATATTTGTTGTTAGACTTGTAACAAGATTCTTTATGGGTTTTTCTCCCGTGACTGACATCATCGTTTGATTGGGGCAGCCAGTAATCTTCTATGATCATTTTTATGACTTTGGTCTACACACACAAATCGCAGAGCTGATTGCAGTCAGAACTCGGACGGGTGTACACTGCCGGAGCCCAGTCAAGATCTTCCAAGCCAATTTTGAAGGCTATGTTGCCAAAGTAGGGGAAGGCTTAGTTATGAAAATAGGTGACCTTGATTGGAACCCATCCAAACAAAACAACCTCAAAGGCAGCTGGAAACGGTGTGTGGACAGAGATGGCTATAAAGTCTGGGAAAGGAAATGAGCAGCATACACCCAGTTTTACATACAGAATCTGTGCATTACAAGGAGAAATCAGTGCATATGTTCCATTGAGTTGACATGGATGCGTTCAGTGCAAATTGGGTTCATACGAATGTTGTGCAGTTACTAAATTTTAGATGTATTCTCTAGTTATCAACATAGTATATTCTTGGTTTTCCATGAACAGGAGGATATGTATCTAAAGGTTCATACTACTAGGTACCTAATGCAATTGTAATGTGACTATCCTAGTTGCATGTGCAACTAAACATATATATAGTGTTGTAAAAAATAGAAAGACACCATGAGAAATTAGTTCGATGGAAGGATGAGATAGGTCATAGTTGCAACTAAGTTGCAAAGAAGACCAAAATTCATCAAAACTTGAAAAGTAATTGCATAAACAAATATTCATAATTGGGTCAAAACACATAACTAGGAGCCAAAAAGGGCGTTGGATGTTAAACATAATTAGTCAAAATTAAACATTTATTTTTTTACTATCATTTAAAATTATAGTAGTCATTGCAAGTTAGTCTTTTTTCCTTCATATGAATGTCAAGGAACTTAGAGTAAAACTTCATTCAATTCAATTTTAAGTTTTGGTTTTAATTTAGGACGTTTGAAAATGTACACTTATTGTATTAGATGGAATCAATTTTGCAAAGGATTATCAAAAGGATTCATATAATAACAAAATTTTCATTGAAAAAAATATTAATAATAAGAACATATTAGCCACATTCAAAAAGCACCCATACTTCTAAAAATGTGAAATTTTAAAACTTAAAAAATTCAAGGATTGTTTCAAAATTGCTTTAGAATTTTAGAGCTTCAAGAGTCCTTTACAACATATAAATAGGTTATAATGTACATGATGTATGAAAAAAAGTTATAACTTAAAATATAATAAAATTAAAGTATGTGAAAAATTAATTTTTGGTGATGATTTCAAATTTTGATCATTTTTCAAGATGAAAAAATGAATTTGTTAGGAATTTGCAATATTTAAATATGTTTTAGAACAAGTTACAAAAAAATTCATTTAAAAATTCATTTGCATGTACAAGTTTTTTTGGGGGAAAAAGACATGCAGTCCTTTTCCAAAGTAATCCCTTTGGCTCCTAGTTACAAGTTTTGACACAATTGTAGGTGACATTTAGTCACACCTTGTTGTACATGAGTTGGTGAGGTGATTACAAACGACAATATTTCTTCCATTTGCTAAAACTCATTGTTCCAAGCTCTTGTAAACCTTATTTTCTCTCTTCCTTACAAGATCATTGCCTCTTTGCTTTTCAACTTTTTCCATGCATTATGTAGCCCCTCAAATATGCATGGTTTTAGATTATTTGTTTGGAGTCAATGCTTGGATTTTCACCATTGTCAATATGTTCCTTTATGGCCTCTATTGTCCAATTGTTGAATTCCATCTTGAATGAATGCTTGTGCATGCATTTCAACATGGCATTAGTTGGTTGCAAAATATTAGTACAATTTGTTAGTACAAAAATTGTCAAGATGTTTGGATGTTTGTTTTAAATATTTAGTCCAAGAATTTTGACTCTTGTGTACATTCCAACAATCTAACAACCAAACCATTCTTTGATTTTCATTATAGGTGAAATCCCATTGATCTACCACACACATTATTTTTCTTCAATTCTTTCGTGGCAATGTTTTTAATTTAATGCTTGTAAAGATGACTTGTAGTGGCAACAACACTTTTGCTACAAATGCAAATACTACCATACTTGCTTTTTGTCATAGAGTCAAGTACATGACATGATATGTTTGGAGCCCATACATTCCCATGTGTGCTCTCCTATTATAGGTATCAAATGTATGTTGGTCAAATCACTATTGACAACAAATGAAGGTGGATTGTCATACCTTGGTTAGGTAAGCAACATGATAAGCCATGAACATACCTTGTTTTCAAATCAATTTAATGGAAGTTTGCTAAAGTATGTAGTATTAACTTTGAAGGTCCAATTTAGGTAATGTTTCATGAATCGTCGAGTCCACTCTTGCATAACCTTAAACCCACCATATTTGTCATTGCAAAGCACATTAGGGGCTAAAAGACCTTACCATTCCATGAAGTATGGGTTGGATCATGGAGGTTGCTAGGGGTTGACCTACCTCCTTCATCTATTACAACATGGCTACCATAGAAACTCTTAATACATTGGTAATTTTCAAGAATAGTAAAATTTGTTTAGTATTTTGAACTCATGTGCCTAATTCAATTACATGGGTATCCTTGGTTTTAACTTCTCCCCATATATTAAACCATTCATAAAAGTTAGTTTTTAAATTTTTTTTATAAAGAATAGGGCATCCTAGTTTTTTGTAAGCAATTTTCAAAAAATGGAAGGCTTTAGTGTGGTTACTATAGTATTTCATGGTTTGTTACCATGATGAGTGCCCACAAGTCTTGTTAAAACCAATTGACATATGTTTGACATTTGTGCACATGTGACCTATCTTTTGTTTTAAACTTTTGTTTGATTTCTTGGTTTGCTTGTAAATTGCTAGGAATTTCTCAGGCTTAAAAATTAGACATTTTTACACTATGGATTGAATATCTTTCTCTTGTGTAACTTTTTAACAAATTGACTTCATGTTGTAAAATGCTTTGGTGTTCATATTTTGTGAAGGACTTAAACAACCATGTTAGTGTCTTTTGTTGGCTATGCTTACCAAGGCAAGGATATTGTGTTTAGATTCATTATAGAATATAATAGCTTAAGGGATTTTGGCCCCTAGGTAATATATCTATTTTTATATGAAGATTTTTTAAGATAAAAGACAAAGGATTTATAATGATTCCAAAGTTGTTCGTTTAACTATCCCTTTGGCCTATTTATTTATATTTGGAAAACATCACAAAAGAAACTTTTCAAATTTTCAAATTTGTGACAATATATTTACGTCTAGTGAGAACACACGTTAGTTCAATTGAGGATGTATGGGGGAATGTAACTTGTTCAAATTCTTTCACTTAAAAACCAACCCTCCTCACCCTTTCTTTTCCCAACTCACATTTCATTGTATGTCTCAAATTAATGTTGGGCAAGTACATATGTCAATTTAAAAATCACCAGGGTAAGGATAAATATAAAATGTTAGCAATTTGTATATCACGATCTATAAGACTATACGATTCAAGAAACTTGTAATCTAGGGAAAGGTGTATAGGCTTTTGAAATTTTTTATGGTAGGGTAAGGGTAAAAGTAAATGTAGGAAATATTTGCAATAATACTCTATCGAGATAAATAGATAAATGTTAGGCAAATGGCGGGGTATATAAAAGTTTGTGTGATATGTGTACACTTAAGGTGAATTTGCAAATGTGAAAGGACAATTATTAGTTGTGCAATTAACATTGCAAACATGAGCGCATGAATTAACAACCTCCTAATGAAGATTTAAAAAAAATGAGAATAAAAAAAATGGGTCACACATTGAAGGCATTCCTATAATGGGTTCCAAGCGTATAAAGTTAACAATCTTGCTCATGATCTAGGTAAAAGAAATGGAAAGAACACAAATGAAATCAAAAAACCAAAAATTTTAATTTAATATATCACCCTAACTCAAGTGAATCCATCATAACCAAGTGCATTACAAATAAACAAATGCACAAGTAATGTGCAAAAGAACCATGTGTGTAAATTGCGATTACACATTGGACTTTTACCTCACTCAAGATACCATAGGGACATGTTAAATCTGCAATTTTTGAAAAATGCATTTAATTAAAATTTCCTATAACTTTCCTGCAGTTGTTGTGTGGGAGATAATTTTATTTGGCTCCCACATTTAAACCCTTCACTAATTTATTTTTGCTCCTGCAACTTGCTTTTCTTCTAGAAAAAAATAATTTTCAGTGAAAACCCAAAAGTTTCATCCATTGAAATCACTCCACTCAAAATTTTCTTGCAAGACAATGACTTAATTTTGGTGCTGGATTAGTCAAATTATGGTGCTAAATGGGGTCTTCAAATAGGCTGAATTATGGTGTTGAATAGAGCTTATTATGCCACCAAAGAGGCTTAATTATGGCTCTAATCTCCCACGGGTGTTCTCAACATATGATGGGTCGGAGTGGGCCTAAAACATGTCAAGAGCCTAGTAGGCTGAGACACAATTCTGTCAGGTGATAATATGGGTTACACCAAGGCCTATCCTAATACAATCTTCTCATGACGATTACACACCTTGTAATGTGACCACCAAAATGAGTTTGTTGAACAATGAATTTTTGAAAAGAAAATCGGTAACCCCAGACCTTAATGTCATACAATGCACTTGCCCTTGCCTATTATGTTGGGTGCCTTTGATTACGTTGTTCTACCAGGCTAGCACATTACCCAACATAATATAATGGGTAGGAGTTTGATCATTTCACAATACATAATATGTGTGTTCTCTTGCCCTGAGAGTAGGCTTAGGGTTTAAGTGGGGGATTACTTAGTAAAGGTTGTATTTTCCAGCACAATTAATATGGCAAAACTGGCTCACCTTGGCAAGTGGACAATTCAGCTATGCTCATCCCATGCTCCCTAGACTTTGTGCAGGGTTTGGCTGATTCTGGCACCTAGCTTGCCCTCACCCTCATGTCGTCACCCAGAGGCTTGCTAAGAACCAGAATCAGCCAAACCTTCCCTCCTCTCTCCTTTATAGAGTACACAATGATGAGTACATACACAAGGATTTTCCAGCTGAAAGAAGTGCACTGAATACCTTGAATACCTTTAAGATGATGAAACCTTGCTGAACATAAATTAACCAAAGCACCCAAAAAAGGGGAACACATGGAATAAAATGGAAAAATCCATGTCCAAGAAGACAAATGAACCACCTAAGAGGACAAACCACAAGGGGAACATTTCAAGTTCCTGAACCCCCTCCTATCATCAGAAGCATATCAAATAATGAAATGGGAGGAACTCCTGAAATTTCAGACGCCTAGCCTAAATGAACCTTCACCTGCTGCAACATCATGTCTCAAAATAGAGATCGCATATGCATATTGTAATGTCATTAACACCCTTTACATATGAAATACATGCAAAACTGAAAGATGAGAGCCTTCAATGCCCTTTGCTCCCCATGCCATGTTGGCACATCGTAAGATCCTTTTATAAGATCCTAGGATGGTGATCTTCTTGTTGTAATGCAGTACAAAAAAGTTCTTAAAAATAACTATAGATATATATATATATATA
>Ga0116226_10006088_pt1 | contig 10812 bp, 5 predicted proteins | sample S1TSphfallax_FD_89692 | JGI IMG/M metagenome (GOLD analysis project Ga0116226, IMG submission 89692) | Host-associated microbial communities from peat moss isolated from Minnesota, USA - S1T2_Fa - Sphagnum fallax MG | ecosystem: Host-associated > Plants > Peat moss > Unclassified | place: USA...
ATCTATTGCAAAACACATTTGTAACTTTCAGTACCCAAAAATAAAAACAAAAACAAACTTTATTAATGTGGATTGTGGCATGTATATTCTAGAGGCATAATCATTTTGTTGGCATGTGAGGGAGGCTCTCACAAAACTTGATCTTTCAACTAAAGTGCTCCTTATCATATCATGCACTGCAAACCAATTTGAATATTGAACTTGGATGCATGTAATCACAACCATGATCTATGTGAAATAATTTGTGCAAAATGGGGCGTGTGTTTAGGTGTATCCATGTCCCAAGGGATTTACCTGCCATCAAAAATTTGTTAGAAGTATTGGTGAAAAAGGATAATTTGTATAATCATACCCCACCTCTTTTCAAGCTTAAATTACCAAAAGAAATAAAAAAAACTTAGTGTTTAGAGTTTTGATGCCATTTTAGATCTAGCAACTTAGACTTTTCCATTAAGAAAAATCTTTAAAATCTCATGTATTAAAACTACAGGTGTTTCATAGTTGACTATTTAGTATGATGGTACTATCATGTTTTGATTATTTGTGATTATCAAGGTGGGGATATGTTTCATATGGTAGTGATTTTTTTTGGTATTGGATGTGGATGCACCTCCATTTTTGTTATAGCATGGGGTTAAAGAAACCTTAGCAAACATACACCGAATTACCACAATTCTAGTTATTGGTTAGTTATTAATAAGTTGTCTTGCTTTTGATATCTAACATCTAGCTGAAACTATTCCAACAAAGCTCATTTTTAGGTTTTGAAAATGGATTGTTGCATTTAATGATCAAGTTTGTGATGGGTGCCATTGCAGTAGAAATTATGGTTTTCATCTTAAGTGTTTTTTTAGTTATGAGGATGACACAAATGTGCCACATGGTACACCTAAATGGAAAATTTGTATAATATGTCATTGGTTTTTCAGATTAAAAAATGTGGAGAGAAGTTTGACCTACTAGAACTTTGTTGGTTCAAGTGGAGTTTGAGATTTTTTATTTGCATGAAGGGCTATCCCCAAGCATTGATTCATTGGACCACATCTGTGACCTAGACCAAATGTAGGAAGTGCCACATGAGGGTCCATGTGTGATCTTTTCGGTGATCTTGATGATTGTTGTGGTTGGGGAATTTCAACTTGTGGTGTTGGCTATGTTTTTGGGCAAGTGAAGAATGTGTACTTGATGCTCTTTCCTTTTTAAATTGACTTAAATTTGCTAATGATTGCTATAAAATTTAACTATTTAAATTCAATTCTATTAACAGTCTTTCCTTGGACTAACAAAGGTTATGTTTCCATTTTGACCTATTGATAGGAAGTGAAATCAAATTGTAGCTCAATTAAAACTATTGCCATCTATTTTAATGAAGGTTTAGTGTGACATCATCCTAGGGCTAAATTGCAAGAACACATATCAAAACCTTGGTACTTCTATAACAAGGAGGAACCTGGTTTTCATTATAGACATTAGTGGTAGAATCTTCAAGTAGAGTATTCATGTTTTTTCTTTGTGGACATATGTTTGTCACTTATGGTTTGATCATAACAAAGCCATAATAACAACAAAAGAGGTGCCCTTTCTCCTCCTCACTTGCTTGGGTTTTAGTTAGATTTGCAGGTTATGTTAAATACCAATATCTTAGTGTATTAAGGTCTTTGCAATCAATAAACAATTCAAACTATGGATAAAACATGCATAAAATAGTTTAGACAATTGTTGAATGATGCACAAAAGGGTGAAAACACACTACAAGACAGCTGCTTTAGGCAAGAAAATGTACTTGTTTTGGGTATATTTGGGTATATTTTAGGGGTAGTTTTTCTTTTATTTCATCTAGCATTTTGATGAACATATAAAATGGATTTTGATATAAAGGCCTAGAACATAATTCTTGTCATCTTTCAAATGAAAATAAATTTTCAACAAAATGTTTTTTTTCAACACACTTATGCTCCTTTGAATAAAAAACTTGTCTAGATGTTTTTTGTGAAATCACATGAGTTAAACTTTTCAATTGCAATTGAAATGGTATAATCAATTCATATTCAATATATATATGACTAATTATTTCATCAAGTTTTGCAATTATTTGAGTCATTTAAAAAATATATTTGCACTTTGTAGTATATTGTGACAAAAATGTAAATTCTCACAAATATATTTTTTAATCATTTAATATATATTTTTAATGTTTTCTTTTTGGGCAATTGCATTATTTGGCTATCGAACTACCTTATTTTGAGTATAATTTATGAAAACCTCTTTTAATATTGGCTTGGTGGAAATTGAAAGTTGCATAGTTTTGAAAACAATATTTGTAACTAGATTTTTTGGCCACCATAATGTGCTTTCACCCAAAACACTAGCATAACATATTTAATCTCTTTAGGGGCTTGTCAATTTACAACAATCCCAATGTTATTGCAAGCATTTCTTTGAAGGTTTAATTTGATCTATGGAGGGTTTAGGATGTAGGGTTTGATATATCCTCCTAACAAAAGTTATACTCATCATCCACAATTGTTACTACCGAACCTACACCCCAAACCAAATTGTAACTATTAACAAGATAAAACACCATACCCTAGTTGAAAATCTAGACCTTCAAACTCTTGGAGAGGTTTGCCAACTATGATGCTTTGAGGGTAATTAAAAAGGCTTTACTACCAAGATCCCTTGTTGTGTTAAATAGCTATGTCCAATCAAAGTGAGAAAACCGTAGCTCGATGAGCCATACTCGTGATCTTGGATAAACTGCACAACATGGTGAAGTTCTGCCTATGTTGGATTGATGACCCCTGGAAAACCTCTAGAAATCTGCATTTGGAACTCGCCCTCTTCGTCTATGAGCATCATCCGTCTTTCTATGTAGGGTAGGGCCTAAGTGATACACCTACATGTTTCAGAACTATATCTTTTATCACATGTCATGTAGGAGCATGAGTCTACGTGCAAATAAGGTGAAACCACTATGCGTGATGTGCACGTCTTCAGCAACAACATGATATGTACCTAACTAAGATTATCCTTGGATATGGTATTTCCAAAAGCATTCCTCCTTTGGGGGTGGGGTTATCTGAGACTTTTCAAGTCCTCTGAGAGAAGTCGAACAGAGCCACAAAAAAATGCATGCTTGTCAGTAGATCGCTTAGAAAACTTACTAGCAACAGAAAATCAGTAGGTCAAATGCCTATTTTTGATTTTAACATGAAGTTATTTATTTATTTATTTTGCTTGCAACAGCAATCCTCTTTGACTTACATATTCCTTTTAGTGTTTGAGTAGACCCCATTGCTATTATATGTTCTAAAGATGAAGAGAAGTGAGAGTTTACATTGCTAGCATTAACATGTATCATGTCACAGGTGCCCTGTCAGCAGGTTTAGCTTTTTGGGTTCACAACTGTGTCCCCTATGATGAAGATTGACCTCTGATGCCAACGGAGGTTGAAAGAAATAAAATTCTTTACTGATGATACTGATGGAAAGTATAACTTACTTATGTATCATTGAAGAATTTTTAGTTTTAGGGTAGAGTTCAGGATTAGGTTTTGAGAGCAGGAAGGAAAAACATGTTAAAGTTTAAGGGGAGTATACCTTTCTTAGTACCCATGGGTTGTTGGGATGGATATGTGGACCTTCCATTGAACTGACTTCCACCAAGTCCTAGTCCAGAACTGTCAATTTATTGGGGCCTCCATTTCAACACTAAGCCAGGTTTTGCATTAATTGCAGAAAAACAGGGTGGAGAGAGGAGGGGATACTTATCACCTGTACTTCCAAATATGTTTCTCTACTAGTTCTTGCAACATATGGTAATAGTAATCTCACAACATGTCTTGCATGTACAGAGACAGAACTTGAAGGGAATCTCCAACAGGTCATTGGTTTCAACAATGGAATGGAATTCAGACTGCTCTGACAGAGCACATCGTTCCCAGTTTGTTCAAGCCAAAAGGTCTCTTAAAATAGAGTTAGATGTTGAAGGTCAAGCACAAGACTTAGACTGTGGTTGACAGCTAGATAGTAACCCCTCCCACACCCGTCATTCATGAAGAAGAAATGCCAGACTATGAAGATGATTACAGACTCCTGTGGAATCAAAAGAGGATGAAACTCGAGGAAATAATATTGGGGTGGGATTTTTTGGCTTGTCACCAGGCCCTTAGGAAATGCAAACAGTTGGAGAAAGCCAAGTCTCTCCTCCTATTAAAGCAGCCTTTCCTTCTCCAACCATACACTCCACAACCAGATTTCCTGTCTGACCTGGTTCATCTTTTACCTCTGTCAGCCAGAACCTTGAAACATGAGTTTCCAAGTATGCAGATGTCAGCAGTGAAAAAAGAACCATTGTGTGACTCTTTCAATACTATAGCAAGAGTATGAAATGGCATGAATGCAGTGTAAGGGAAGAGACAACATTAGTGAGCACAACACAAATCTGCTATAACAATAAAACTGGAATCAGAAGCTTGTAACCATCTGCCATTTTCCATGGTGCATAGCAGAAGGGAAGAGACAACACCAGTAAAAGCATGGTGCAAGGTTGCTGTAACAACAAGACTCAAATCACAACTGCTTGCAACTATTTCCCATTTTCCTTGCTGGGCAGCAGACAGAATGTTGTGCCTGTTAAAGATAGCAAATCAGTGTTGCCATATGATAATGGTCCATAGGAAGCCTTCATCTTCCAAAGTTTATTCATGGTAATGCACCTCCTAAAAGCCATCACTTAATAAAAATTCAATTGAAGTGCCGTGGATGATAAAAGTTTGGGAGAAATTTTACCAAGATATGTAAGGGAGAGCCATACAATGTAGATGCAGATGGTCAACATTGATGAATGGTGGCCTGTGGAACCCAAACCTGCAAAGAAAAACATAAATCTATGAGATGTTCTGTCTGACAAGGTGAAAAGTAAATATTATGAAAAAAAAGATTTTGTACCAAGAGCATAATCTGCTTCACTTTGGTGAAGACTTTGGAGGTTCTTGATGTGATGTATTGGCACTACCAAATAATGTCCACAATGACATACATTTGTATCGGACTATTGCATCAAAATTCAAAGGAAAAAACTTGAAAACCCTGGAATTTCCTTTGATACGAGATGAACAAGAAAACATCATTGCAACACTATTGTAGGTCATCATTGCAATTGATGCTAAGCTTCAAAAGATTGCAGGCCCTGACTGGATCTGTGATACTTTGACTCTAACCACTTTGACTAATTTTAAAATTTTTCTCAATTTGAAACAATGTCATTCTATTTGAAATTTCAGAACCCCTTTGCCAATCAAATCAGATCAGCAAAATCCAGGCATTTGCAAGAGGTGGCCAAACATGACAGCAGGATGATTGGTTTTTAGGGAGTTTCAGTCTCAGACACTCATCCTTCAGTGGACAGGATAGAAGTAAGAAACTGGTTCTCTGAAAAACCCTAAAAGACCAAGAATGCCAGATGTGTCTCAATGATCCAAGCTGAAAAACAAGACTCATTTAACCATAGATATAAAATCATCAAATGAGGGCCGCGTTACCAAAGCACCATTGTTGGGAGTCAAAACCCTCAGTCAGGTCATAGTTGTAATGAGATCATGAAAGCACAAAGAATTAGGGTGAAAGAAAGGAGTATGAACTTGGAACAAAATGCTGGGAGTCCGACCTTTAGTAGATGCGGCTGACAACAAATAGAAGGGGCAATCCTGAGGCTTCTTGCTGGCTTACCAGATCCATCTCCAAAATGCCATTGTTGTGGAGTTCAACGTTGTGAACTGTGTCTGTGTTACCACCCTCATGTCTTAATCAATAGTTAAAATGAAAGGTGTGTGCAACAGGATGATTTGCTGGTTAAAAAATTGTCCGGAGGAAAAGGTGGTGGAAAGAAGAATAAAATTGTGCGCAATCTTATGAGAAAGAGACGTGATGTCAAGTCTGGAAAGCTTCTCTTTCTCACTTTGCACCTCAGACCTCACCACAACATAGCCCCCATCCAACCCTAACCATAAAATAAAACTGTAAAACAAAAGCAGCTTTGAACACAAAACTATTCTCTCTTTCAATTTCTCACACTCACATTAGTTCTCACACTCATAGTAGCGTTTTGTCGTGAATTTTCGCTCTCTCGTACTTCTCTCTTTTACACCAAAAATCATTTGTTTTCACGATTTTTTAAAGCGCACTACCGTTTTTTCTCTCTACTCTTGTTGCTCGTAATAATAAACAATTTAGTAAATTTTATTTTTCGTGATCACATCTTCTGAAGATTACATTTTTTGAATAACTAGAGTAGGAAAAGAAGTGCACTCAAATAGCACACTCTTATGAAAAATTTATTCTTTGCATAACTGGAGAAAGGAAGGGAAAAACGCAATTAAATAGCACACTTCTCTTCTCTCGGAAGAATTCATTTTTTGCATAACTATAAAAACAAAAAAAGCACGCACTCAAAGTTCAAATAGCACATTCTTTTGAAGAATTCATTTTTGCATCATCGGAGAGGAGAAAAACAAAGTGCACACTCTTTCAGATGTGCGGCTTACAATTTTTATTTTGTAATTTGAAAAAAAATTATATTTCACAACATGTAAGATTTATTTTTTCAATAATTACAATGTAATTGACTCTTAAAACAAATGATCTGTTCCCCCACACATTCACCACGACAACTCAACCCAAAAAACAAGAATATGAAACAAAATAAAAATTTGCTTGATAATTCTATTACACACTACCTAGCTTGGGGATTTCAATATTGTCATATGATTCATGTTGCATAACATTGCATAGTAGCTTAGGGTTTCAATTTCACCCTAATTGGAGTACCTCCCCACTTAACATAACCTTGCATAGTAGCATTGTGGCTTTCATAAAACACTTCAAGAGTTTTCATAGTGTAGTTGGAGGGCATCTTAACACACATAATATTGCATGCACTAGTTGTTTCATATTTTTAAATTTCATATGGAAGGCATTACACTTTTTCTTTTTTCTTTTTCTTCTCATTATTATTTTTACCTTGGTGGACTCTTCTACTCATAAGGAGGGCATTAGAATATCTACACACAGAGAAAGCTATGTGATCTTATATTATGAAAAGGTCCATTGTGTCAACATTGTTTTGGTTTAGGATCAATCAAAGAGGCCCATCACCACACATTTTGAATGCACTTGCCATTCCACAATTATTTAATACCGTTAACAAATAGCTACCCATGCTCTTGAGGTTTACATTTTACATTTCACAATGTCAACTAAAGATTATCAAAATTTTAAAAATGTACTCCTTTTATTATTTTCACCTTTATATGCTTATTGTTATGAGTTTGGAATATGTATAACGAGTTTGGAGTAGGACATATTTAAAATTTTCTGAAAAAAATTTGGTTGGATGAATAAGAAAAAATAAAAATTCAATGGTGTGTTGACTTAACATAGATCCATTTAGATTTAAAGGGGTTTTGCAACAAAAAAATCTCGTGCAATCATTTTGTCACACGTGACAAAGGTTGCCCAAAGGCCATACCTCATGTAGTCGGCCTTCCCATCCTAGTTTCCCCCAGTGCAATCTAATAGGTGATGTTTTGTCAATCTCATTTATTGGATAGTAATGGGTTAGGTGCTGTTAATTGGGCAATTGTTATTTAACATGGGATTTTTTTCCATGCATCAAATTACATGAATGTTAATTCATTAGAAATGTTTGATCCACATCATTTTTATCCCATATAAATTGAAATTTAAGCATGGGATATCTAAGATGTAATCTTTTGTTGTGAGGTTTGGTTGAATGGATAGATGATCCTAACTATTTTATTTTCCAATGTTCAAAGTTTTGTCATAACTTCTAGCAAGAGCTTCCCCTTTTAGATTGGTTCATTTCAAATGCGAAATCTTAATCATATGTTTATCAAATGTTCTAAAATGTTTAAAGTTTACACCATATTTTCAAATCCCAGGATGCATTTCCCCTATTTGTTAATATGTGCATAGATCCATGAAGAAAAATATGTTTGGAGTTTTTTGTATAGTGAAAATCACTTCCCAAAGGCTTGTTTTCTAGGGGTTAATTTTCTTTGTGATGGAAAAAATAATAATAATGTAGTTTTCATTTTGGTCCTATCTCATAAAAAATGTCCAAACCTAATTAATAATAAGGTTATTAAATTTTTATTTTAGAAGTAAGCTTGCCCTTTAATCACAATCATTAATGATCTAGTTCATTCAAATATCCTTACATATTTGGAAATGATTTTTTTTGAAATTGGGAAAATTTTGATTTTTTTTCATTGAAAATATTTTTTACAAGTTGAAGTCATATCTCCAAGTTGATATTTGAAACTTCTTTGATTCAAACTAGAAGTAATTGACTCATTTCCACATATAAGTTACCCACTTTATTACTCCCCAACACCAAATATTATATATATATATAACTATTTCAATCTTTAAACATGAACACTAAAAACAATTAGTTTTGAGAAAAAAATTTGAGTAGACCTTTTTTTAATAATAAATTTGAAGATGGGATGTTAAATATTTGATTTTTTAATAATATGTTTTCTATGTTTAGGCATGTAATTGATATAAGTGATCACTTTTGTTCATTGTATACTACTTGCAATTTATAAAATAAAATAAAATTTGAACTATGCATAGGTTGATAAAATTGTATCCAATTTGACATTAAACCACTTAAGAATTTTTTTGGAGATTATTACATTACTACATTCTTTTGGAGAATTGGGACTCAGGGGGCTAGAAATGTGAAGAAGCAAGTTTAAAATTTTCATATAGCCACTTTGACTATATTGAAAATAATCCTTTTTCACAATAAAATGTACCATAAAATGAAAGTCTAATTAAGCATACTTGTCAAGACCAAAAAAAACATACATAGCTCTAGCGTATTAAGGTTCTTATCTTTTAGGATGTCGTTTACCCATTGCTAGATGGAAAATATCCCCCATAATAAACATTGAAAAAACTGCAACCATAATTCTTTGAAGCAACAACCACCAAAAAACAAAAAAATCCCATTTAAAAAATAAAAATTGCATTTGTCCATTGGATAAAATCTCACAAACATGGACATAAATGAGGACACCTTCCTTGTCATTGAATTGCCACCCAAAAATGAGTACAAATCCAAAATAGAACATAACAAAAAAGTGATGAAATATGCAAATATTAAAAAAAATTTAGAGAATTTTATAATTCTATTATCTTTACTAACCATAAGAATATTACCAACCTAATTTTTTAATTTCTTTTTTGCCTTTGCAATGTTTACTTTAAAAGTTCATTTGGGATTAAATGTAAAAATATCCAACTTAAATTACAACTTGGGATTTTTACAAATGCAAACATATATATACCCATATTCCATAATGAAAAATTTCAATTTTGAATCTTTCTTATATATGTTTTCATGTTGGAGTGCTTAAATTAATCTTGTCTTCCTAAACTTTGATACCAAAGGCAAACCCACTAGTGGGTTTACTCAAACCTGCTCTCTTTCATACCATTATCATTGTCCCTTTGAATGATGAAATATAATTGGAGATTGGAGTTAAGTGCACTATAAGGCAACTATCCTTGAGTTAAGTAGTAAGGACACAAGCATAAAGCCAAAAATGAATTGAATGAATATACTCACAATACCAACCAAATTTTTAATTTTTTCTTGCCTTGGTGATGCTTGGGACTTTTATAATGCAAACACACACACACATGCACACACATACATATAGTTACTTGTATTCCATAATGAAAAATTTCAATTTTAATCTTTAATATATATGGTTTCATGTTGAGGTACTTACATTAAACTCAAAAACTTTGGTACCAAAACCAAATCCATTTGAACTACCAATTATCATGCACTATTCACAAAAGTAAACATAGTTGTATTTAACTTACTCAAATTTTAATTTGTTTCCTCATTTTCTCAAGCAAAAATGTCCCCTTTTCATTAATTATATGATTTTGATTAAGACTCACTACTACCAAAGTGGGGTGCAATTTACTAGCTTAAATGACTATGGGACCTTAAAAGTGAAATAATTACATTGTATTTTATTGATTTCACTATAATATTACTATATAAACATCATGTTTCATTATTAATTAACATAATTCACTATTATAGTTTATTATAGTAAATAGGTTTATTTGTATGATATATTTTATATTATTTTAAGCTACTTTAATTATTTTAACTTATATTATATGTTATTTTACCTTAAGGTATCTTAACTAAACTTTTAAATTATTCTTAATTAAATTATTCAACTAACTTTAAGTTATACCTAAAGTTATATCATTTTAAATTAATATATGTTATTTGAAATTATACTTTAAATTATTCAAGGTCATTTTACTTTATGTTATTATAAATTATTTTATCCTAAGTATAATAATTAAAAATAATCTAAAACGAAATATAATGACTTAAGGTAAAAAAAACTTAAAATAAAAAATAATAACCTATGAAAAATAATTTTAAATACCCTACAATATAATAACTACCAATAGCTTATGATATTACAACATATAATATCAAACAATGATTTATAATACAATAATCACCAATAGTTGTAATATAACATATAATAACCAACAATAATTTATAATACAATAACCATTAATGTAATCACCATTAATAAACACCAATATCCACCAACAAAATAGCCACCAAAAACCATTAATATAATAAGCATTAATAAACACCAATATCCACCAACAAAATAGCCACCAAAAACCATTAATATAATAAGCATTAATAATCACGAATATCCACCAATAAAAT
>Ga0116226_10006089_pt1 | contig 10811 bp, 5 predicted proteins | sample S1TSphfallax_FD_89692 | JGI IMG/M metagenome (GOLD analysis project Ga0116226, IMG submission 89692) | Host-associated microbial communities from peat moss isolated from Minnesota, USA - S1T2_Fa - Sphagnum fallax MG | ecosystem: Host-associated > Plants > Peat moss > Unclassified | place: USA...
ATTGAAAGTGGAATCGAGCTCATCCAACTAAAAAGAGGACTACAACATAGATAGTTATGGAACGCTTGAGCAAGATTCTGGGACTACAAACCCTAGCATACCGACATATGTATGTCCTCCATTCCACTCAATCAAATCCCGAGCATATCCTTCAACAGTAGTAACATCACACCGATTGCATCCAGGTTACTTCTTCCCTTCGTGGGGGGGGGGGATGGGTGGGGGAGGTCCCGCTATATTCCTATGTTCGCATGTTCCCGTGGAAAGATTTTTTGAACATACAAAATTTTTTAAACTTGCAGAAACGTGTATCGCAAAAATGATGAGGAAAACTTTAAAAATTTGAATAGGAGCAATTGTTCACACTGCCAAGAAAATCAACAGCTCAAAGCACTCCACTAGCTCATATACTAACTATAGTAAATCAAACTAGCGTTATAGAAATTGAAAGAAATATGAACAAGGCTTCTCATTGAACCTTTCTGACCTTCTACAGATTGGAAGAATTCTGATAAGACTGGCTTGTATTAAAGTGTTCCTCTAGACTCATTTGCAAGCTACTAGAAGATGTGATTGCTAAACTACTCTCTAGCATTGGGAATTTTACTTGGATCCACCATGTTATAAACAGTAATATGGCAGTTTTTCATGTTTGTAGAAAAACCATAATTCCCAGTGCCACCAGAAGTAGAAAGCAGATTGGTTAGTAGATCTCCAAGAACAACTCGAGGGTTCATAGTCTTGAATGAGAAATAGTTGCATGCATGTTGGAAACCCATCCAGCTGCTATTGAAACCTGAGGCAATGTTGCAATGTTTGCTAAATCACATGCAATAATCTTTCTATATTTTTCCTTCTCATTAGCAAAAGCTTCTAACTTTGGAAAAGTCAGTGGCATTCCATTGAATTGTTCACCAAAAATGACTTGTTGGCAAGCTTGATCACAAAAAACTTTATTCATCCGATTATACCTATAAGCATCACGATAAGCAAATTGTATTAAAACTTGCAACAAATCATAGAACCTAAACAAGAAACTTAAAGATGACTAACAAGAAATTTATTTCTTGTAGGCTTTGGCAAATCGATGACTTATGAGCTCCATGTTGTGTTCCATGGGCATGAAACCTTCTTCCAAAACCTTCTTCCATCCTCATAATCCAAACACCTTGTCTTGTCTTATTTGTGAACACTTTTCCACTCAAGCTAGGAACCTCGCATGTCATAATGTGAGTATATTTTGCTAATGAGTTTTTACTAGTGGGTTTCTTGATTTACCAAACCTTGTCACTAAACTTGAATTGCCGAACCTTGTTGAGGAACAAAGGACGGGGAGGCTTCTCTTTCAAGGTTCATTCAAGATGAGGAGAAACAATCTTGAGATAACAATCAATCATGTCCTCAATATGGCAGTCAACTAAAGTTTGGTTTATGGTGGTCTCCAAGGCCATAATGGTTGATGTTGATCTTTCAATTTTTGAAAGTTCCTTGGGGAAAATTGAAAATCCAATATTAATATTGGTACCATGGATAAGCAACATGGTAGCACAAATAAATGAGAAATGAATGTAAAGATGAACGTAAATAAATTTGAAAATAAAATTACTATAGATTCTTCCAAAGGTGTTGGTGACCATAGAGAAATCTTCAACATTGACATTACGAAACTCATTGTAAGCTTGAATAGAAAATTTAAAGTGTGCAATAGTAAGCAAAATGCATTTAAGGCCTGTAGAAAAATCCTTCTAGCACATCAATCATGCTAGGATGAAATTCTCCTCATAACTAGTAATCAATACATCACTATTTTTAGTGTCTTTTCTAAGGCCATCATTAACTTCAACTTTCATGGCTTCATCACTAGCAATCTTCACTTCTTTGTAATGTACATCAGTAAGAAAGTTAAAATTTAACCAAAATAGATGTTCCAATTACAATAATGATCATTTCTTCTATGGATTTGATCAACCTTTCAAGTCCTTTTTATCATAAATTGCAAGTTGCATTCAACAACACATTGTTAGAATCAACAATATAGAAGTTGTAATTAAAATCCACAATTAAAATCCAAAAGCACGAAAATCCCTACTTATGAGGTGACTACAATTTGGCATTCTCTTTTGTAAGTTGGAGCATGAAGTTTTTCAAGAGGTCTACAAGTTCCGAACGTTGGCCTTAAAGATATTTTTTATAGTCTCATGAAGGTCATGTCCCTCACTTTTCATATTATCTTCCTAGAATTTTCATAACATTACACAAATAAAATGAAAGAGGAAAAATTCTATTGATTAACATGAGGCATAAGAACCCCATTAGGTTTCCCTCAAATCTATAAACCACAAAGGTTTCATTCTCTTTAACATTCTCAACCCTTATCCCAATTGCCTCCACAAACACCAAATTAGTGGCAAACTAGTTGCCCACTATCCTATCAGCAAAGATTACCTACCAAGTAACTTCATCTTCTAGTAAATAGAAATGATAAGTGTAAATTTACCATTAATAACTAAGAAATTACTAAGAAGCCCATTAAGATAATTAGATTGAAATATTGTCCCCTAGTAGACCACGTGATGCAAGAGAAGAAAAACCTACTTGCATACCCCCATATAACTAAAAACCCCACTACATGGCAATACACACAATCCCATGGACATAAATTTGATCACCAAACTTTAACATTTATAATTGAAATTACAAAAAATGAATGAATATTTTATTGAAGTGCTTTAAAAAATTTACACAATATTCAACCACTTAGCAAACAATTTGTCAATATCACTCCAATGGCATATGAAACATGACTTGACACTTAAGTCTCAAATTTCATCCCATGCATTGGAATTTTGGACTTTGATGGCAAAAGAAATTGACCATACATTTATTAACTATACATACATACCTTTTCCTTGATATGTTATTTATAGATAATAGATGTAACAAACCTTCTTTTCATAATTTTGAACATTACACATCTTCTTCCCATGATAAATTTTTTTTTCACAACAACCTATTCTCCATGCCTAAATTTTTTTGCAAACTTAAGAGAACAATGTGCAATGAAATGGTAGTACACAAACAAGAGCAGAAATATATAACATGTATAGATACATATATAAACAGGAGGTATTTCATGCAAGAACACTTAATCTAATTTAAGAATCTAACAAGCAAGCTTACCAAAATATGAAGGTGACATTGAATATAAAAATTCATGTTGTTACCACCCTTTATAAAGGAGTTTTTTACAAAATCCCCAATCTAGAAATTAACATTTTGACAAATTATATAAAGTCCCACTTATTCTTTACATAGATTATGGTTGAACATGATTTAGACAAGCTTGAATTTTTCAATGAATCTTGTTTCAAGTATTCAATGATGCTTCAAGAATCAATTGGCAACGATGCAATAAAACAAGATTGATTGAAGAATCAAAACTTGCATGCATGTATCCTTACATATTGATCCAAAGTTTTCATATCAAATTTGGTTTGACCTATTTCACCTCTTTAGAGAATCAAGGCTTGCTTGCATACATCCTTGGCGAAATGATCCAAAGATTGGATAATGTTCAAGGTTGAATTTTATTTTTGCCTTTTTGGATCTCAATGATTAGAAGCTAATTTGGTTTTGGATAATTAATACTTTTGTTGATGATCCAAACTTTGCTTCAAATGGATCATGCCCCCTAAGATGTAGAAGATAAAAAATATGAAATAATCTTGGATAATATAATTTAGATAAAACATCCCCACATTTGGCATATCATCTTGTTCCAAGTGTTGATTACCTAATTACAAGCTAGAAGTATCCACACTAATGAAAGCTTGAAAGCAAGTTAGATTTAACATAGATTTTAAGAATTGTAAATCATTATTCTAGGTTTGAACTTCAAGTTATCCTAAACTCTTAGAATCACTACACCAAAATGTGGCATCCATGACTTGAACATATACAACTAGTGTCCCAATTTAATCATGGAATAATATATGCCTTGCAACTATGCCATTTTTATGACTTTTTGACTCTACATGACTATAGTCATATTTTTAAAATTACCATGCTTACCATTGACCTTGTTTGCCTAATTTTTCTAGATTAAAGAATCTTGATGGGGGCCTCATATTTTCTCCTTGAAAATTCTCACTCACTTTCAAAAAAATAGTGCATTGATATTATATATTGTCATTTGGATGCAATGGTTTTACCACATATTATAATTCTTATGTGGTTTTTGGTGTAAGATTATGTCCACAAAATTCAGCCTAGCTTGGATTTAATTGTAAACAATAATACATTTAAAAATAAATAGTATATAAAATTTTATTACATAGAATTTTTGTGAAGATTGCTATTATGTTATGGCTTGCTTTTAAAGCTTTTCTTTCTTTCAATATTGTGATTTTGAAACTTTGGCAATTTTTCCATTTTTTTAGAATTTGTTTCGTAATTTACACATAAAAGATAAGAATGTTGAACTTGTCTATTTTATTTGAACCACATTGTGAATATTCACCCAAAAACACTAAAGTTGGGACTCTTGCTCAGGATTTATTTTGATGAATATGTAGTCCTTGAACTTTTTGACATTAAATAGTGATATATAATCCTATTTATTACATCCAAAGGATTTCAAAAGAAAATCAAATGCCCCAAAATGGGATTGTTTTGCAAGTCTCCACATAATGGGTAACCAAGAATATAAAATTTGACCCAAAATTATTAATTTATTAATTTATCAAAATATTTCATCATAAAACTTGGATTTTTTAATAAATTACAATAAATCACATTTAATGAACTAAAAAGACCTTTAAAAAATAAAATGAAAATTTATCATTCATAAGATAATTTAATAAAAATTATCACATTAAAAAATGAGTATGCATTAATAATTATGAAATTTACATAAATTTAATATTATATATTTAATAAATTTAATATTGTACTTTTAAATTATACTCAAATATATAAACATATACAAATATCTTTGCATGTATAAAACTTTTACTGATTTATTATAAGTTTAAGAGGTGGGGAAATTTAATATGTAATTATATATAAATTCTTTAAATCAAGAAAAATTCATATTGATTTTAAATAGGTTTATTTACAAATGATTCTATGAAAAATAAAAATAAAAGTTCTTCAAGACATTATTGTTGTTCAAATGTATGAAATAATAAGGATTGAAATGCATTTAAAATCAAATTACTTGATATTTTGTCTTAATTTTTTCTATAGATGTGTACATCTTGGAAAAATCTTTAAAAATGAAGTTTAATGTCTTTCATTAGAACGAAGTATGAAAAAGATGACTAGCTTTGTATGGGACAAAGGATGATTTGGGATAATATGATAATGTTTCCTTTTCACTAAATTTATCTCATACCTTTCTCAACAAATTTAACTTTGTAAACAATATAAATAGATGAAGAAATATTAGTTTGCACACAATACATGCACTAAATATATTCAAAGTGCAAGTATCGCTTGTGATGAGCCAATTTAAAAAGCTTGTGATAAAAAATAAAAATAGAATCCTACTTACTTACCTACCTACCTATTTGCTTACTTAAGCTTTTAACTTAAGTTTCTAGGCTACCTAGGCTTATGTTACCTAGCTTAAGTAGCCTAATTAATTTGTAGGCTATCCTAGGTTGTTTAGGGTTTTAGCCTTGGCAAGGTTCAAAAGTTACATTAATAAATAGGTAGTTAAATTGTGAACGTGATTTTATTATGCTTAAACATGTGTTTGAATTTCATAAGTCAATAAGTACATATTAATTTAATTATATTTTCCAATTATTACAATAGAATTTAGGGTAATAAAAAAAAGCCACTTGACTAATGGCATAAATTATTATGATCAAAATGATTACCAATGCCATAAGCCATGAATCTAATTTTACTACATAACCATATAGCAATACATGTTTTAAATTACCACAAACACAACAATATGTGAAGTAATATATACCACGTTTTGGTGTAGTGAATTGTCATCAACATTGTAAGGTTTTTAATTCAAGTTTGAAAGTGACAATGGATCTTTCAAATTAATCAAAAAAAATTGTTGATGATTTAATCATTGACAACATGTCTCAACCAATCTCCAAAAGACCAATCATAGATAGAAGAAAAACATTATGAAAAAAATGCAAACAATATGAAAATGAATTCTTGGAACAATCTTGGGGGTGACCCTTAATGTAAAGTTTGGGATTTACGTGCATCAAACAACCATTTTTAGGGGGGGTATTAGATAATTGTCCAACCTATTTTTTATCACCCTGTTATTATTTTATTTTATAATATATACATATGAAAACCAACCTATATTAATTATATTCCATTATTTCATATTATTGCATACACTATATTATAATTAAATTGATTATTTGAAAAAATTGTACCTTTAAAAAAAGTTTATTTTATATTTTTACCCAACAAGCAATATATTACACCCTATATTTTTATTCATGTACTTTCTCTTTTTTTTTACTAGTGTCCCCCTTGGGGCAACAATGAAAAAAAAAATCAACAAAAATTACGGGCTTCAAAAACCACACATCTTGCTCTTGGAGTCTTTCTTTTTCAACAATTTTCTTTTTGCTCACATTTCCTAAGTTTGTCACACCAAATAGACTTGAAACACAAACTTCAAAACAAAAATTTAGCACAACACTAAAGAATAGAAAAATGAAGAGAGTTTTTAGAGATTATAAGTGACAATGATGCAAAGGAATATGAAGTGCAAATTACAATTTGACATAATTAAGATTTCAAAAAAGTTCGTAGTTTGTATTGTGATTGAAATGAATGCCAAACACCTTTTCCCAAGAATTTTTCAATATATTAGGCATATCCAACATCTCCCCCATAGTGTGTTTTCAACTTGTCTTCTTATTTTTATTGGAAATTCCAAACTATATAATGGTTTCGCCATGGTTATGCCTTCAACCATATTGTAAAAACATTTAATTTTAGATGGATTTCAAATTTGAGTTTCAAGTGTATAGATTTTTCGTGTTGAAAGTGTTTCACAAATTGAAAGTGTTTTTGCAAAACTTGGTTTTGCTTTGCAACACAAAACATCAAATGGTTGTAGTTGAAGACAAACATGAAAAGATTTCTTGACAATGTTTTTTCATGTCTTGCAAACAACATTTGTAGTGGGGCTTGCTTGTGCCATTTGGAAGATCAAATGGTGGGATATATGTCTTGATAAAAGCATTGGATATAGCTCAATGGGGGGGTGTTTACTGTTTTGCTTATAATAAAATATATGTATATCATATTAGAATTTGATGTTGGTGTAATGCATAGATCTATCCATCCTCTATAGTTTGGTCTATGCATTGGTATCCAAGGACTTCACTAGGTTGGTAGGATTTCAGGCGATATGAGCCTAACATTATACTAGCCTTGTAGGGACCTAAAGCAATACTACATTTGTCTCAATTTTATACCAATTTCAATACCATGGTGTAGCCAAACTCACTTTAATAATTAGGCCTTAAGAATAGGGTGTATACCAATGTTGGTTTCGTACATAGACCTGCACATGTTGTATAGTCTAATATATGTACTAGAATTGAAGGACCTTACCAAAACATTAAACACCCCCATTAGATTTCACATGGTGTTTTTAAAAAAAAGGTATGTAGTTCTCCCTACTTAGTTTGGTTGCAAGGTTTGACTAAAAACTTGAAATGTCAAAAATAAATAAAAATCAAACAATATTTTTTCAAAAGTACAAAAATAGGTGAATGGTAAGAGCTAAACCTCTTTCCTACTGGTTGTGAGGTTCAAATCTTAAGGCTATAATTATAAGTTTTTATTTATTTTTGGGTGTTGAACATTAATGAATGATGTACAAGTTTGGGCAACTTCTTTTCATTTGGAATATTTATGTGTAGAAAACTATAATGTGATGGAAACACATCTTGACTACACATAAAAACACATATATTCAAATGCAAGACAAAAAAATGATAAGAGCTTACACACAAAACACCACTCCAAAAAATAGTATCTTGTTATTTTAGAAAATAAAGATGCCAAAGTGTGTACAAGTACAACCTAGATCCAATCCAATGCTAGATCTATGGTATGGATGCCTTGAGTGTTGAATAGTTGTAGGATATTGTTTAGGTTGATGCCATTAATATGCTTAGATTGGGCAAAACTTTCTTGCAAATATCAACATAATCAATAGGTTGCCCCTCCATACATAAGTATAATTCTTTCTTCTACTAGGTAGACCTTAATAAAAACTTTGCATCTAAATCCACTAATAATTATAAACAATAAAGCCAATAGAATAGATGTTAACACTTGATTCAAGATATGCAAGATATTGGGCATGCTTCAAGAAAATATGGTTTATGTTTTGGAAACACAATATTGAAAAAACCAAAGACCACAAATACATTGCAAGAAAGGTTGAATTTCTACTAACTAAAAGAACTTTGCACCCAATAATGGTCAACAAATATCTATGATAATTTATTTTGCACAAAGACATTGACCACCCCACAAATTCATTCTTGTACTTTAAGTTGTGGAAACCATATAGACTTTAAGGACCCTATGGTGCAAGACCATTCAAAGAACCCACAATTATTTTCAAGATGCAAAAACCTCATATCAGTAAAAAATTTAAAAAGTAAACGAAGGACAAATTGAAAGAAATTTCTTTATTGAACACTCATGGACTATATAAGTACCATATTTTCATATGTGATAGTACGGATTGAGGTTTGCGAAAGGCTTAAGAGGATTTCTAAAAAAATTGAAGATCTAACATGCCATATTATTAATAGAGTTCACAAAATAACTCTTGCAAACCCTATAGCAAATGCATTTGTGCGAGGTTGGTAGTATGACTCCTTTGACAAATGTAATATTGCAAGGTTTGTGGGGTTTAAAACCATCAACAACTTGCAGCTTATGGGTCAATTGAGGGAGATTACCAAAATGAATGTAATCGATAATAGGTTTCTTTTGATAAATGCAATATTCATCATTGTGGGGTGCACAAAAACATAAAAATTAAACTACCACCTTGCAACTTGTGGGTCAATTGAGCATTAAGTCCTTGACATTCTCCTTGCAACTTGTGGATATGAAAAGAAAAGACAAACCCATTGTCAACCTAATTCAATTAATCGAATTGATTCCATTCATAAGCAAAATCTCTTCCTTTGGGCTAAAGCTGACCAAGTTTACCAACACCTATGAGTGAACTTTCACCTTTTTGAGTGTGGCCTCTTGGCTTATTTCTAATGGGTTACATGAAATCACCTTGCAACGGCAATAAAATGGTGCCAATGATGGTTACTATTGAAACTTGAGCTTAACATTTGGGGGCACAATGAGTGTAAAAATTTGACATTACTTATGTCGAACAATATAATATTTGAGGCCATAAGGTGAGATTTGTTTTTTGCTTTTTTATTATTATTCTTATTTTAACATTCACATATTTAAGCCACCATGGAATTTTATTTTTATTTTCTTTGCATTCAATTTCAATACCTTTTATTTATTTTTTTAAAGTTTTGGTTCATGATAAGAAGAAGGAATGCATGAAAGTTTTTCAAGTTTTAAAAAATGTAGTGAAATAAACCATCTACTATTTGGTTGGATAAAGTGCAATTCTTGCCAAAGAAGTAGCATAGATATATATGATATTTTAATCCATCGACCATTCCATTTCATTCAAAACAAACAAAGAAAAATGATGAATTCATATCTACTTTATGGAAAGTAGGTCATATTTACATTTTCCATAATCAAGATTTTTGCCCCCATGACAATTCATGCCAAAGATGGAGCAAACCAATCTTAGATGGAAAGTCACTCTGTATAAGCTTATTAACATTAGTTCATTTATAAACCTATTGATTGAATTGAATTTATTGGTATTAATTAGATCAATTATTTGTATTAGTTCATTTATTAGTGTACAAATTGAACCTATCAATAATTAATACTTAAAATATTTAATATATATATTACATATTTTTAAATTTTTCTCTTAATATTGGGGATTAATGCATATCCTATGTCAATTATGGATTGATTTTCAACCATAACCCTACTATATAATTCATTGAATTATATTCTTTTGCCAACAAACAACATTTTGAATCTGATATTTTTACTTGTTTATTTTTTAAATTCAAGGAAAAGTGTCAACCCTAAGTAAAGGCAATAATGAACCTTGAATTTTTTTAAGGCATTATCATCATTTGTATTGGGTCCCACATTTTAGTGCATGATGTTGGAATCAACAAAAACCATTCACAATATCAATAATCCTATAGGATTTTTGTCACCGCTTTTGTTGAACTTTTGTCCTTTGCTATCACCATTCTTTCATAACAAATTGAATTTGCAAAAGTGAAAAAGGCAAGAATTTCATGGGAGATGAAAAAAAATTGTGTCAATAGTATGTTTCACATGCTGTAAGATCTAATTACGTGGAGTGGACAAAAGGGTCAGGCATTTCAAGAACACATTGTTTACCACTACAATTAAAATTGATAGGATACTAGTTGTGGAGAATTCCAAACTAGGAGCTAGGAAACAAAATATGGCCTAATAAAGTAAAATGCATCAAAGTTGTGTGCATAGTTATGACATTCTTGGTGCGAGAATGTTATGGAAGCCCACAAAAGCAAGAATTTTAACGAATTTTATAGATCAACCAGTGTAATTTGGTAAACATTCGCGGGTCAAGAATGTTTTGACAAGGTGCTAAATGAAGAATTTTAAAGAATTTTAACGTGCAAAATGAA
>Ga0116226_10006090_pt1 | contig 10807 bp, 9 predicted proteins | sample S1TSphfallax_FD_89692 | JGI IMG/M metagenome (GOLD analysis project Ga0116226, IMG submission 89692) | Host-associated microbial communities from peat moss isolated from Minnesota, USA - S1T2_Fa - Sphagnum fallax MG | ecosystem: Host-associated > Plants > Peat moss > Unclassified | place: USA...
TTCTCGTTGCTTCAGACAATACAGCTATATCTTTTCTCGTTGCTTCAGACAATGCGATTATGTCTTTTCTGGTAGCATCAATATCTTTTCTGGTTGCTGCCGAGAGGCTTAGCATATCAGCCTTGGTAGCAAGTTTTTCCGTTGCTTCTTCACGCATCTCCGAGACAATATCAATCAGTTCTTCTGCCTGCTCCAGTGGCATCCCGGTCTTTTCTAATCTCTTGATGAAACGGTGTGTATCAAAATTCATAGCGAACATTCTTTAAACCTTATTGTTTATTCTGCGTAACGATTGAAGAAAACTTTAGCAGAGAACACCCTCAATATCAAGGGATTTTTCCTCATCTACCTTTCCAGATAAGTTTTCAGCTTTTCAAATGCTCTGGCTCTGTGGCTAATGTTCTGTTTGGTATTACTATCCATTTCAGCAAAGGTAATAGCATAACCTTCGGGTACAAAAACAGGATCATAGCCAAAGCCTTTGGTTCCACTAGCAGGAAAACGCAACGTCCCGTCTATGCGTCCTTCAAAGATTTCTACTTCCCCTTTGGGAGTACATAGTGCCAGTACGCAGATAAAATAGGCAGACTGCCCTGACACCGTAAGCCCCTTTGCCAGCAATTCCTCCTGAATACGCTGTGAAGCCAGTGTGAAATCTTTATTTGCTCCCGCCCAGCGTGCCGAGTAAATACCAGGGGAGCCGTCAAGGGCAGGTACACAAAGCCCTGAATCATCTGCCAGTGCGTGGTATCCCGAAGCAATCGCAGCAGCCCTGGCTTTTAATATGGCATTTTCAGCAAAACTTTCGCCTGTTTCTTCTGGCTCAGCAAGCTGTAACGTAGCTGCTGATATGACATCAAACCCCAAAGGAGCCAGCAATTCCGCTATTTCAGCTACTTTTCCCTGATTATGGCTGGCAATGACGAGTTTCTGCATTACGCTAACACTTCTTTTTGTGCGATTATCAACTCTGCTATGCCTTTTTTTGCCAGGCTCATAAGCTCCGCAAACTGGCTTTCGCTAAACGGGTCTTTTTCTGCCGTTGCCTGAATTTCAATAATATGCCCCTGTTCGCTAAGGATAAAATTGGCATCTGCCTGTGCGTTGCTGTCTTCGGCATAATCCAGATCCAGCACGGCTTCGCCTTTGACAATACCGCAGGAAGTGGCAGCAACAAAGGTGGTAATGGGTAATTTTGGCAGGTGAAGCGTGGCAAGTGCCTGATAGAGAGCCACGAATCCACCCGTAATGGCAGCCGTGCGGGTTCCACCGTCCGCTTCCAGTACGTCGCAATCCACCGTAATCTGGCGTTCTCCCATTTTGTCCAGTTGCACCACGGAACGCAGCGATCTGCCAATCAGACGCTGGATTTCCTGTGTTCTGCCTGTTTGCTTGCCTTTGGCAGCTTCACGATTGTTGCGGGAATGGGTGGAACGCGGTAACATGCCATATTCCGCTGTAACCCAGCCTTTTCCCGTATTACGCAAAAAAGAAGGCACACTACTATCAATCGAAGCGGTGCATAAGACTTTCGTATGCCCACATTCTACCAGACACGAGCCTTCCGCATGGCGACTTACGCCTTTGGTGAGCTTGACTGGTCTTGATTCATTAACGGCACGTCCGGAAATACGGGGCATATACACTACAGGTTCATGTTATAATAGGCTTTTTCGTCTAACGTACCTTCAGATTTATCAATCAAAAGCGTCATCATGCAATCGCAGGAAAGGTTGATAACCGTCCGCAGCATATCAAGAATACGGTCAATACCCAAAATCACGGCAATACCTTCCGCAGGGATGCCCAAGGCTCCAAATACCATTCCCATCATGACAATCGAACCACCCGGGAAACCTGCTCCCCCAATCGCTCCGAGCGTTGCAGTGAACATCAGCAGGAAATACTGCCCCAGCGAAAGCGAAATATGCAGGGCTTGCGAAACAAACAGCGTACAGATACTGATATAAATCGAAATCCCTACCATATTAACAGAAGCCGCTAAAGGAAGCAGAAATTCGGTACTGAGTTTGGAAACCCCCATTTTTTCCTGCAAAATACGCATGGCAGTGGGAAGTGTTGCCTTGCTACTGCTGGTAGAAAAGGCAACAATCTGTATCTCCACCATTTTGCGGTAAAAAGGAGCAGGAGAAAGGCGTCCAAACACGGCAAGAATCACCCCGAACAGGGCAAACTGTACGCCAAGAGCTGCACATACAGTCAAGACCAGATAGGCAAGATCCTTTAATATCTGCACGCCCTGCGAAGCCACCATCGGGGCAATCAGGGCGAATACGCCGTAAGGAGCCAGTTTCATTACCCCGCCAATCAGTTTAAAGAATACTAACGCCCCTAGCTGGCAGATTTCCTTGATAGGCTGCATTTTATCGCCAAAGCTGCCTACGGTAATACCAAACACGATCGCAAAAAATACTACCTGTACCAGGTGATCATTCGTTGCCATCGCTCCAATCACGTTGCTTGGGATAATATCATGCAGTATCTGCCCCAAACCATATTCTTTAGGAGTCTCCGTCTTTTTGGCAACACCCGTATTTTTAATCAGTTCGCTTAAATTGACACCTTTACCTGGCTCGAACACCGTACCAAAGGCAATCCCTAACAATACCGCTACAATAGCGGTGGAAAGAAACACGATAATGGCTTTTTTGCCAATACGCTTGAAAGCCTCTCCGTCACTGGTGCTGGTAATGCCCGTCACCAATGCAAAGAAAATCAGCGGCACGACCATTAGTTTAATCAAATCCATGAAAGTATTGCCAAAAGGCTTCAGGTAACTGTCCAGATAGGTTTTACCGTCAAAGCCAAGCGGGCTATTGGCGTTAAACGCATAGCCAAACAGGCTTCCCAGTATAATTGCAATGATTACTTTTTGCCAAATCTTCATTTTAAACCTGTTTTACTGCTAATTTATCATCATTGTGCATGACATAACGCAATCCTTATAGTAAAATGAGCATAGTGTGCAAGTTTTTTTGAAAGCGTCCTGCAATATTGACCTATTGCAAGATCAAAACTATCAACACGTCGTCATTGCGAGCCGTCGCAGGTCAGCGTGGTAATCTGGAAAAATGCTTACCAAGTGGTAAAGCTGGATTGCTTCGCATTCGCTCGCAATGACGCTGATAGTTTATTAATCAACAGGTTAGCTTGTACATGTTTTAGAGAAAAATGCGGTTTTTATACCTAAGGAAGCTTAACTATTGTTTTTTATCCAACCATCTTTGGTATTCATCCATCCTTTGGATTGCATACAAGCATCAAATAATTCATGTTGGTTTTCCATTTCAAGGATTTCATTTAAATCTGAAGCTGCGGAGCTATTATAAGGCATTACTTGGTTTTTAGAGCCACTGTATGAAATGGTAATAGCAGATTGCAAACACTCATATTTTGCTGCACCAAATTCCGCATGGGTAGGTGGAATTGGACGATTTTTCTTTTCTTCAATAAATTTCTGCCATTTTATGGCATCCTCATTTCCTTGAGTTGCTGCAAGGTTAAACCACTTAAGGGCTTCGTTTTCATCTTTTATTACGCCTTGACCATTGTAATAAGCCAGACCTAAGTTCTTTTGGGCAATAATATTTCCTTGCTCAGCAGCTTTTTTAATCCACATAACTGCTTCATTTGCATCTTTTGCTACTCCCGTACCCTCATGATAAGCCAGACCTAAGTTATTTTGAGCATTAGCGTTTCCCTTTTCAGCAGCCATACGATACCATTTAACTGCTTCAACATAATTTCTTTCTACACCAGCACCACGATCATAAGCTAACCCAAGACTATATTCAGCATCAGGGTTGTTACCAAACTCAGCAGCTTCTTTCCACCATCTAACAGCTTCAGCATAGTTTTTAACAATACCAATCCCATTAAAGTAAGCTATTCCCAAACTATATTGGGCATACTTATCACCGCTTTCAGCAGCTTTTTTAATCCATTTTATAGATTCCACATCATCTTTTGCTACTCCTCTGCCCTCACGATAAGCTAGACCTAAATTATACTGTGCTTTTATATTACCTGATTCTGCCGCTTTCTTAAACCACTTAGCAGCTTCAAAATCATCTTTTGCCACACTTTTACCCTCATTATAAGCTAAGCCTAATTGATATTCAGCATCAACATTATAATTATCAGCAGCTTTCTTGAACCATTTAAATGATTCAGCATCATCTTTGGAAAGTCCACCAATTCCTTCCATATACGCCAAGCCAACTTTATACTGGGCTTCTGACTGGGCTTCTGAGAATAGAGTTCCAAAGTGCTTCTCATTCGCTGCCTTTAGACACCACTTTACTGCTTCAGTATCATCTTTTGTTATGCTCTTGATGTTTTTGTCTACTCCATCTACACTTAAAGCAATAGGCAAGAAACTATCCCAGAAGTTTCCACCAACACTAAGTTCAAAACTTGCATAGGCTTTGCATAACTTTAGATAAGCAAAATAATCTCCTTGCTCTGCTTCTTTCTTGTACCATTTTACAGCTTCTCTCTCATCTTTTTTTACGCCTTCACCATTTTCATACATTGAAGCAATAGAATAGTCCGCAGTCATTTCACCACGTTCTGCCGCTTTTTTATATAATTCAAAAGCCTTTTGATACCATTTATCTGCCTCCGCCTCATTTTTTGCGACACCCAGACCTGATTGATATATATCCCCAAGTATTTCTTGTGAATCAGCATGTCCCTGTTCAGCAGCCATACGATACCATTTTATTGACTCTGTTATATTTACCTCAACACCATCACCACCATATTTATATTGAAAGCCCAAAATACTCTGGGCGTTCACGTCACCTTTTTCAGCTAATTTTGTATATAAACTGATAGATTCCTTATATAGTGCTTTTGCTTTTGCTTCATCTTTTGGAAGTCCGCCAATTCCTTTGTGATAAGCACCTCCAAGAAAATATTTAGCTGATGGATTATTTTGTGCAGAAGCAAGTTGGTATAACTTAACTGCTTCCACCTCGTCTTTTTCTATGTATTCGCCTTCTTCATATAACACACCTAAAGTTACTTGTCCGTCTGGATTACCAGCATCTGCTGCTTTCTTAAACCATTTGATCGCTTCCGCTTTATCAATTTTAGTAGCATTTCCTACCTCATACGCCATTCCTAGCTTATACTGAGCATCACTATCTCCAATCTCTGCAAGTAATCTTGATATTGGGTGTGTAGGGGGGAGATGTGGAATATAGTATTCATAGGTAGCTATTGCAGCTAATAACGTGAGAAATAAGGCTATGCTTCTCTTCATAATATTATCCTCATTGGTTAGCTGTAATGATTGCAAAAATCAGCGATTCTTAAAAATAGCACGCCCTATTGAAATATTTATCATCATTGTGCATGACATAACGCAATCCTTATAGTAAAATGCAGGAATAAATAAAGTAAAAAATTCCCAGTCACACACATCATGAAAACAGCAGTCGTTTTATTCAACCTTGGAGGGCCGGATTCGCTGGATGCGGTAAGACCTTTTTTGTTCAACCTGTTTAGCGATAAGGCAATTATCAGCCTACCGCAGCCACTAAGGTATCTGGTAGCGAAACTGATTTCCACCCGTCGTACCAAAACTGCCAAAGCGATTTATGAGGAAATGGGCGGGAAGTCCCCCATCCTTGAACAGACGCAGGAGCAGGCAAGGGCGTTACAGACCCTCCTTAACCAGCGGGGTGATTATCAGGTATTTGTGGCGATGCGTTACTGGCATCCTTTTATTAAAGACGTGGTGGCGGAAGTAAAGGACTATGAACCCGATAAAATCATCCTTTTGCCCCTTTACCCCCAGTTTTCGACTACTACTACCGGCTCTTCCTTTAAAGAATGGCATAAACAGGCAAAAAAGCAGAAACTCTATACGCCCTATCATGAAGTCTGCTGTTATCCCTTTGATACGCATTTCATCCAGGCTCACCTTGATGCTATCAAACCCAAACTGGAAGAAGCAGCCCGTTACGGTGAACCGCGTATCCTGTTTTCCGCTCACGGATTGCCAGAAAAGATTATTGCCAAGGGTGATCCCTATCAGTGGCAGGTGGAACGTACCGTATCCGCCCTCATGCGGAAATTGGGTAATGTGGATTATACGATTTGCTATCAAAGTCGCGTAGGTCCTCTGGAATGGATTAAACCCTCAACCGATGCGATGATTAAACAGGCGGGTACTGAAAAAAAACCCATTGTGGTAGTTCCCATTGCATTTGTCTCGGAACATTCCGAAACGCTGGTAGAGCTGGATATGGAATATAGGAAACTGGCAGAAGAAAGCGGAGTGCCTTTTTATGCAAGAGTGCCAGCCTTGAGCAATGCTCCTGAATTTATTGATTCGCTTGGCTGGCTGGTGCAGGCAAGTCAGCTTTATCCCAACTGCTCCAATTCACTGGGCAAACAATGCCCCAAGGAATTTGGACAATGTGGTTTTCAGGAGTATCATTAAAGCTCTATGGTGCCTCGGGTCGGACTCGAACCGACACGTCCTTGCGAACACAAGATTTTGAGTCTAGCGCGTCTACCAATTCCACCACCAAGGCACTCGCATTCTCTTATATAGATAAAAAAGCGTTCGTCAACCAGCCTCTTAATAATAGTCTAAAATTTATTTCTTCATTATTCCTGCCTTGTTTCTTGTGAAAACAGAGGAATTGCTGTAGGGTTTTTAGAAGATGTCCATTATGGAAAGAAGGCTATGAAAGAACGTGTCTATCTTTACGATTCTACCCTGCGGGACGGTTCACAGGCGAGAGGAGTCGACTTTACCGTGAGCGACAAGCTGGCGATTGCCCGCGAGCTTGACAAGATCGGTATTGATTATATTGAAGGAGGGTGGCCAGGAGCTAACCCCAATGATGACGGCTTTTTTGCAGCACCTCCTATCCTGAAACGGGCTACACTTTCTGCTTTTGGCATGACAAGGCGATCAGGCAGAAGTGCGGAAAATGATGTAGGGCTGGCTGCTATTTTTGAGGCGAATACACCTTCCGTCTGTCTGGTAGGAAAAGCGTGGGATCGTCAGGTAGAAAAAGCACTGGGTATTTCCAAAGCCGAAAATATCAAAATGGTGAAAGAAAGCATCACGCTGGGCGTAAGCAAAAAACGCCAGATGCTTTTTGATGCCGAACATTTTTTTGATGGCTATAAATCCAATCCTGCTTTTGCTTTGGAAGTGATACGCTCTGCATATGACGCAGGAAGCAAGTGGGTAGTGTTATGCGATACTAATGGTGGCACACTGCCGCATGAAATTGAAGCCATAGTCGGTGAAGTTACTAGGCATATTAACGGCAAGCATCTCGGGATTCATTGCCATAATGATACGGAACATGCGGTTGCCAATTCCCTTGCAGCGGTGAGGGCAGGAGTAAGGCAGATACAGGGAACGATGAACGGAATTGGGGAGCGGTGTGGCAATGCCAATCTGGTGAGTATTATTCCTACGCTCATGCTGAAAATGCAGTTTGAAACGGGCATATCCGAAGCAGATCTACAGCACTTGACCCATCTCTCGCACTTCATTGATGAACGCTTAAGTCGCAATTCCAATCCCCATGCGGCTTATGTCGGAACGGCAGCATTCGCCCATAAAGGGGGGCTACATGTCTCGGCAATGGCAAAAGATACTACCAGCTATGAGCATATCCAGCCTGAGCTTGTAGGAAATAAACGTACCATTCTGGTGTCGGATAAAGCGGGACGTTCCAACATTACCACTCGCCTTAAGTCTATGGATATTATGCTGGATCCTGAGCATCCCGGCATTGCAAAACTGGTAAGCGAAGTGAAGCTGCGGGAAAGCCAGGGATATGCTTATGAAAGTGCGGAAGCGAGCTTTGAATTACTGGTGCGTCGCCAGCTTGAGCAGGTTCCCGATTTTTTCGTGGTAAAGAAATTCAGGGTGCTGGACGAACATGCGTGGAATAGCAAAAAACAGCGTACCAGCCTTTCCGAAGCTACCGTAAAACTTACGATTCATGACGAAGAAATCATCACCGTAGCAGAAGGCGATAAAGGGCCGGTCGATGCACTGGATAATGCCCTGCGTAAAGGATTGGTTGCCCATTACCCGCAAGTAAGGGATATTATGCTAACCGATTACAAAGTAAGAATATTAACACCAAATGAAGGCACAAAAGCACTCACGCGTGTAATGATTGAAAGTCGGGATGCAAAAGGCAGAATATGCAATACGATTGGCGTTTCTTCCAATATTATTGATGCTTCGTTTGATGCCCTGCTGGATTCCATTATTTATCGTCTCATTTAAGGAGATAGGGATATGGCAGATATTACCGTTCCTTCTATTCCCCCTATTGCTCCCATAACTGGCAATACACAGGTCGCTACTACCCTGCTTAAAGCCCTTTCACAGATTTCCGTGGTGACAGGAACCGTAACGGGGAAAGATACGAGCGGTAATTTCCTGCTGCAAACGGAGCAGGGAACGATTGCCCTAAGCAGTAACCTTCCGCTGGCTACGGGAAGTGAAGTGACGCTGGGTATTAATAATGCAGCCAGTAACAACCAGACCAATGCCAAAATCATTGCCGTGAATGGAGACGCAGTAGAAGAAACCGCAACTCCCACCCCCCAAACCTCTGGCAATACGCAGGATAGCATAAGCGAAACCCTCCAGACCCGCTCTTCCCTGCTTTCAGGCAATCCTTTCTCCAGCATGGTGAAGGCACAGATTGTCGCTACTGCACCCAGCGTTCCGACCGCCTCCCTGCCTGCCCTATCCGAAGAAGTGATTTTATACCTTCCAGAAACCGCCTCCCCTGCACAAACCCCGCCTGAAGCAACGATAGCAGAAAATACCAATACCCCCCTACCCGCCGCCCCTCCTGTTGCGGTAACTACCACTATTCCTGTAGAGGAAGCAACCGCTCCACAAACGACGCAGCCCTTAGTAAATAATACCACTCCTGCACAAGCTCAAGCCAGTGAAAATCCACTTTATACCGCTTTTGTGCGTAACGTATCAGCCGTATTGCCCGCCAATGAAGATAATCTTGCCGTTGCAGGAAAATTGATGCCAGCTCAGTTGGTAGGGGAGAATCAGGACGGTACGGTGACCTTGCAAACGTCACAGGGTACGATTACCGTCAAGCCTGAAATGGTTGCCAATCTGGCACAGCTTAAAGCGGGTACGGGCGTACTGATAGAGTTTTCTGCTCCCGCCAGCCAGGCTCCTGCTGCCAGCCCATTACCTGCCGACTTTGTCGAACTGGCAGCGAATTGGGATAGTCTCAAAACCTTATTAACTCCTGAAACGGACGACCAAACCACTGAAAAAGCCAACCCTCCCGCCAATTCCAACCCGCTTCCCGCTACGGGTACCAATTTTGTTTCCCGCAGCTTTACCCTGCTGCAATCGTTTTTTTCCGGTTCCGCCACTGTGGAGAAGATGTTGGGGGATGCAACCACTAACCAGCTTAAAAATGAGGGTAAAACGGACTTACTGCAAAAATTTACTGCGGAGTTGAAAACGGTGGTGGATACTGCCAGCGGGAACGCACAGGCAACCCATAATACAAGCTGGCAGGCGTTAATTCTGCCCTTTATGTATGAAGAAAACCTGCAACAGGCTCGCATCTATGTCAAACGTGAGAACTCTGAAAAAAATAATAATACTGAGACCAAAAGAAGCAGTGGTACGCGGTTTGTGCTGGAGGTGAATCTTTCCGAAATGGGGGGAGTGCAAATGGACGGACTGGTAAAACGCCTGCCCTCCCAAACGATTTTTGATCTGGTGGTGCGAACCAATACCCCGCTTAATTCCGCTGAACAGAATGATATTAGCACGATTTATCACAGCGTCGCACAACAGACGGGCTTTGCAGGCAATATCAGCTTTGAAACCGCAAAGGATTTCACCTTAAAACCACTGGATGAGGTGCAGGGAAACCACAGCCATGCTATGGTGGTGTGAGAATGTCACAAAATATTCATATAAAATTTATCAATTTATGTTAATATAAGGGTAGATGGTGCAATAGAATAATGAAAGCAGGCAATTATGGGAATCCCGCCAAACATACTGAATATGGCAAAAGAGGCAGTCACATGGGCAAGAGAAAATCCTGATCAGGCGATAGGTGCTGTTCAAACTGTTGCAAGCCTTATACCACAGAGAAATAATGATACAGAACAACTGGAAGCTGATAGGGGAAGCCTAGAGGCGAGTTATAGGCGTTCTTCAAGTGAACTTAGCGATAGAGAGCTTTTGGAAGAAAGCTATAGGCGTTCACCTGCTGAAGAACCTAAAAAGGGTGGAATGGGGGATGGGCTAATTGCTGTAGCTGGTTTTGTGGGGGATGCTGCAAATACTTTTTCTGCAATACCTGTTATAGGTGAAGCAGGAGCAGCCGTTCGAGGTTTTACTGGTGCTGTTAAGACAGGAGGGCATCTTTTAAATGGAGATTTTGAGGGAGCGGTGGGGGAAGTAAAAGAAACATTAGTGAATGTTACTATTGATGCTGTCCCGATGGGACGTGATGCGGCAATGCTTGCTGGTGTTGCAGGCATAGATGTAGCTAAAAAAATGGCAGGAACTGAAGAAAATAACAGTGTAGACTTGAAAAGAAATATGGAATTTGATGTGGAAGATGTTTCCCGTGGTGAAGTCCATGCGACTTCAGGCGGGCATAAACACCGCACGACTGGACACAACGGTCACGAATAAAAAACGGTCATAAAAAATTCACACCCAACGGTTACTGAATATGCTATAGTGAAAGCATATAATATAAAAAGAGAAGTTTTATGGTTGAAA
>Ga0116226_10006091_pt1 | contig 10806 bp, 9 predicted proteins | sample S1TSphfallax_FD_89692 | JGI IMG/M metagenome (GOLD analysis project Ga0116226, IMG submission 89692) | Host-associated microbial communities from peat moss isolated from Minnesota, USA - S1T2_Fa - Sphagnum fallax MG | ecosystem: Host-associated > Plants > Peat moss > Unclassified | place: USA...
AAAGATGATATGTTGGCTTGGGTTGAAACTTGAGATTAGTTATAGAGTTATAATATCATGAAGGATTTTGGTTTCTTTTAGGTTTTTGCATGGTAAAATATTTGAATTTCCATAATTCTTCTTTTGCCTTCAGACACTTTATAATGTAAATGGCAAGGCCACATTGTGACACACCCCTTGTTTATTTGACCAATATAAGCATCATGGCCAATGTTTGTGTGAGTATTTCTTTATTCCTAGAGTTGACCATGTGTATGTATAATGTCCATGGGCATGTGTATACCCTACATACTTGTGTTGGGTAGTTCTTGCATTTTCAGGAGAACCTTCCATTCCATTTTTGCAACTAGATCAAGGCATGGTTCTAGTTTGATTCTTCAAAAGAATTCAAAATCCAGTTCAGTTCATGTTTGATGGGTGGGGGGATTTTGGATATGTTTCTTTTGGACTAGAAGTCTAGAAAATTTATCAATTATATGAGGTCATTGGTATTTTTTTGGCAAAACCTTCGCAACCATGTTCTTATGGGAGGTTCTAACTACCACATTGAACCCATCCTTTCCTACAAATCAAAAGCACATTAACAATGGTCTCATGCAAGAAAAAATGCACGCCCATAGGATTCACAAAATGAGTCAATTTAAGGTGTGAATGGTTCATGAAGATGAGAACACCAAGATGATGACCCATCAAACCTCAACCAACTACAGAATCACTAATTAAAACTTTCTGAAATCTAGGAAATTCTTTTTTTCAAGAAAGTGTTTAAAAAATATAGAATTATTTTTTTAAATAATATTATTTCTTTAGAAACTACAACTGACACATCCCTAGGTTTGTTTATTGGTATCAATTGTGAAAAAACTCATGTCATTTCCAATTTTGTAATGAAATCCAAACCCAAAATGCATTCTTATTTCCCAACAAAAAAGAATATATGGGAGCTTTGAGATGCGATTAGAACTAGTTTTTATGTTGAACTCATAGTCATGCCAAATTACACAAACTAAAAAACAAAGGTTTAGTTTGGAGCCAAAATATGCATGAACAAATCATGGGCTAACATGGACTCATAAGGCTCACCATGACCTAAACTTGGGAGGAGTCACCATTCTCTTTCAAATAATATATTTTACAACTCCTCATAAAAATTATTTTCAAATGATATTTTTATCTAAAAGCTCCCAAACCTTTTAAATTATGAATCTTGTCATTTTCTATGTTTATAACTTTTTCATTTTGCCTATTGGAGATCTCTCAAAAGTAAAGTTATAACCTTTGAAAAAAGCTTTACATTGACATATCAAACTTTTTAATTAGAGTTCGATTAAACCTTCCATTAAACAATTAAAGTTCAAGAACCATTTGACTCTCAACCTTTCAAATGGCCATAACTTGTGTTTCATATTTTCATTTTGAGATTGTGACCCATTTCAAAATATTAATTTTCAAGACCTTTTCAATGGCTTACAAAGGGCCCAATTTGGACAAAGTTTAGTCCCTAATCCAAAAATCTAGGACTCCCACAATGGGAATCCATTTGAAACTATTAGGACTTGCTCCCTTATACTCTTCTGCATTTATGCCATCATGTTCAAATCAAGGGATGCATTGGCTCATTTTTGGTTCATTTCTTTTATCATGCCCAAAATTATTGTGAATCCAAGATTAATGTCACAACTAGAAATGATAGGTCAAATATGATATTTCATGACACCATTATATGAGAGTTTCCAAAAAAAAGGAATGGATTAAGAATTGAACTCAATTAATAAATATTTCATAGGGACCTTGGTAGATTTACTTTTTGGAAAATGTCAAATTATTAGAAAATAAATTTTTAAATTTAATTTAAAAATTCGTCGAAGCAAATATGTAATTTAGGCATAAAGTTATGTAGGTAGCAAGGGGTTTTGAAAAGTGGAAAAGGATATAATTGTGACAAAATGTAGGATAAACTTTCAACATCATGTGCAATTTTGGTTTTCAATAGTCAAATCAAACACCTATTGTGGAAAAGATGAATTGGAGAACAAATATGAATGAAAAGGAATTAAATGAAACATGTCCTTTGGTATGTGAAAAAAACCATTTTGTTTTGGATCCCTTATATGAAAGGTGGCAACGAGATGCCTATGGCATATGTTCATGTCAATTAATATGGAGAAAATATTGAGACTAAAATTAGGCCAACAAAAGGCTACTTACTTTAGCCAAGGGGTGCAATCACAATGTGAGGAATCAAAACTTATTTCAAATCGCATTAAAAATTGTCAAACTTTGTACATAAATTTATGCATTGTCATGTGAAAATCATGATAATCATGGGAAGTTGTGTTAAATGATTAATATGAATTTTCAATAATTCAAAATTATTTAAATATTTAATTAAAATTTTGATTTTGGTTTTAATAAATGACTATTGAACTTGGAGAATAATTTTGTTAAATAAGGATAAAATCTCAAAGGATTAAGTTAAGGATTCTTTTAATATAAAAAATTTGATGGTCAAAAATTTGAGAAAATAATAACCTATTACCCATATTCAAAAAGCATTGATATTATAAAAGATTGTGGAATTTTGAAATTTTAAAAACTCAAAATATGTTTGAAAATTTCAAATTTTCAAAAATATTTTATCACATGTAAATGGGGTGTAATGTACATGACATATAAAACAAATTTGTAGCTTATAATACAAAAACTTAAACCCTAAAATAATTAACATATTTACGTGTGATTTTAAATTATATTCATTTTTCAAAATGAAGTCACATATTTGCACATTTTTGAAATTTCATATTTATTTAACAATGACTAAAACACAACATGTGATGTATCATGGCAACTCTAAACATATTTAGTAACAAGTTGCAAAAAAAGATCATAGAGTCCTTGGATTTAATGATGCAAGTAGCTCCTTTGAATGCAATTGGATCTTAGGTGACAAAATTATGACTAGGTCAAATAAATGGCCACCCATTGTGAAATTGTCATTTACAAAATGACACACCCTTAAATTTGTCTTAAGGTGTTAGGAGCAAACCTCAAATGTGACAACAATGAAAAGAAAGAAGAAAGAAATAGAATTTAGGGGCACACTCATTATCTTTTCATATTGAGAAAAAAATAGGTTTGTGAGAGATCCAAGATGGTCCAAGGAGAATGATGTGACAATCATGAACATTTCATAAACAAGTCATTTACATGAATTGACAATCCACATAGTTAGTGCAAATGGAATTAACTTTCAATCACAAACTTGCTTTGAATTCATTACATTCACACAACTTGAACTTGGGAGGAAACACCACCCTCATCCTCATAATGTTCTATGATTGACGATGGGAGGTACATCAAATAATTAAGTTCATGGGATTCCCAAGTGAGAGTTTTTTAATTTTTAAGTTATGAATCTCATGAATTTGTAAATTCATAAACTCCTTCATATGAGCTTTGATTAAGAAGTTTCAAATTACAAAGTTGTAACCTTCAATAAAATATTTTCAACATGGTGTTGCAAATTTCAATTGGAGGTCATTTGTTTCTAAGATTTGAATGATCAAGAGTCAAACTACAACTATGGTTCCAACACAAAATGTGAGTGTAAGAAAATGGCAAAAAGAATAAAAGACATTGTTTGACTTTCATGATTCCTTAAGAAATTGGGTTTGTTAAGACAAAATTAATGAAATTATTATGTGACAATCAAGGCAACACTAAGCTTGTGCACAATCCAATGTTTCATGTCATTATGAAATATATAAAATTACATTATCACATCTTACAAAAAAAATGTTATGTCCACATAGGTCGAAATAGGCTACATTCCAACTTGAGAACAACTTGTAGATATTTGGACAAAGGTGGTTGGTAAGACAAAATTTGAAGTTGGATAAAACACCATTTGTATGACCTAAGTTGAAATTACTTTCTTCTTAAAACAAGAACTTATTGAATGCCAAAAAGATTGCATGAATCATCATCATCAACCAAAACAAACTTGAATCATTTGTTCTGATTCCTAGAAAATAAGGAATGCTTATTTAATGAACAACTCACCTTACCAATACATGGGTGGTAAGTATAAACTTAATACTTGGTAAATTGAGGAAGTAAATTCTAATTTATTTCATTAACAATTAAATATATAGACACACTCCTTCGAAAATAAATGTAACAAAACTTTTGGACTGTGATCTCATCAATACTTTTCTAGTGAAACCTTAAGTCCACATTCTTTATGGTACTATTGTGTTGATTTGGCAATGACTTTCGCTTTGATCAAATAAGCAAATTTTAACTTAAACATCTTGGGATTATACTTAAAACACTCAACCACACTAAGACTTTCAATGAACAATTTGCATTCCATGATGTGGTACTTCAACAAAGTTATTTTTGTACAAGTGACTTTGACCTTGGCTAGGGCTTTGCCCCTAATAAGAAATAAAACGAAGGGAGGGAACATTTTAAAACCTACATCAAGTTGGGAGTTCAAATCTTGAAATATTGTAATGGTATAGAACTTTCTTTTCCCTGACCATGTCTTTTGATAATGATAGGTATGAGAGGAACCTAGCATAACCTGAACAAATACATTGTTTTTGTTCCAAACGTAAGCATTTTAATATGCATAATTGATGGAACAAAAGGCATCAGCACTTAGTCTATTAAGTGGTATTGAGATGAATGGTCCAACATCTCCAAGAGCAAAGTGACCTAGCACCATGTCCAAGATCAAAATGGTCAAGCATCATGTCCTAAACCCAAATGGTCTGACATCATGCTGATTTCATTATCATTTGCCAATATGTACCATATACATAACATACCTAGAAGGGTTGTTCTCCGAAGAATCTATAAATCAAATATAGGGTAACCAAGGCCCACTTTAGATGAGGGTCCAGGGTCCAATTTCTTAGGAACCAATTTGGACTGATTTGAAGCAAATTGAATCCTTGAGTTGGAATATACCTCGGTCCCTAGCCTGATTCTTTGTTCTCCAAATCAGGAGCTTTCCTTTTATCACTGTTCTATGGTCCAGACTAATTGATTTTCCCTTCAAAACAGGTGCCATGCAAGTTTAGCCTCAATTTGCCACTTTTTGGTCTTGGACCCTCATCTAAAGGGCTTGGGACCCATTTAAAGCATTCGACCAATAAGATTCCCTTGTAGGCCTGTGTACCACAATGAGCTTAGGGCAATTTAGACGAGGGTCAAGGTTCAGCGACCAATGTTCAGTCAAACCTTGTTGACTGGACACCAGACCACCTATGGCCAAACGCACCATCACAAACTTTTGTATTCTGAGTTATTGACATTTCGTCCCAGTACAAGAAAATTCGTGTTCCATAATGGGCATGTATCCATGCACAATAAGATGGTTTTGTCCATTAAAAGTGGGGTTGTGTTTTGTCATGAATGTGGTGTTGGATAGTATTGGGCATGCTGTTCTTGATCATGCTCAAAGGCAAATATGAGGACATACTGTTCAGCTGTTTGGGTTCCGAGTTATTAACATAGCACGTTTTGTATTCTGAGTTATTAACATAGCACGAGATTGAGGAAGGGATGTGTTTGGTAACAGGAAAATTTGTGTACATAAATAAGGGGGGAGAAGAGTGTGTTTTCTACATCCATCCAATTTGGTGATGAGAGTCTCATCGATTATCATTGAGGCTTTTGCTCTTAGGTAGTAGGCCTGACAACGCATGTTCATAGCAATTTCTCTGATCCAACTGAATTTCTTAAAGCTTTTGAACCCCCTCCCTTTTGTTGGCCATATCTCACCCAAACCAACTCTGCTTTGCATGATCCAAAAAGCTCCAGGTACACCAAGAGCTAAGCTACAATGTCTTTGTAGTCTATCTACAATGGATGCATGAGGAAGAAGTTGGTTAGGCACCGAGCGCTTCTTGAGTGTACCATGACCAGCCTGGTTACCCTAGTTGTTTGTTTGCTTGTTTTTCTTGTTTTTCTTAGATGTCAAAATCCTCCCAGACCGTAGGGCTGGACCCCTCACTCCCCTTTTGGTGCAAAGAATCTACACATTTATCGTTCACACTTTTCAAACCTACAGAGAAAAAGTAATTGACTTAAGAGAAATTCTCCTTTTTGAAAATTAAATTAAAATTAATTTATCAAGGTTCCATAAGAACTCTAAAGTTAAGCACCACTTCAATTGCCATAATATCAGTACCGGTGATCTTCCAAGAGGTTTAATGTTTAATATACTTGGGCCAACAGCACAAGTATTACCAGTTTAATATGATAGCACCCAATTCCCTGGTTTAAAAAATTTGTTGTCACAAGAAGAATTTAATTTATCGACACTACAAATCATAATGTCAATTAAAAGTATTGTAAGAATTAAGTCCAAGAAAAGACTAACAATTCAAAGTCACACACAGCGATATTGGCTAGGAAAACAAATCATCCTAAGAAATTGAAGGCCATGGGGTTTGTCTCCTCCAAAAGCAAAATCAGAACATCTTTGAACATATCTCTGCAAAACATTAACCCTGAAATCCCCCAACCCTAAATCCATACAAATGGGAAAAAAGGGGAGGATTTCTACAAAATCCCAAAGCCAAATATTTTTCTCCTGGTACCTTCTTTCTAACCTACTTCTACCTTAAAATTCAGTCAACTAAACTACAAGAAGCTTTGCATTCTGAGCTTCTTGTCAAAAATGTCCCGGATAATGCTTGGCAAACTGGCTAAAGGCAAATTGTGTCCACCTCTTCCTCATTCGCTTCCCAAAGTTTTTTTTGTTGAAGTGTGATGGGGAGGGTTGCAAGCACAAAAGATTCTCCTGTTGGTGAACTGCTGCAAATGCGGGGGGTGGAAGAATAAGATGGATGAATCAAAGAAGAATTCTCATTCAGATGATGATGATGATGATGAGCTCCCTGAGTTCAGTGGTCCCCTTGTGAGTCGAGTGTTGTAAGAGCTGCAACTTGTGCACTTGTGCGCCACAATGTGGTACATAACTTCATTTGAGGCACCACAATCATTGCATAGTATCCATACCTGGAAGGATGTCAAACAAGAATTAAATTGCATTCTGCATGATTTAGGTGCCATTCCCTGAAGGACACAAGTCATAGAGTTCTTGAATTAACTGATGAAAAATTTACTGTACTATATGTTTGAAACATGTGCATTCTGCAGAACTATAGGAGTACAGAATTCTCTAATCCATACAGAAAATATTCCCACCAACTGGAAGAAATAGAATAGAGGGATGAGTAGTGAGAAACCCCAAGTGGATTAAGAGCTACTGCAATTGCTCACCTTCTTGTTGATATGTGACTCTGGCATCTGAGTTGCTGCTATCTCTCGGTCAATTTGTTCCCAAACACTGGACATGTCACAGACAGACTTGGAACATATTGGGCAGCAGTATCTGCAATCACAATGTGCAGATGAGGATATAAAATCACCATTGCAGATTTCCATCAGCTCATGACTATTCTGAACAAAAAACACCACCTGCATGAACTTCCTATCAAGGTTTGGTCAGCTGTGTTATGATTTCTAAGGGGCACAGTTTCAGTTCCCCTTTCTGAAGCCAGTGGTGTATTGAAGAGGAGGGAAAACAGAACCAGAACCAAGCTATCTAAAGTAAGGGAACTCACTGAGCATGAGTGTGCATGTCACGTAAGCATTCCAGGTGCATTGTGTGGCCACATGGCAAGACTGTGATGTCTTTCACCGAGTCAAACAGATACTGCAGAGTGAATGAGTGTGTGAGTCAACAAACTACTTGAGACTTGCAAAAACAAACCACATAAGTAACAAATCCCCATTTGGGTCACTCTTGAAATCTCTCACAAAAGATTGCCATAGGATTTCGGAAACCAATAGGAAAAAGTTACTAGAGAGCATGCAAGGCATGAAAGTCTGTAAACATCCAGAGGTGCTGTTTCAGTCCTGAAGTACTGAATGACTCATCATCACAAATGCAATTTCCACAGTAAGGAGAACAGGAAGAGCACCTCAAAGCACACAGGGCAATTCTGGTGCATAGACTTCTCAACACAAGGGTGTCCATTTTGCAGGGACTTTGCATAGCAGCAGCCTGCAACCAACACATGAAGAGATGAATGGATGCAGAGAAACCATTTTCTGACACAAATCAATAAAAATTATCAGATAGTCCTGTCACAATTGCTAGTCTACAATAGGCAATGCAATACAACAAAAGTTTGTTCAACTTGTTGCAACTTCTGCATTTATCCATTAGGATTGTTAAGAATCTATGTCAATGAGATAAGAGTAGTCCAGAATATCAGTGTCACAAAGAAAGCATACCACAACGGTCACAATGGAAGAAATTTTCACGTCCTCCAATCCGGCAAATGCCACAAGCATCACAATGATACTGTTGCTTCTTTGTCTGCCAAAACACATGAGATGAGCACATAACATTTTGCAACACTCAAAATTCTGTATTTAGCAGGCTATTGATTTCCTCAAGAATCTTGGCAAGAAATCAGCAGAGCCAACAAAGAAACACCATTGAACCAACATACATCATTCATACGTCCTACATTAAATCAAGGTTTGCAAAGAGAAGATATCAACCTCATCATCAAAGAATTTGCAGGTTGAACAGAAGTATTCACCCATGCATACACCACAGTTTTCGCACACCTGCTGCACATCTTGCTCATGATTGCAAAGCGAGCATACAACCTGCACCAGATGGGCAGGATTTAGAGCACATTCATGCTCACCAATCTAATATCAGCTGTGCAGAATGTCTTGAACAAAGAGGCATCTGCTAAGCTCAGCTGTGGATATATAACAAGTGCAACATAGGCATTCTACAAAAAACATGGCCACCCTCAATGAGCACAAGGGGCTGCAGGGTTTAAGCCAAACTCAAATCTAGCATACCCGTGTAACAAGGTGTCTGGGCATTTCATGGCGCTTTGAAGGAACAGGCTCATTCACATTCTGCACAACATGAACACCCACAAGAGGTTTCAGGATACCAACACCGCATTTGAGACAAAGCCCACACAGATCCAATGTCCTGTACAAGATTCAGCACCCAAGGACAGCCATTGAACACATGAATCTGCATACATTGAAACTGAATGCTAACCTTGATCTCATTGTGGCAATGACGACAGTCAAAGACTTCATCACAGCAGGGGGCTCGGATGCGACACCGCCTTCTGTAGTGTGAACACCTGCAAGATGCCATGACCATCTCTCAGAAATCTTTCAGTTGGGCTTTCCTAGGCAGTTTAATACTCTAGTCACCATAAAGACCCCAACTTTATACAGTTGAGCATCATCGGTGCATCATCTACTCAAAACTTTCTGGAGAACAAGAAAATCAATGCTCCAAAAGGCCAAATGTTGTATGTAGTAAAGGGGGCAACAAGTCTATGAAGAAATTGCTGACCCGTATTTCTTCGCACCAAGAGATAAACGCTGCGCTCTCACAAGCTCGTCTATGAAATCGAAGTCATCCTCTGTATCAGAGTCCAGGCAACTCGTGTGTCCCTGATAGCAGATGTGATCAGCACAACATCAGTCCATATCCGGAGACAGCCAAGAATGCGCATTTGAGAACTATCTCCGTAGATATCAACCATCAGCAGATCCAATAGCTAGAGACAACATTGAAGAATCCAATGGAAACGCGAGTGACAACAGGCAGTAGGTGTGAAGTACTTGGGAGATGAATCTCAGACTGCAGATCTCTACCTGTACTACGTGCTCATGGGGATGCGTCTCAACATTGCAATAAGAGTGTCGATACTGCTCCATGCTCCACAATGGAGTAAGAAGTGCCTCCATCGTTGCCACAAGTACCGCCATGGGCTTGTGAGTTTGGAAACCTCTCCCTTAGGCTATATTTCGGAAGTTATATAAAACCTCCGCTGCTTTCTCCGCTTCCTCACCAATTGGAGAGGCCGGTCTGACAATGGCACTAGAAAACTTGTGCTACCACAGACGCTTCAGATCCGCACGAGGAAACAAGGATGATTGTGTGCTGCGAGTTCTATCACTTCAGCATCACCGTCTCTCGTAAAAGAGAAGGATTTCGAAAAACCTGCTGTTGACGGACGAATACAACCTCGCAGAGAGGAACGGGTCCTGTGGTTTACCACGGTTCCCCCTTAACTAAGATGCAGATCGTGCACTTCTTCTGCCCCCAGCAAGAAGTGCACTGTAAAATGCAGGGAATTAGGCCGTCATCAACAAAAAAAGCCTAATCTCCTTGCACAGAGAGAAACAAAAACAGAGGAACCCGAAGACTCACTCAACGCCAGAACGTTTCTTAGTCGATAACATCAAACCAGATTTCTCCTGAAGAAAAAAGAAAAATAGCCACACACGCAAATCCACAAATGGGAGCACCAGAATCGTCTCAAAAAAAGCACCTGTATCGGCCAAAAAAGAAGAACTCGAACAAAAACACGAAATGCAGAAGCGAAATCCACAAAACCAGGAGAAAAAACTTCCAAATAGGTAAAGAATAGATTCAACAACAAATCCAAAATATTCCTCCTTGCCGCCTCCAACACACACAAAGACAAATCTCTCTCTCTCTCTCTCTCTCTCTCTCTCTCTGTATGTCTTCTTTTCCCGACCTGTCTATCTACGAACTCTCGATCTGTCTTTCTATGAACTCTCTCTCTCTATTTGTCTATCTATCTATCTATCTATCTATCCGTGTGCGCGTTGTGTGTGCGCGACGACGCCGCTCCTCGCCAATCTCGCGTGCGGCGAAGACGAAAAGCAGGGGGGCAGCACCGAAGCGCAAAAGCGTGTGGAAAA
>Ga0116226_10006092_pt1 | contig 10806 bp, 6 predicted proteins | sample S1TSphfallax_FD_89692 | JGI IMG/M metagenome (GOLD analysis project Ga0116226, IMG submission 89692) | Host-associated microbial communities from peat moss isolated from Minnesota, USA - S1T2_Fa - Sphagnum fallax MG | ecosystem: Host-associated > Plants > Peat moss > Unclassified | place: USA...
CACGGGTGTTAGACGCAGCAGAGGAGAAAAAGAGTCATTTTGGGCAGAGCTGCTGGATCATTTTGCATACGCGGGCGATGGAGTTTGTCTGAGTGCCGTCAAGATCAGGTTTGGGTAAAAGGGCGGTGCGTATGCTGGCCAGGCGCTGCATCATGTTTGTGCGTGCTGGGCCATCAGCCAGCAGAGGGCGCAGGCGAGTGAGAAGATTGGCGGCGGTGAAGTTCTTTTGCAGCAGCTCTGGGACGACGCGAAGGCCAGGTGAGAGGCTGGCGGCGATTAGGTTGACCATGGCTACGGGCAGATTGCCGGAGTCATCCCTGGCGGCGGGAATTTCTGCCGGGTAGCGGACAAGTTGTTTAGCAAGGGCATAAGTCATATTAGAAACACGATAGACAGCGACAAATGGATTTCCAATAACGGCGGCTTGTACGGTGGCGGTGCCGCTGGCGACGACGGCGGCGCGTGAGTGGTGCAGGGCGGACCGAGCATCGTGAACGAGATGAAGATTGGGGACAGAGGTTGGTATTTCGCTGATGGCTTGATACACGGCATCGGGCTGGAGAGTTGAGGCAATGGGGAAGAGGAATTCGTATTCTGTATTGAGTTGTGCGGCGGCTTGCAGCATGACGGGGAGATTGTGGCGGACTTCCTTCATGCGACTGCCGGGTAGCAGAGCGATCCATTGTCGAGATGGGTTGAGTCCATGCCGGGCGGCATAGGTTTCGCGGTCTTCGGTGGTGAGGGGCAGTTCGGCGAGGGGATGGCCGACGAATTCGGCATCAATGCCACGGGCGCGGTAGAAAGTCTCTTCAAAGGGGAAGATGACGAGCATCTTGGTAATGTAGCGGCGGACCTGATGGATGCGATGGCGCTTCCACGCCCATAGCTGTGGGCTGACGAAAAAGATGACCGGGATGCCGAGTTGGTGCAGCTTGCGCGCGAGGCGGAGATTGACGTCGGGGAAGTCGATAAGCACGGCGACATCGGGGCGTTCACGTTGGATGGAGGCGACGAGTTTGCGGTATTCGCCGTAAATATGCGGCATGTGCCGGACGACTTCGGTGATGCCCATGACGGCGACATCTTCAGCGCGGACGATACGGTGTAGACCGGCTGATTCCATTTCAGTTCCGCCGAGCCCGAAGGCAGAGAAATTGCCGAGAGTGGTTTGAAGTTGAGTGAGGATTTCTGCGCCGTAGTGGTCGCCGCTGGCTTCGCCAGCTGAGAAAAAAATTCGCGGACTTGCTTGCGCCATATCTTGCTATGCCAAATTTTCTGTGAGATTTTTCAGACTGCTTTCGTCGGCGAGCTGCTTGATTGCGGGAAGTTCTTGATCGCGATATTGGAGGCGATAGAGCTTCCAATAGAGGCCATGCTGAGCAAGCAGTTGCTGGTGGGTGCCGATCTCGCGCAGACGACCTTTGTGCATGACAAGGATGACATCCGCGCGCTGGATAGTGGAGAGGCGATGCGCGATAACGATTGAGGTGCGGCCAGTGACCATGCGTTCCAGCGCAAGGCGAACGCGCAATTCAGTTTCTGTATCGACGCTGGAGGTGGCCTCGTCAAGGAGAAGGATGCCGGGACGGTGAGCGAGGGCGCGGGCAAAGCTGATGAGCTGTTTTTGGCCGGTGGAGAAGGTGCTGCCACGCTCGCGGACGGGTTCGCTAAAGCCATTGGGCAGGGCGCGGATGAAGTCGCCAGCGTTGACCTCCTCTGCAGCGAGCCGAACATCCTCATCGGAAATCCAATCGCTGCCAAGACGGATATTCGTGGAGATGGTGCCGGTGAAGAGGAATGGGTCTTGCAGTACAACTCCGAAACGACGGCGGAGGGCGGTGAGGTCCTGCTGGCGGACATCGATGCCATCGACGAGGACGGTGCCGCGCTGGACATCATAGAAGCGCATCATGAGGCTGGTGAGGGTGGTCTTGCCTGCGCCGGTATGGCCGACGATGGCGGCGGTTTCGCCGGAGCGGATGGTAAAGCTGACTCCACGGAGTACCCATTCAATTTCAGACTTGGTGGCTTCGAGTTCTGCTTCACTGGCGGTGGCGATGTGAGTAAGTTGCTCATCGGTCAGCTTTTGGTAGGTGAACCAGACATCACGAAATTCAATGGTGCCGGAGCCATCGCCGGAGACGGTGATGGATGGGGAAATGATTTCGGCTGGGGTATCCAACAGCTTGAAGACACGCTCACTTGCAGCCATTGCAGCCTGCAGAATGTTGTATTTATCGCTGAGGTCTTGAATCGGGCGGAAGAAGCGCCAGGCATATTGCATGAAGGCAACCAGTATGCCGAGCGATATCCAGTTATGCATTACTCCGCGTCCGCCGAGCCAGATGACTAGAGCGATGGCAAGCGTACTGAGCCATTCGACTGCAGGATAGTAGAGCGAGTAGGCGAAGATGGCATCCTTGTAAGCGACCATATTGAGGGTATTGACGGCCTCAAAGTCGTGTGCGGCACGGGCTTCGCGATTGAAAAGCTGGACGACGCTCATGCCGCTCGCGTGTTCCTGTAGGAATGAATTGATCTTGGCGACGGCGGCGCGGATGCGGCGAAAACTTTCACGAACGAAGATGCGGAAGAGCCGGGTGACGTAAAGGATGGCGGGCATAACGGCAAACGCGACAAGTGCCAGCCACCAACTGATCGAAAGCATAACAACCACAATGCCGAGCAGGACGAAGATGTCTTCAAAGATGGCGAGGACACCGCTGGTAAACATTTCATTGAGGGCATCGACATCGCTGGTGACGCGAGTGACGAGGCGTCCAACGGGGTTGCGATCAAAGAAACCGACATGCATCTTCTGCAAATGACGGAAGATTTGGCTGCGCATGTCGAACATGATTTTCTGGCCTGTCCACTGCATGAGGTAGGTTTGCAGGAATTCGAGGGCGTAGCTCATGCAGAGTGCAGCGAGCCAGACTGCGGCGAGTTCTGCGATACCGATGGAGGCAATGGGTGAGAGATGGCCAATCCATCCGTGATAGGCGGCTTGAAATCCGTCAAGAATGCTTAGGAAAAATGTGGCAATTGGGCCGTGTGCTGTTGCGGCAAGATGGGCTGGCGGCTTGGCGGGATTGTGCGCCATGTAGCGGTCGATGGCGATAAGAGTGATGAGCGGGCCGACGACATCACAGAGGGCTTTGAGGATAATGGCCACAAGTGAGACGATCGTTTGTGCGCGGTAAGGGCGCAGGTAGGTAAGCAGACGACCCATGAGGCGACTGTCATAGGCTTTGCCGACTACGTCGTCGTCTGCCGGGCGTTCTTTTGAGGCGGGACCCTGCTGCTTTTTTTCTTTCGTGTCTGCCATTTGCTTTGTAAGTTTATTGTAACGGCTAGGATTTGATTTACTGTCGTCTGCGCCCATGATGACAATAGTACAAGCCTTGCGGCTGCGTTTTAGCAGGCCATACAGAGATACTTTGCCCTCAGCACTGCGTCCGCGCTTGACTTTGCGATGGTCGTCATTCTCTATGTAATCCGGCTATTCCGCATCCTCTAACCACCCTATCTTCCATCCGGCTAAGAGTGTTATATAGGACAGACCAGAGAATATTTATTTACCTATGTTATTGTTGTCCGTGATAATAGACCTACATTAAAAATATTTTTACATCAAACGTATGTCACGGTGTAATGTGGAGCAAAAGTGACCACAGAGTCGGACTATTACAGTGTTACATTTTTCGTTGAACAATATGTTTTTTACGTTATAGTTAGTTTCTAAATTTAGGCCCAGCGGAGCACCTCCCCATGTCCACTACTAGACAGCCCATCCAAATGCCCATCGTACCCAAACCACTGACTGAGAGTACCCTGCTTGCATTGGTCTTTATTCTTGCCGGATTGTTCTGCCTCGCAGCCCTGCCCGCATCGGCACAATCCGCAGCTTATCTCGGCCAGCCCCTGGGCGGTGCCTACAACAATCCCAATGGCGTGGCGGTGGACTCCAGCGGGAATATCTACGTCGCCGATACTCAGAACAATGCAGTCAAGAAGGTTCCCGCTGGCTGCACTGCCTCTACTTGCGTGACCACCCTCGGCGGCGGATTCAGCCTACCCCACGGAGTCGCAGTGGACACCAGTGGCAATGTCTACGTCGGAGACACCAACAACAGTGCGGTCAAGGAGGTTCCACTCAGCTGCATCAATGGTACGAACAACTCCAGTTGCGTGACTACCCTCGGCGGCGGATTTAGCAATCCCTATGGAGTGGCAGTAGACAGCAGCGGCAATGTCTATGTTGATGACTCCAGCATCAGTACGGTCAAGGAAATTCCCGCTGGCTGCACCACCTCCACTTGCGTGACCACCCTCGGCGGCGGCTTCAATTCTCCCTTTGGAGTCACCGTCGACGCCACCGGCAATATCTACGTAGCCGATAGTGCCAACAATGCGGTGAAGGAAATGCCATCTGGCTGTTCCTCCTCTTCTTGCGTCACCACCCTCGACGGTGGCTTCAACCAGCCCGCTGGCGTAGCCGTGGACGCCACCGGCAATATCTATGTAGCCGATAGTTCCAATAATGCAGTTAAAGAACTGGTCCGGCATGGAGTTAGCCTAACCAGCACCAATGTGGCCTCCACCACCACCCAGACCCTCACCTTTACCATATACAGCGCTGGCACCATCGGCGCCCCTGTAGTTGTCACCCAGGGTGCTACGGCAAAAGACTTTACTGATGCTGGCACCGGCACCTGCACCACTAATGGCACCGGCCACAGTTATGCACAGAACGCCACTTGTAGCGTCGTGGTCAAGTTTGCCCCGCAATATGCCGGAGTCCGTTACGGCGCAGTCGAATTGGTCAACAACAGCAGCACCATCCTCGCAACCGCTTACCTCTATGGCACCGGCAATGGCTCCCAGCTTATCTTCAACTCACTATTGGCACCTACGGGCCTCGGTAGCGACTTCGCCCATCCCAGCTGCGTGGCAGTGGATGGCAGCGGCAATATCTACGTCGCCGATTTCCAGAACAGTGTGGTGAAGAAGATGTCCGCTGGTTGTTCTTCCTCCACCTGCGTCACCATCCTAGGCGGTGGCTTCAGCTATCCCACGGGCGTAGCGGTGGATGGCAGCGGCAATATCTATGTCGCTGATTTCGACAACAGTGCGGTGAAGGAGATGCCCTCTAGCTGCGCTTCCTCCACCTGCGTCACCAGCCTCGGCGGTAGCTTTAGCTATCCCAATGGGGTGGCGGTGGATGGCAGCGGCAATATCTACGTCGCCGACACCTACAATAATGCGATTAAAGAAATGCCCGCTGGCTGCAGCTCCTCCAGTTGCGTCACCACGCTGGGCGGTGGTTTCAGCCTACCCTATGGCGTGGCGGTAGATGGTAGCGGCAATATCTACGTTGCCGATTCCTACAACAGTGCCGTGAAGAAGATGTCCGCTGGCTGCGCTTCGTCCAGTTGCGTCACCAGCATTGGCGGCGGCTACAGTCTGCCCTATGGCATAGCGGTCGATGGCAACGCCAATGTCTACGTCGCCGATACCTACGACAGTGCCCTAAAGGAGATGTCCTCTACCTGCACTTCGTCCAGTTGCAACACCACCCTCGGCAGTACCTTTAGCCTGCCCGCCGGTGTGGCCGTAGATGGCGGCGGCAATATCTACGTTGCCGATACCAGCAACAGTTCTGTAACGGAGATGACACGCGCCTCCGCACCCACCATCAGCTTTGCCACCAGCACAACAATTAATACATTGGATTCAACCGACGGGACGCAGACCGTCACCCTGCAAAACATCGGTAATCAGTCGCTCACCATTACTACGCCCACCACCGGCAATAATCCCAGCTTCCCCAGTGGTTTTCTGTATGACAGCAGTAGCACCTGCCCCCAGTTGAGCACTTCCAGCGCCGCTGCCACTCTGGCTGCAAATGCCAGTTGCACCCTGGCCGTTGACTTCAAGCCAACCGCGCTCGGTGCCAACACCGGTTCCGTCGTTCTTACCAGCAACAACTTACACGCCACCAGCACTACCCAGAGCATCCCCCTCAGCGGCTATGGTTTGGGCTTTACTACCAACATCTCTTTGACGTCCAGCGCCAGCACGGTCCTCATGCTGAATCCCGTCACCTTTACTGCAACGGTTAGCTCCTCCAATGGCACTCCCAGTGGGGCCGTGAGCTTCCTCGATGGATCGTCCGTGCTTGGTACTTCCACGCTCTCCGGCGGAGTCGCCACCTACACCACATCCGCACTCAACGTCGGCTCGCATACAATGACCGTCGTTTATGCGCCCAGCACCAGTGCCTTTGTGAGCGTCACCAGCTCTGCCCTTACCGAAGTTGTGGAAGATTTCAGCCAGACTTTGTCCAACGACACCAGCAATAACGGTGGAACCGCCACCGTACAACCCGGTGCCACTGCCACCTACCAATTTGTCTTCAGTCCCCTCTCCCCGGCAACCACTTTCCCCACTGCTGTCACTTTGTCTGCCTCAGGACTGCCTTCAGGCGCAACTGCTACCTTCTCGCCATCAATCCTAGCCGCCGGCTCAGGAACGCAAATTGTCACCGTTAGCATTAGTGTCCCCACCACCGCTGCGCTGGCTACTCCAACGCAACCTAACCCGACCAGAAAATATGCCCCACTCGCTCTCGCTCTTCTACTGCTGCCCCTCGCGGGCAGCATTCGCAAACGCGGCAAGCGCCTCGGCCATCTGCTCTCAATTCTGCTGCTAGTCTTCGCTGTACTCACCGCCACCTTCGGCCTGACCGGTTGCGGCGGCAAAAATAGCAGCACCAGTTCAAGCTCCTCCAGTTCGTCGCCCCAAACCTACGCCGTCACCATCACAGGCACCTCCGGCTCCCTCACCCACTCCACCACCGTCACCATCACCATCGAGTAACAACCAACTCGCTGGCAACCTGGCTACCGCATTCAGCAGAAACCATGGCGCAGACATATATGGGGAGTCCACATATATGTCCGCACCATGAATTCAATGAGGCTAGAACATGTGTACGCTGGTTTCGCAGCTATTTGATAGCACTCAATGTTACTGAGCCGTATGCCGTCGATCATTTCGCAGAACGGCAACGTAGGTGGGCAATATCATCCTTTTCGGGGATTCTAGCTGAGTGGTACCTTTTGAGGGACAGAGTAATGCCCGCTTACACTTCGTAAAATTTTTAAAACCACCCAATTTTATAAGTGAATGACATGAATTTATTTATAAATGGTGGAGGCGGCGGGAGTCGAACCCGCGTCCGAAACTACCAACAACAGAGAGCTTTCATGCTTTTTCCGGTTCGTTTGGTCTCGTCACTGCCACTTAGAACGGACAAAGATGTGTCAATGACCAGCCTGATCAATCTCATCGTCGGCGTACAGGCGGAACACCTTCGACCAGCCTACTGTGCGTCGCTGTGTACGGGCCCATAGGCGAAGCCCGAGACAACGGCTACTTAATTATTAAGCAGCAAGAGCCAGGTTTTGGTTGGCACTTATGGTTTTGCAAGCGATTACGGGTGTCTGCACCCCGGCATGCCTCTCTGCCACAAGCAATCCCGTCGAAGCCGTGACGCCCCCATGTGGAGCTGGCTGTAACTATGCATTGGGCCGTACAAAGATCTAACTATAGTATAGCGCTTCTGTTTCATTTCCCTGAATCTTAGTTGCACCAGATATTACAACCCACGCCAGTATCACCAAACATTTTGGCAACACGTCCTGTGTCCACCCGATACAGCACACTGCCATGTGCGGGTAGTGTGACCTCAATATTTGCGGATGTCTTTATCTGGTTTCCATTAAGTAAATTATGCGCAACTAATCCAGCTTTTAGTCCAAATTGTTTCCAGTTCGCAGCAAAAGTCGCTGGTTTGTCATCCAAATTGAAGATCGCAATATATTTGACAGCACTTCCATTTGCTGTGCCTGAAGCCATCCAGGCGCGCGCATTCTCCCATCCCGCTGGTAGATCTTTTACAGGATGGCTTTCATACGCAGTTTGATTCAGGGCGATCACAGCCTTGTTCGTAATCAGCGACTTGGTGAAATCATCCAGCACGGTCAAGTTGCCGCCAAGAATCATGGGCGTTCGCGTTATCGCCCACAGCGTGAACTGCGTCTGTTCTTCATCTTTGGTCAGCCGTGACTGCCTCGGGTCACCCCATCCCGGGTGTGGAGTTAGTGAACCCCAGGGCAGCATGTCTGCATCCGGCCAGTTGCCCGGCTTGGCGTATGGCGCCCATTTCGCCAGATTGTCAAAGGCAGTCAGCAGCCCATTCGGCCATTTCAGTGTCACAGAAAAGTCCCATCCGTCCCATATATCGTCAGCAATTCGCCACATCTGCGCATGTTCGCCAACCTCGACTGCATTGGCCAAGGATGTCGGTCCGGGTGAGAGGCTCAGTACAATTGGTATGCCAGATTTTTTGATCGCAGCAGCAATCATGCGTATCTCATCCGCCTTGTACGGATGACTCGCAATGCAATCCACTTTGAGAAAATCAACGCCCCATGCGGCATACAGGCCAATAATGGAGTCGTAGTATGCCTGCCCAGCCGGATTGTCCCGTACCCCATAGTTGTCCGGGTTCCATGGACAGGTATCGTTCACATCGCCTGCATCCGCTGCATGGAAACTTGTTCCAGCAATCGGTGCATTCTGCGATACCGCCTGTTTAGGAATCCCGCGAATGATGTGGATGCCGAACTTTAGCCCTTGTGCATGGGCCCAGTCAGCCAGCGGTTTGAAACCCGCACCATCCGCTGCAGAAGGGAAGCGGCCTACGGCTGGAACCAGACGCCCATTCGCATCAAGCGCATATTGGAATGGTTCCGGTTTCTTTGCCAGCGGGTTCTGTAGATACCAACCTTCGTCGATTACCGCATACTGCCAGCCATATTGTTTCAATCCAGCCAGCACAGTTGCATTCGCGGTGAACTGTGTCTCATCAATGGTCAGGCCATACGCATCCCAGCTATTCCACCCCATAGGCGGAGTTGGAGCAATCAACGCAACTGCTGCTGAGGGCTTTGCATGGGACACCATCTGTCCACCAGCTAGGCCAATCACTAAAGTTGCAAAAAGGGTGGCAGCAAATCCTAGGGGCTTTTTCATTGCTACATCCACTTCAACAAACTAACCAGTCGTATCATCCCCAGTTTGCGTGCCGCGACATTGTCAGTATTAGTATTGGTTGGGTCTTCGCCCGCTCGCATGAAGCCGTGTCCCGCCCCCATATAGATGATCGGAGCATATTTCTTTCCTGCTGCTGACATAATTGTTTTTGTGTCCGGCACAGTGGACGAGATACGCGCATCATTGCCGCCATAAAATCCATAAATCGGAGCAGTGATGCCCGATACATCCGCTGGCGCTGGCCCGTAGAACACGAAGGCGGCACTCAGATCATGGCGTTTGGTTGCAAATGCGAAGGACTTGCCCCCGCCCCAGCAAAATCCAACCACCGCCAGCTTGCCATTCGCTGACGGAATTTTCTTCGCATAATCCGCGATTGCATTCAGATCAGCCATAACTCCATCGTTGTTCAGTCCAGAGACTGCTTTCACTGTGGCATCCTGATTGGGAAAGGAACTACTATTTCCACCACCCGGACCGTAGCCGCTCAGCAGGTCAGGCGCAATCACAATAAATCCCTCCGCTGCAAGATCATCCGCCATACTGCGTGCCCAGTCACTTAGTCCAAAAATTTCGTGGATCAGTATCACCACCTGGGCCCTCTGCTTGACCTCCGGGTAGACCACAAAGGCAGTCACAGTGCGTTTGCCATACGTCACCTTCACCCACTCCTGATGGCGCGGCGATTTCTCCAGCTTCTCACGCGCCCACGCCTGATGCGTCATGTCCTGCGCCATCGCCGAACTATGGTCCATTTGCATTTGCTGTGAAATTGCTAGATTTGGGGTGAAGGGAAGTACGACTGCAAGCAAAAATAGAACCAGTGCTACTTTGCAGAGTAGATTTGAATTTTGTGTGGAGTGCATCATGCGGAAAGTCTAGCAAATCACAATATTTTTGGCAGAAACAAAAAAAGACGGCACGAACAGTTAAGCTCGTGCCGGGAGGCCAGTGACGCAACTTGATCTCTGTTTCGGCCCACTATTGGCTGCCTCCATGTAAATTCTGGGGCGCTCTGTGGTTTGCCTTTCGGCATCCTACTGGAGAAACTTTTCGGGTGGTCGGCACATTCACCGAACTTCAATACCCTTTACTCTTACAACAGTATCACGAAAGATATACTTCGTCATACAAATAATAAGACGTAATCTACAAAAAATAGTTGTCTGCTGTTTAGTAAATAGTTTTCCACAGGATGAATTATGACAACAAAAATCAATGCGTGCTCATTGATAAATAATAAATCTAATTATATCAATAAGATAATAAGTTTATTTGCTCCGCAAGATGAAAATCATTATCGGTAATCCCACCGGCATCATGACTTACTAAGGCTATTAAAGCTCTGTTATACCGTATATCAATATCTGGATGGTGTCCGGCAGCCTCTGCCAACTTGCCCACTGCATTTACAAAATGCAATGCTGCAACAAAGTCAGTTAGCTGCCATTCACGTACGATTCTGCCCGATTCCAGATTCCAACCGGACAGCTTTTCCAGTCGCGCCAATACCTCATTCTGAGATAAAACAGCCACTGACATACACACCTCCGTGGAACTACAGGTTGTAGCCTACTTTGCGAAGGTATGTTGTGTCGAGCCAAACTGCTCTAAATTCGGGCTTTTAGCTGGTATAAGTCGACAGCGTGTTGCCAATGGTTGCAAACGCAGTATTCAGTGCCG
>Ga0116226_10006093_pt1 | contig 10806 bp, 13 predicted proteins | sample S1TSphfallax_FD_89692 | JGI IMG/M metagenome (GOLD analysis project Ga0116226, IMG submission 89692) | Host-associated microbial communities from peat moss isolated from Minnesota, USA - S1T2_Fa - Sphagnum fallax MG | ecosystem: Host-associated > Plants > Peat moss > Unclassified | place: USA...
GATGGCGAGGTAGTGGGCGGTGGAGGCGGTTTCGGTGGTGGTGAGGTGGCCTCCCTTGAGCAGAGTGGCGATGGGGCCTGAGAGCGCGATGAGCCAGGCGGTGACGAGCAGCGAGACGGCGATGAGGCGGGAGATGGAACGAGAGACGGCGGCGTTGAAGTCTGCCATGCGCTGCTGAGCGAAGAGCGAGGAGAAGAAGGGGAGGGATGCGGCTCCGGCGGCCATGCCGATGACGCTGAGCGGGGCGTTGAAGAGTGTCTTGGCGTTGGTGAGGAGCGAAAGCGCGCCAGCGTTGGAGGTGGCGAAGTAACTGATGATCCACTTATCGGCCATGGCGAGCGAGACGCCGACCATGAGGGGGAGCGAGAGCTTGAGCCATTCGACGAAGGCTGGGTGGCGGAGGTTGAAGACGGGGGTGAAGCGGAGACCACCGCGGAGGGCTCCGATGGCGTTGAGGAGGGTGGAGCCGATGAGGGCACCGGCAAGGACGCCGATGGCGAGCGAGTCGATGCCGATGCGACGGGAGAGAAAGACGCCGCCGAGGATGATTCCGAGGTTGTAGACGAGAGGCGTGAGGGCCTGGTAGAGGAAGATTTTGCGGACGAGGAGGCGCGAGCCGAGGACTCCGCCAGCGAAGAAGAAGAGCTGCGCGGGCAAGAGGAGACGCGTGAGGTGGGTGCAGAGGGCGGCGGTAGCGGGGTCGAGCTTGGGGAAGAAGAGGTGGGTGTAGATGGGGGCAAAGAGCTCCGCGAGGAGGATTCCAGAGCCGAGGACGAGGACCATGGCGCAGAGGACGGCGGAGAGGGCGCGGTCGGCGCCGGAGTCGTCGTTGCGCTCGCGGTAGCGGCTGAGGATGGAGACGAGGGTGATGGAGGCAACGCCGCCGACGAGGAAGTAGTTGATCATGTCGGGGAGGTTGAAGGCCGCGTTGTAGGCGTCGGTGGTGTGGCCCGCACCAAACACGTAGGCGATGTACTTTTGGCGCAGGAGGCCGATGAGTCCCGAGAGGATGGACGAGAGCATGAGCAGCACCGTGGCTGAGCGGGCCGAGTGCTGGCGGGTGAGCGAGAGGAATCCTCTGCGAAGAGTCTGGGTTTGGTCGGTTGGCTGAGTTTCTGGCACGGATAGGGTCCGTGGCTAGTCTAGCTCAGAATGCGGGTTTAGCGAGGGCGGCGACTTTGCGCTGCGCTTGGGATGGGCACAGGCAATAGGCATGGGGCAAAGATGAGAGCGACGAAGGCGGCGGCGAGCAGGATGTCTGGGGTCATGGCTGTGTCTCACTTTCGGGGTACATTCATGCCGTTCCGGATGGGTGATCAAGCTGTGCTACGAAAAAATCCGTTTGCGTGCAATTTTGTTGCAGTAGGGACAGTTTCGGGCAAGGGACATTTATAGATCGTGAGACAAGTAAGATGATCGCCGCGGCGAAATGGTTGTCTACAGAATTTTCTTAGAGTTGATCGTCGAAGGGGAGGGAGTCGAAGAGGCTTTGGAGGCGTCCGACGGGAGATTTGGGCGTGACCAGAGTTGGCTTGGGGAATTGTTTTGGGGCGGCAAAGGCTAAGCGCGGCTTGTCTTCTGGCAGCTCGTCGTATGGTTCTGGAGCGGGTGCGGCCAAGGTGTTGGGGCGGCGGATGGATTGCACGGTGGAGCGCAGGGCAGCAGGCTTTGAGAGGATACGGTGAAGGTCTTCGAGCTCTTTGCGGAGGCTGGCGAGGTGCGTGGTGTCGACCGGAGCGGCGTTTGCTCCATTGGCCGAGGCTGAATCGGCGGCGTGTGCAGCGCGGAGTTCTGCCTTGAAGGCCTGGCGGGCACCGGGGATGGTATAGCCCTCGTCATAGAGCAGGCGTTTGATCCGTAGGGCCATGACGACGTCTTTGCGGCGAAAGAGGCGCTGGCCTGTGCCGCCTTTGTTGGGTTTGAGCTGAGGGAACTCGCCTTCCCAGAAGCGGAGCACGTAGGCGGGCACTTCGCAGAGTTTGGCGACCTCTCCGATGCGGAAGTAGAGTTTGTCGGGGATTTGTGGAGTGGTGCCAGAGGACGGGCCGCCCGCACCGCCGGTGGTGCCGGTGCTTGTGCGTTTGCGAATTGGCTCCTGTGCAGCCATAGCTTACCCCGAGTATAGCTGGGAGGATTGTGCCATGGTAAAGAAAACAAAGGTGAATCGACGGAGGTTCATCGCAAGTCACTTCCCCGGCGATTGGGATGGAGGACCGGTTTGGGTTGGGGTGTACTGGGGCGGAGATTTTTGATTTTTTGGGGAACAAATCGAGCGGTGCAAGCGTATTGTGGTGTGAAACGCAGATGTGCGAAGCAATGTGCGGAGAAACCTACCATGACGATGATCGCTGCTCGCTGGAATTTTACTGGATCGAATTTGCTGCCGAAGGTTGCGCTGGCTGGGCTGGTGCTTGGTTTGATGCTGAATGGGTTGGGGTGCCGGGTGGAGGAACACAGCGATGGCAAGGCGCAAGATGTAAAGATTGCTACGCCATTTGGTGGGCTTTCAGTGAACACCGATGACAAGGATGTGCAGGCAGGGCTTGGCGTTGCGATCTACCCCGGCGCGACGAAGGTGAAGAAGCTGGAGAAGAACAAGGACGGAAGCGAGAAAGATGATGGGGCAGCCGATGTGAGCTTCAGCCTGGGGAGCTTTCATGTGGGGGTAAAGGCGACAAGTTTTACGACTCCGGATGCGCCGGATAAGGTGTTTGCGTTTTATCGCAAGGATTTGGCGCGATATGGTGCGGTGTTGCTCTGCAAGAATGGGCACGCGGTGGGGACTCCGAGCGAGACGCAGGACGGGTTGACGTGTGACAAGGATAAGCACGATAAGGTGAATATTCAGGGTATCGATGACGATGATTCGGAGGGTTCTCTGAAGGCGGGGTCAAAGCAGCACCAGCATATTGTGGCGGTGAGCACAGAGAACGGGAAGACGAAGTTTGCACTGGTGGCGCTGGATTTGCCGGGGCACTTGTCGATTGAGGACAAGGATGGATCGCAGTAGCGCGGGCAATTTGGGGCTGTGTCGCGGGGATTGACGTTCGGTCGCTACAATGGGTTGATGCACGGAACCTGCCATCGCTGCTGCGCTGACCTGCCTGACCTGTTGACCGAACTCGGAGCTGCGTCTTCGACGCATGATGAGGAACGGGCGCTGTTTTGTCCCAGGTGCGGAGCGCCGCAGATTCGTTTTCCGGAGTTTTTGCGGCCAGAGACACCGCCAGTGGACGCGACAGCCATGGCGACGACGGGGACGGTTCCGCCGCCAAGGCCGCAGTTGGTGGACTGGCCGATGGCGCTGCTGTGCATTCTGCCGATTGCTTTGCTGACGGCGGGATTTGCGGTGGCGAGCGTGTTTCAGGAGCAGCTCTCGCTGCTGGTGTTGTTAGCGATCTTTTCTGGTGCGACGATGGCGCTGAGCCTGTATCGGTCGCGGCGACCGGTAGCTCGGATTAATGGGCGGGTCGGCTTGCGGATTGGGTTTGTGACCGGTGTGGCCATGGTCGTGCTGCTGTGGATTGGGTTGGTGACGACAGGCGTGGTGAAGCGCTTTGTGACGGGCGGACTTGGCGAGTTCGATCAGGCGATGGCGCAGCAGCGGAGCCTGCAGGAGGCGACAACGAAGCGCATGTCCGAGCAGTTACTGGGTGCGGGCGTGGACGCGGTGGCGCTGCACAAGGAGATTGCGCTGTTTACGTCGCCTGAAGGGACGGCTGGTGCGATGCTTTTTGGGTTTTTCATGCAGTCTGGCATGCTGGTGTTGGTGACGACAGGGCTGGGTGGGTTGGCAGGATTTCTGCAGACGCGGCGGCGGCCGGTGCCGCGTGGGGATTGAGGTGAGCGCAGGGGCACCACCCCTGCTATGATCAGCTTCGGAAAGGCACAGAGCATGAGCGAACAGGCGACAAAACCGCAGCCGAAGTTGAGAGTGAAGGGCCGATTGATGTCGGCTTCCGAGATTGAACGAACGCTGGTGCGACTGGCGCACGAGATCGTCGAAAAGAACGATGGCGCGGAGAATCTGGGGCTGATCGGGATCAAACGGCGGGGCGTGCCGCTGGCGGAGCGGATCGGCAAGTTGATTGCGACGATCGAGAAGAAGCGGATTGAGACGGGCGTTCTCGACATCAGCTTCTACCGTGACGACCTGAGCACGGACGGGCCGCGCCCAAAGGTAAACAAGGCCGACATCGGGTTCGACGTGAATGGGCGCGATATTGTGCTGATGGACGACGTGTTGTACACGGGGCGGACGATTCGGGCGGCGCTGGACGCGCTGTTTGACCATGGTCGACCGAAGAGCGTGCAACTGCTGGTGCTGATCGACCGTGGGCACCGTGAGCTGCCAATCCAATCGACGTTTACGGGGCGGACCGTGCCGACAAGCTCGCGGGAGATTATTGAAGTGAAGCTGCGCGAGATTGATGGCGATGAACAGGTTCTGCTGGTGGAACTGACGGACGCGGCGGAGTAACGATGGCCGTGCGTGGGTCGCTGATTACGGTGGACGGGCTGGAGATTGCGGAGGTTGCGCGTCTGCTGCGGCTGACTTCTTCGCTGGAGGCGATGGCGGCGGCCGAGAAGGCGAAGCTGCTGGCGGGGCGCAAGGTTGCGCTGCTGTTTTATGAATCGAGCACGCGGACACGGACGTCGTTTGAGCTGGCGGCGAAGCAACTGGGAGCGACGACGACGCTGGTTTCGGACAAGAGCAGCAGCATCGAAAAAGGTGAGAGCCTGAAGGATACGGGGCTGACGCTGCGGGCGCTGGGCGCGGAGTGCATCATTCTGCGGCACCCGGCTGGCGGTGCTCCGTTTGTGCTGGAACGGGCGACAGGCCTGCCGGTGCTGAACGCGGGGGACGGGATGCACCAGCATCCGTCGCAGGCGCTGCTGGATTTGCGGACGATGATTTCACGGTTGGGATTGGGCGAAAGGCCGGTGGATGAGCGGCTGCTGGACGGGGTGACGGTGACGATTACGGGGGATATTCGCCATAGTCGGGTGGCGCGGTCGAACGCGATGCTACTGCCTCGGCTGGGCGCAAAGGTGCTGCTGTGTGGGCCGCCGGAGCTGCTTCCTGAGGAGGCTGCGACGCTGGGTGAGGGCGTGGAGATTGTGCGGGATTTTGACGCGGCGATGGCTCGGACCGGTGCTGGGCCAGGGGTGGCGATGATGTTGCGCATCCAGCGCGAGCGGCTGGCAGGGCTGGAGATTGATTTGGGCAAGTATATGGAGCGGTATCAGTTGACCGAGGAGCGGCTGGCGGGGCTCGCGCCAAACGCCCTGGTGATGCACCCGGGGCCGATGATTCGGGGCCTCGAGATTCAGGGTGAGGTGGCGGACCATGCGAACTCTGCCATTGAAGAACAGGTGGCACATGGGCTGGCGATTCGCACGGCGCTGTTGCTGCGGGCGTTGAAGCCGGAGGTGGCGGCATGAGTACGATGCTGATTCGCGGAGGACGGCTGGTGGACCCGGCGAGCGGGGTAGATGGGCTGCGCGACATGCTGCTGCGGGACGGGCTGGTGGCTGCGGTTGAGATGCCAGGAGCGCTGGATGGGGTTGAGGTGGCCGAGACGCTGGAGGCTGCGGGGTGCGTGGTCGCGCCGGGTCTGGTGGATGTGCACGTGCATCTGCGGGAGCCGGGGCAGACGTATAAAGAGACCATTGCGACCGGGACGGCGGCGGCGGCGGCGGGCGGGTTTACGACAGTAGTGGCGATGCCGAATACGATTCCGGTGACGGACCGGGCTGCGACGCTGGAGTGGGTGCTTTCGCCAGAGCGGAAGGCGCTGGTGCGTTTGTTTGCGATGCCTGCAGCGACGATGGGCAGCATGGGGACTGAGCTGACGGACTTTGAGGCGCTTGCTGCGGGCGGTGCGGTGGGCTTTACCGATGATGGCAAGCCGATCCTCAATGACGGGGTGATGCGGGCGGCGCTGCTGCGGGCGGCTCGGCTGGGGCTGGTGATTTCGCAGCATGCTGAGGATACGACGATTTCGCCTTCGTCGGGCATCAATGCTGGGCCGGTGGCGTTTCGGCTTGGGCTGCGCGGGATGTCGGTGGAGGCTGAGGCGAGGATTGTCGAGCGGGATATTCGGCTGGTGCGGGATATTGAGAAGGTTGAGGGCGTGCGGGCGCACTTGCATGTGCAGCATATTTCGACGGCGCGGGCGCTGGAGGCGATTCGCAGCGCAAAGGCCGACGGGCTGCACGTGACGTGCGAGGCTGCGCCGCACCACTTTACCCTGACGGATGAGTCCGTGGCATGTGGCGGGTGCAACGGCGACATTCATTTTGATACAAATGCGAAGATGAATCCGCCGCTGCGGACGGAGGGCGACCGGCTGGCGGTGATTGCAGGGCTGCTCGACGGTACCATCGACTGCATTGCGACGGACCATGCGCCCCACGCGAGGCACGAGAAGGAGGTGGAGTTCGAGCGGGCTCCGAATGGGATTACTGGGCTGGAGACCGCGCTGGGGCTGGCGCTGCGGGTGCTGGGCCGGGAGCACGGGGCTTCGGTTTCGCAGATCGTCCAGTTGATGAGTTCAGGGCCAGCGTCGGTGGTCAGGAGGCGGCAGGCGGGGTCGCTGGGCGTGGGGCAGTGGGGCGATGCGGTGGTGTTTGACGCGGAGAAGGAGTGGGTGTTTGCCGCGGCGGGGTCGCGGTCACGGTCGAAGAACACGCCGTTTGATGGGGCTGCGATGCTGGGCCAGGTACGGGCGACAGTGGTGGGTGGGAACGTGGTCTTTCGGGGGTGACGGATGTATCTGGCGCTGCTAAGGGGTATCAATGTTGGCGGGAAGGCGGTGCTGCCGATGAAGGATTTGGCGGCGATCTTCGCTGCGGCTGGGGCGACCGATGTGCGGACGTATATCCAGAGCGGGAATGTGGTTTTTCAGGCTGCGGACGCTGAGGCGGTTGTGGCCCGGGTGACGGCGGAGATTGCGGCGAAATTTGGGTATCCGGGGCGAATTGTGCTGCGGTCTGGGGCGGAACTGGCTGCGGCGTATCGGGGGAATCCGTTTGCCGTGGCTGGGGTTCCGGTGGAGACGCTGCATGTTTACTTTTTGGCGGATGAGCCTTCGGCGGAGGCTGTCGCCGCACTCGATTTGGAGCGGTCCCTGGGTGATAGCTTCGCGGTGGTCGGGCGGGAGGTTTTTCTGCATCTGCCAAACGGAATGGCTCGGACGAAGCTGACGAATGCTTACTTTGACTCCAAGCTGAGAACTTTGAGCACAGCGAGGAACTGGAATACGGTGGGGGTGCTGATCGGGATGATGGAGGGTAGATGAAGCTATTTCTCGTTGTTGCTTTTCTGTCTGCAGCACAATCCCTCAATTCACCGTCCAGCGCAAGAAAGATTCTCGACTTTCCGCGCTTCAAGTTGATTTCAGGTCCAATGGACTCTGACGGCATTTCTCCAATTGGAGGAGCGAAGCTGTGCACCTTGCAAACGCACATCGTCTGTTGGGCGATGCCGCCCGAGCCGCCCACCAAGAGTAATCCAGTTCAGTACGAATTTGGACTCGAACCAGTATCGGAGCGAATTCCGATAGTCGGTGGTGGCTCGGTCGTATTCTTCCTTGCGAAGTTCTCGGGTGGCGGCAGTGGGACGCTGGAGAGGGCTGCATTGCTCCGGTACCAACCGGATGGAAGCATTGTGAATCTGCTGCCAGTCGTTGCGGTGACGAATGTGAGCCAGAGGCAGATGTGGCGATTGCCGGAGGTCTCGGACTATCCCGTGCTGGTGACGGCGGATTTCATTTGGGACTTTGCTGCAAACGAAACCCATTTTAGCGACCACCGATTTGAGGTCGAAGCATACAAATACGACCCAGCGCAGGATCATTACGCGAAGGTGTTTTCCTACCGAACGACTCAGAAATATGCAGGTGGGGACTCCGCATCTGTGAGTGTCCTGCAACCGGAACGAGAGGAAATTCTGCGTCGGCTCGGAGTGCGATAAGGCGCCAGATTCGTGCTAGGCTAGATTAGCAGCAGGAGGCCATATGGTTACAGCGACAATCTTTGAGGCAAAAACAAACCTTTCGGAGCTAATTCGGCAAGCCTTGAATGGCGAGACTGTTTTGATCACTTCTGGACGTGAGAAGAAGCCAATGGTGACGCTTGCTCCAGTTGAACCGATAAAGGTTCAGCGCTTGGGTTTTATGGCTACGCCGGGATTCGAGATTCCGGATAGTTTTTGGGAGCCAATGTCCGACGAAGAGTGTGGCTATTCCGATGACGATCTGGTGGCCCAATGAACCTCCTGATCGACACGCAGATCTTAATTTGGGCTGCATTTAATCCGAATCGTCTTACCCGCAACGCGGCAAGTGCGCTGTCGAATGAGAAGCATACAATTTTGCTTTCTGCGGCATCGGCGTGGGAGCTTGCTACGAAGGTTCGAATTGGTAAGCTGCCGGGTGCAGAACGATTGGAAGCCGACCTGATGAATCAGATCCAACGTGCGGGATACACTTGGTTACCCATGACTCCCGAGATTGCGTTGCGAGCGGGAAGACTTGTGGGAACTCACAAGGACCCATTTGATCGGGTAATCGCTGCGCAAGCGCTTGACCTTGATATCGATCTAATCAGCAATGATGCAAAGTTAGACCAGTTTCATGTGCGGCGCATCTGGTAAATGCGCCGCACGGGCTGGTTTATTCTGCTTGCATGACGGCGAGCTCCTGGCCGGAGGGGTCGGTGAAGTGGAAGCGGCGACCACCGGGGAAACTGAAGATGGGCAGGGTGATGGTTCCTCCGGCGGCGATGACACGCTTTTCTGTTGCTTCCAGATCGTCAGTATCGAGGACGGGGAGAATGGCCTTGGTGCGCTGTTCGGGGGCTGCGTTGAAGCCTCCGGCGAGGCCGGAGTCAGAGAATGCAGCGTACTCCGGGCCCCAGTCTTCGAAGGTCCAGCCGAAGAGCTGGCCGTAGAATTGCTTGCTGGCGGCTACATCGGTGGACGGAATTTCAAGGTAGGTGATGGGAATTTGGGGCATGGGATCTCCTGACGATCGATGTCGCTGAAAGGCCCCGTCTGTGCCGCCGCGATTTTAGGCTTCGATCTGGTTTGGGGGCGCAGGTAGAGGCTGGCCGATCCAGCCTCGCGAGCTACACCCACAGACTAAATGCGGCCTATGGAAATCACAACTGATTTGCTATGTGTTCAGGGTGACGGGCGTGGGCGTCTCTGCGCCGGAGCTTTGCGGTGGTGGTGGTCCCTGCTGGCCACCGTATTGGGCTGGTGGAGGGCCCTGCGGTGGGCCTCCTGAGCTTCCTGATGCTTGAGGTCCGCCTGCGGATGCTGCACCCTGTCCGCTGGGGGCTGGGCTTTGGGGCTGACCGGATGGGCCAGACGGAGCGGCGTGCCCACCACCTCCGCCGCCGCCGGACGGTGCGCTTGCGGCTGTCGTTTGGGTGGTGATATCGAGGACGGAATCGACATCGGAGGTGGAGATGCCGAGGGTGTTAGCGATGAGGCTGACGCTGGTGCCTTGCTGGCTTAATTGAATGATTTGGGCGTCTTCGCTCAACTTGACCGTATCGGTTGAGCTGGACGAAGAGCTGAGGGCTGGGAGTTGTGTGGTGGAAGAGGAGGTCGCTGCGAAGGACACGGGGGTGTAGGAATAGCTTGATGAGATCGGTAGTGTGACGTAGCTCGACATAGCTCAACCTCCGGGGCGTGCCAGTGGCTCTGTACAGGTTATCGGCGGGCTGAGACAGAGCTTTAGTGCTGGAACAGTTGATTGGGAGAACTATGGGGTGGGGAGATTCCCGCGACCGATGCGGCGGGCCAGCCCTTCGACCAGTGCGTGCGAGACTTCTGCGACGCCGTCGGGGACGACTTCGAGTGCTTCGGCCACGGCGAGCCGACCGCCGGGGATGGGCACTCCGGCGGAGTCGGTCCACTCATGGGCGGCGGCTTCGAGGACTTCGTCCTGACCGACGTGACGCCATGGGTCGGGCGCTGCGGTTGGCTCGGCGGAGGCTTCGGCGAGCGGCCAACGCCATAGGGGATCGGAATCGGAGCGACGGTCTCTCCGGCGTCTACGGCGGTGGCGGCGGTCGATGTCGGGGTTGGTCATGCCGGCGGGGCCAGCGAGCGGCGGCGCTTCGGCAAGTGAGGTGGGGATGGGGATAGGCGCCAGGACGAGGTTTCCATTGGCATCGCGGGCGGCTTCGACGAGGATGGGTGCTTGTGTGGCGATGGGACTGGCGATGGGACTGCGGATGGGCTCGGTGGTTGTGGCGAGTGGGGCAGGTGGCAGGTTCAGGTGGGGGCTGGCGTCGGTGGAGGGGCGCTCGGCGGTGAGGATGGCGGCGACGGCCTCTTGCGGGAGTCCCAGGGCTCTTGCGATGGTGGTTGCGGTGTGTCCGTCCTCAGCTAGCTGGAGAACTTCGGCTGTGCGCGAGAGGCGGACGGTGTCCGACTGGTGCTGGGGTGGGTGGCCGCCGCCAGCGTGCCGTGCGGAGACCGGTGGCAGCGCGACGACCTTCGCCAGCGCCCATAGGTCGTTATCCCCGTCGATGTGCAGGTCGAACGGCATGGCACCCTCACGAGTTGGCTATCGGCTTGGACGGGCGCTGCGTGAGGTTTTTTGGCGCGTGGCTTGGGTACCTATAGCAGGTTCATGCGACGAGCGGTGGTGGTGAGGATGTCGAGGGCGCGGTCGAGCTGCGGGCGGGTGTGCTCGCTGGTCATGATGGTGCGGACGCGGGCTTTGCCCTCGGGGACCGTGGGGAAGGCGATGCCGGTGGCCATCAGGCCCTGGTCGAAGAGTGCGC
>Ga0116226_10006094_pt1 | contig 10806 bp, 12 predicted proteins | sample S1TSphfallax_FD_89692 | JGI IMG/M metagenome (GOLD analysis project Ga0116226, IMG submission 89692) | Host-associated microbial communities from peat moss isolated from Minnesota, USA - S1T2_Fa - Sphagnum fallax MG | ecosystem: Host-associated > Plants > Peat moss > Unclassified | place: USA...
AATAAAGACTGGTTTCTAGTGCTCAACAATGTGACACTTCCTTTTCCCTTGGCTAAGTCAAGTGAATCAAATGCTTTGTCTTGCCAAACATCATCCAAAACCAGGAACATTCTTCTCTGTCTAGACTGATTGCATAATCCTAGCTTGTAATCCTCTGGGTTCACAGTCTTCTCTGGTTCCAAATCCAGTTTTGCACTGAGGGTGCGATATAAAGCCATTATGTCAGGAGTTTGCCCCACAATGCACCAAATGAACTTGGTTCCTTGAAAATGGCCATGTACCTTCGAGCTCCCATACACTCTTTGAAGAAGAAGAGTTTTCCCAACTCCACCTATGCCCCATACTCCCACATAGCGAGGAGCTGCATCACTTCCTTTTGAGGTCACCAATGTTTCTAGCCTCCCCAGATAGCTCTCTAGACCAAACATTGATTGAGGCAAGTCATGAAGCTCTCGTAAAGGCTGATAACATTCTCTTGCCACCTTCAAATTCAACATACAACCACCAAAACGTTAGGCCACTTCTCATACATAGAATAAATATTACTACATCATCTCTCACTTAAGGTGAATACCCTATCCCCGGAAATTTGCATGGGGCAATCACTTCGCACATTTATAATTCATCAACATCTTAAGCAAGCTCGGTTATCTCCTAATATAAAAATTCACCTGTATTTTAAAGTGTAGGTAATGTTTAAATGTTAATGAAATATGGAACTAACTAGGTCATTGAAACTCACCTTTCCGCAAAAAATGACAAATTGTAGAAGCAAGTTGTAGCTAGGATGTTCTTTACTTGGAGGCTTGCACACCTCCATGTGATCAGCATCCTCAACCTTGTAAAAATTATGTCCTGCTGATCGTTGTGCCGAGCTGAAATCCACCAAAATTCCCTAGTCCAGTCATAGAACCCAAATTGCACATGTCAGCACACAACCTCAAATCATCACATGTGCTTGGTTGCAAAAAATCCATTTCATCCAACACATGCTTACCACTTGCTTCATTCGCCTGCCCTCACAAAAAGCATATATATTGATTCCGTTTTCAGCAGCAATGTGGTCAAAATACACTGATAACTGTTCAATATATCCTTGCCAGGGTTGATTGTTATCCATTATTCCAGGATGATATCTGTTGTTACATCTCAACAACATCTTCACATACTCAGCAAATTTGCTTGATCCAGGATGTGGAACAGCATAAGGCAACCCCCCTAACATTGCTCAAAAACAATTTTGCACACTGCACTGTAGCTTTGGACCAGGAATTGGTAGGATTTCGGATGGTTAATGCCCTCTTCAATTTTACAACCAAGCTCTTCAACACCAGCCCTCCAAAATTATGGCCTATTAACAGAATATGTTGATGCCATTCATACCTGTAAAAAACATATTCATTTGGTATGCTGATTTTTCAGGGAATACATAATTGACTTCTACATTTCATATTTGACTGAAATACATCTTGGGAGTGCATGCCTCTGAAATTATGCAAAAAAACCATTCCACACTCATACACTGCAGCTCTCTGTGGCATTTTCAGAGTTTAGAAAGCCAAAGCCCTTTCCACTTTCACAACCAAGCTTTTAAACACCAACCTTGAAAAACCTAGTGTATTTTCACAAATAAGGATGATTTCTTTCAACCTGCACAATACATTACTGTGCTATTTTCACTTTTCAGGAAGCATTGCAACACCATCGATAATTGCCTGATATAGCACCACTGTTGAGTATAAAGATTTTCTATGCAATTGAGAGATGACCAAATGGTTGGGTTATAAATCTAATATCTGAAAAACTTAGTCGCTTGATATATTTGTGAGTGAAACCACTACATTTGCCCAAGAACGCCATTTTGACAATCAAACAGAGGTGACTTTGTACCTAGGATTGATGAGAGCCTGGAGTAGGTTATCTGCAATGTATGATACGTGATCATGAGGGGAGGTAAATACACATGCATTGTATGATACGGAGAAAATGCGCACAGCTTCCCCCAAATCATACAGCAGCCATTGTTGAGGCCAACATACATCATCATGACCTCGTTGTGTCCACATGCTACTCCAGGCATCACCAGTGTCATTTGCAGTTAATTGGAGCCCATGGAACAACACCACATCCAATTCAGTCCTTCTCTTGCCTTCAGAAGGTGGCCATAGCTGATGCACTGGCCAATCACTCTGCCACCAAAACTCCACATTCAAAACACTGTGCAATAACCAAAATCCAAACCACAGCAAAAGTAAGCATTTGAAATTGCTGAGGGGACAAGCGACCAATTGATTTATGAACATAATAGCAAGGCCAACTCGAATCAAAACGCTCAGAAATAAATTTGTACCACAGACTGGACCGATCTGCCAGGTGAAAGGAACTCACAGATCTAGCATCCATGATGATCAAGATGGCTTATGATATGGCAACACTCATAGATACCATGTGTCTTTGTAGCGTCATTAATTGGCAAACTGCCAACGCTATTTTAAGTGCTGAGAGCAATCCAAGAATCCTCACTGTTTGCAAAAGTGGCTCTCATAACATATAAGAGGGGTGTTGCTCTCAGAAACTAATGGCTTTTGTTCTTAATTGAATTGATAGGTGAAAAACTGTACTTTGGGAGCTGCCATACAAATGGTGGTGCTGCACTCAAGCACCCATTTTCCTTTCATTCACAAGCGGAGGAAATCCCTGACAAACTTGTGCAGTTACAAATATCATACCCTGCCACACATTGACGAACTCCTCTCAAATCCCAATCAAGAAATAGAGTCAATTTGCAGACGCTATCACCTAGCCACATATACATAGACATTACCATTCTAAAAGTCAGACTCTGCAGGGATATTACTTGAAACAACCCTGAAGGGTGAGAAAACAATGTATAATACTTTGTTCACCTGGTCTTTAGCCCTTGAGTGATTGGATCTGCTGACATGATTAGTAGACATTTGTTGAGACTTAAAACAAAGTACTCATTTTTTATCAAAATTCCACAAATCATTAGGACCTAAGCAAGAGATGTTCAACCAAAATACCTAAAGAAACAGAGTCCAGCACCCCAAAATGTTGCATCACCAGGAACAATATCTGAAATTCCCGAGTCTGTAAGCACCATAAAAAGGAATAGTCATTAAAAGATGACACGCTGAAAACTTACTATTGAATTTCAACAACACCATAATCATTTCAAAAAGAAACTCAGATGCTTGGTACCTCAAAAATTGGGCGCATAGAGGGAGGCTTAATCCTGCTGGTGCAAAGGCAATATGTAGAAGACAAGCTTTCAAATAGCTCAAGGTCCTTGAGCAACAACAGGTACGACTTCCTCGATCTGGAATGCGAATTTTGCAACTCTCAAAACTAAAACTTCAAGTGTCATTGGAAATCAATTTACTGAACTGATCCGCCATATTCCAAGTGTTCAGCAAACAATCATGCACAACCAACAAGTAAACATGACAATAGAAGTCCATCTGGCACAATACCACAAATTGTGGCTTTGTAGATGCCCTAGAAAATAAAGTTTCATGCAACCTTGTCGCATACCGGAAGGTGGCCATCGGCTGCGAGAATGGAGACTCCAGAGTAGTCCGAGTCGAAAACTACTAGCAAACCTCCAAACCGCTGAGGGTCGAGAACTACCGACGCTAGAGAACAGCGCTCATTTCTCATGGGAGAGAGAAAAACCATCCAAACTAGCAATGTAGCAACCGTGTGCTTTTCCGTGGCTGTTCTCCTTGCAGAGACGTCACAAGACCGAGACACACATGACTGATCTTCGGTACTCTCCACACTACATTGGACAGCACAGTTCAGTACAGGTGCATGAAGCTCGAACACTGGTCCTATTACAACAGACGTAAGCAGCAAGGAGCACCCCAAACCCTCGCGATGATCTGATTTCACAAAGGCAGGCCACACAATCTTCAGGGCTCTTCAATAGATGATGGAAATGCTGCCTACCGACATGCTGGACAGCTCTGCGGATCGTAGTCGATGTATGAAGCAAGCTCGCACGCGGCAAGTATTCAAACCTGCTCCGGTAACCTAATCTCGCAAAGGCAAGCTATACAATTCCGTTAAGCACGGCTCAACCTTAGAGGCCAGCCAAGCTGTAAGAAAGCATAGTAAGTAGTACTGGGATGAGCAGAGAAGATGAAGGGGCGAAATTCTTCTGCTCGCCTTCTTCTAGAGCGCTTTCAAAAATACGTGCAAAAGAGGAGACAATGCGTTTTCCTAAATCGTTAGAAAACAAAGCATGAACCACTACCTCATGTTTTCTGCAAGACTGCAATTGTATTGACTAAATGAGTTAGATATCTCAGGTTTCAACCATAAACTATGAGTTATAGGTTGCAACAAACTAATTTCAAAATCCATCTGCACTCCAAAAATACTATTATGAACAAACTCTATGAACACTCAGAAGCTACAATTTTGACTGTAAGACAGACATTGAACTTCAAAACATGATAGGAAGTACTGCAGTCAGGTTCAAAATCACTACAATATATCCAGCTTTCTAACCCTAAAATAGCCGCCATTTAACCCTAACCTGGCCAGCATCTAACCATACTACAGTTGTCACCATTTAACCCTAACCTAACTCCTAAAAAAATATATGACTACAAGGGATGAATGTTAAGCGTATTTATTAACATGCGTCAATAAAGAATAATATTTTAAACATGATGAATATCAAACACATTCATCGAACTTTGAAGATTAAGAAATAATAATATTTCGAACATGTATTGTTTGCTTCACATTCCTCAAGTGTACTTTAAAGCATCAACTTGTAATAATGCCTTCCAAAGTTATGGAGAGCACTTCTTTTGATTTCTACCTTTTTGTTCTTTAGTTTCTTTTCTCTAATAGCACTAACGTTTTTGTAGTGGCAAAATTTCACATATTTATGACCTAAAAAAAACCTTTCTACCTCCTTGTCCTAAATCAAGGCTCGTATTTTGTCCAAATCGACATCATTTGACATCCCTTTTAGAAAAGAGAGGTCATCTTTTCTATCAATGTTTATGTCATAGTTTTCTTAGTGACAACTCCTTAACATCAACGGTCTGAATTTTGTAGCCACTATTGGAGCACAATGGCTATTGCACAAAGACCACAAACTTTGGAGGTTTAAGGTGAGTAGAAATCTTCCTTACAATTTGATTTTTTTTTTATTGTTTTTTATTGTTGAAGCCAAAATCTTGCATTAAGCTTGTGATTTAAGTAATTTGTGTTTGGAGTTTGGAGTTTAAATGTTGCAAACTTGGGATAATCAAGCTTTAGGTTCAGTGATTATTTGGTTTCTTATCATTGAAGTTGGGAATCATGATCTTGCATTAAGCTTGCTATTTACGTAAGTTGTTTTTAAATATTGGAATCTAAACATTGCTTGTGAGAATCAAGCTTCAAGTTTGGTGATTGTTACAAGAACTTTGGGCCAATGAGCATTATTTACAATTTTTTAACATTTATTAATATTTTGACATCAATGTTCTAGCATTTATTAGTAACTTGGGGCAATTTGCAACCCAAAAATGCTCAAAATTGGCCCCAAGCTTTTTTGGGCCTGACTCCTAGTGTAAAGCTGGCCTTATCCAACCCATTTAATTTTCATTGTTAATGTTGTTGACAACTATTTTTTAATCACAAACTACAGTTAAAAAATTACTTTTTTTTTTCTAGTCCCCCTATCCTCACCCATTCTTTTTGTGCAAAAACAAAAACTCCCAATTGCATTGGAAATTGTATCAACTTAAATTCAGTCTCAATGCACACAAGCCCCAACATAAAAAGGGCTTCAAAACTCATGTCAAACAAAAGAAAAGAAAAAAAAGACCCACAACCTACCAAGTTGGATTTTCAAAATTCCAACCATTTACATGACATCTAGGGCACAATGCAAAGGTAGAATTGACAATTAGTTACATGTTAGCCAAGTCATTTGCTCAAAAAATTGATTCAAATTTTACAGAAATGAAAATTAATTGTTTAATATCGGCATGAATTAATATCTCTTGTTTTAAAAACACTTGGAATTTTGTCTTGCTTCGCAAGAACATTTGATTTTTTCTTATTTTTTCAATGATTTTAGTTTTCGTGCAAATAAGGAATTTCTTTTTGGGTCACACATTGCATCATATCATTATTACCCATCAGTCAAAATTCATTTGTATCATTTGTATCAAGGTTATTTCAACATGTTATGTTATTGGCACTTGAGCATGTGTTGTTTAATTAGGCTTCATGTGAATATGTTGACATGATTCAAAAAATTATTAATAAAGAAATAAATGCCAATGCAAAACATACGAATACAAAAATGCACATGGAAACAACCATAATGGAGTCATTTCAATATTATTCATGGTGTTCAATTTTATTTTGTTTTTATTTTTGTTTCATAGATCGTAATTTGTACAAATTTTTGGTATTTTTAAAAATTATTCAAATATCATGTGAGAGTTATATGTATAGAAAGTGGGAAGGAGTAAATGTTAAAGCACGTTATGAGTTTAATAATGATCCAATAAAAAATGTGTTTTCAACGTAAAGTAAAAACAGAGGTTGACTATAAAATCAAAAATATTAGAATTTCTTGACTTACAAATTGGTTCCATCCCCAAAGCTCTTAACAAATGTAAAAGCAATCTAATAATTAAATAGGGTCATTTGTTCAAAATTTATTGGAATATTCAGCAAATGCATTATCCCCATGCCTTTGAACAATCATGTCGGTCAATGTCATTGGAAATTGACCAAGCCCAAGAACAATTTTGTCTTTCTCTTGGAACCTTGGTAATGAATCTTGTAATAATCCATTTTATTATGAATGATGCACAAGAACTCCTCCTTTGATTGAATGAATTTTGCTTTCCAATTAGGAGAAAAATACTTATATGATTATTGGTGTTTTTTTATGCCTTTTGAGTTTCAATTTGTGTACATTGTCATTAACATTATTTTTTTCCAACATTAGAATTCATTTTTTGGGAGGATTTTTAAGCTATGCATTTGGAAAAGGTTGAACCTTTGTTTCAAACATCCACATTGAGATGATGTTTCCTTTTAATCAACTCATAACATATTAAAAGATTTGATCAATATATTAGTTCCTTATGAATCTACAATCACACACATATGATAATGAAAATTGTTAGAATTAATTTTATGCATCATCTCATATTTACATAATTGTTAATCAACATTAAAAATTTACATATGTGTGAAATTTTGCATACATCATTGTTCCATTCTCGAATATTTTTCCATGTGTTTGGAATTAAAAGGTGAATGTTTTATCAACCATATCCAATTCTTTTCATTTCATGTAACATTTATCCACGCAATGTTTAATGAATGACTAGTGGGTGCCCATGGCCGAAGGCCATTGTGAAGCCCCATGTGTGAAATCCAGGTCCCAAATTTGAGATCCCACATCCTAAAAATCACATCCTAAAAGTTTTCAGGTTTCGGTCTTGGAAACCGCGAATGTGAAAATCTAGGCCCCAAAGTTGAGATCCCAAGTCCTAAAAACCATGTCCTAAAAACCATATCCTAAAATTTCCCAAGCCCCAAAGTTGAGATCCCAAGTCTTGAAAACCATGTCTTGAAAACCATATCCTAAAATTTCCCAGGTCTTTTTGCCTGGCCTGCCCTGTCCTGCCCTACCGCCCTACCCTGCCCTACCCGTCAGTCAGACATGTAGTTACCTACCTACCAAATGTTAAGCCAGTTCTGCCGGTGAATTAAAATTCAGAATTATCGTGTCAGACAAACAGACGCACGCATAGACGTAGTGAATTTATATATAAGATTGAACATTATATTCCACTTCCTTAGTTGCACAAAGTTGTTTCTTCATCCCAATATTGCATTGTGGCTTATGTCTACAATCATGTTATCTTTCTTGCTTTCTATGACATGTAAATAAATTGTGCCAACCCAATGATAGTGTACTAACGATTTCATGAATATAATTTCCTTATATTCTGATGAACTTTCATTTATTATTATTATTCTTTCATGCAACATGTTTGGAACATCCAAGATATAGGATATTTTATTTTGAAATAACAAGTCCCAAAATTAATGTTTGATGATAGATGTTTTATTACAAGGAAAGTGTTAGTTATGGTTGATAGAATAACATATGTGTCACAACCCTAACTTTGGGTTCGAGACTAAGTGCGAAGTCCAAGGGCCCATGAAGGCGAAAGTGTGTTTAGGTGTGAAACACACTCTCACAAATGGGGAAGAGTGCAAGGGATGAAGCCCAATGACTCCCAAGTGCACTCCCACTTTGGGAATTGCACTCATACGAAAGTTCCAAATGTTCAAAACCTTGGTTGGAAAGGCAAACAAACACCAAATTGGCCCCCCAGGACACCATTACAAAGGTCTTAAAGCGTAGATGCTTCAAATCCCCTCGCATTCTTCATCTAAACTTAATTAACATGAGTTATGATTTTTTTTAAAAGGAGCAATTCAAATTGGAAATTTGATTTTTGACCACAAATCCTTTGAAAGCAAAGGTCAAATGAGGTATAATTGGAGCATGTTATGCAATGTTGGAAAGATATTTTTAAGGGCTATAAAATATTGCCTTTGCACTTTCGAAACGAATTTGATTTGAGAAATATATGAATGTCCAAAGTTTTGGGACTCGAAAAGTCCCAATTTTGGGACTCTCACTTGAAAGTCCTAAGGGAAACTAACATTTGGATGTAGTCTTTGCAGAGAGGCACAAAATATACTATAGGGAGGGGAGTGGTGCCTCCTCCCAAAGGTTATGTTGATATCATTTTGAACTCCTACTTGTGAATTCATCCTAGTCCCATCTTGGAGCTCCAACACACCTTCCTACCCCCAAAATGTTACAAATTAGGGAGCATGCCCTAACTCTTTTATTCTTCGTTGTTTTTACTTTAACACCCACCTTTGGGTCTTTTAAGGAGTTTGGGGGTGCATCAATATGCATGTGTTCACATTATAGTTAGTTCATCATATAAAGGTTTTTCAATCTTTGAAACAAAATTATCCACATTTAAATCTTTATGTGTTATTTTAACAATCGTGTATTAAATTTTTTTCCCTACACCAATTATTTTTCTTCATCATCTTCTAACATGTGATGTTGATCATAGGAAGAAAACAACGACCAAAAATAGCATCCATAAAAAATTGTTGGAATCCATGGTCATATATCCAAATGGACATAATTTGTGATTTGGCAATTCCATTTATTATTACTTTGACATGATTTTCACTAAGGTCGTCATCAATAACAAGTTCCCTAAGGCCACATGCAATCATCCACCCTTTAACAATTGTAATTCCATTGATTCAAAAATGTCACATTTCCTTCCACACCATCGCCTCCTTCCAATTCCAAGAACCTTGGCATCATTTAGGTGATTTTTTAACCTATGCAAATTGAAATAATTCAATTTGCAAATGACCATCCTTGTCACCAAAGGAGTGATTTTGAATGTCATCATTGGCCTTGTTGAAAAATGCATCGAATGATTCATCATTGTACATGTTACGGTTTTCAACCCCGTGCATCATGACATCTTTCATAACATGACTTGACATTAAACCTTAGACATTAGATTATATAACATTAAGCAAAATGTTTTTTATTGGCCAAAAACCCCACATAATCCAAAGTGTTTAAAACATTGTGCAAAGGGATTCAAAGAAAACAATTTAACTTTTTCAAAAACCATCAAACCTATTTATAAATGTTTTTTATGACAATGGAGGTTTGTTTTTTCCATCCTTTCTTTTAATCCATTTAATGTTGTAACAATGATGAATTTTGAATGCTTCAAATATCTTTAAATTACTTAATGTCATTGATGATTATGGGCTTTTGAAATATACTAAAATTTAATCTTAGGCACTTTAATTAACTTTTTTTAAACAATCTACTATCATAGATGACAATTGGGTTTTCTTTTACTAATTATTTATTTTCAAGGTGCCTTAGTTTTTCACAAAGTACATACACAATGTTGTTGACAACAATGGGAGGGGGGTTACATTCATCCCATGACAATATTTTTAAAGTTGTTTAACATTGTCGACAAAAATGATTTTTAAAACAAAATTTTAAAAAATATTCTAGTTTCATCATCATATTTTCCCCTATTGTAATTATCCATCATTATTAAATGACATTGAAGTTTGAAATTTTCATATTTAGACAACAAATGAGGATTGATATAAATAATTTTGAATTTATTTATTTTGTACCCATGGATGAATTTCATCCAATGATCTATTTATTTAAACCAAATCGTAAATGAAATTAACCATGCAAAAATGACATTCATCCATATGAAATCATTCATCTATGAATATATTTATGCATGTATGTGGATTAAAATCACATTAATCTTTAAGTTCCAAGTTCAAGTTTTATGCTCATGCACAAGCCATGCATCTTCCTTAGATATGGATATGTTGAAATTTATGGTGCAAAACAACAAATTGATGTCTATGGTCTAAAGGTAAAAATATTATAATTTCAAAAAATAAATGACAATAAATTTAATTATATGAACATGGGAATGACCAAAAAAAAATATTGATGGATTTTTTTTTAAATTAAATTAATAATAGATAGGAAGGTGGTTGGTAAGTGGTAGGTAGGTAAAAAATTTTGAAAAGAAAAGTGCATATCAAAAGTTAGATTTATAAAATGATTTGGAAGAAACATGTTATATTTATTATTTGACACATTATGTTACAAAAACATGTGGTGTTGGTTGGCAAAGACATTGG
>Ga0116226_10006095_pt1 | contig 10804 bp, 8 predicted proteins | sample S1TSphfallax_FD_89692 | JGI IMG/M metagenome (GOLD analysis project Ga0116226, IMG submission 89692) | Host-associated microbial communities from peat moss isolated from Minnesota, USA - S1T2_Fa - Sphagnum fallax MG | ecosystem: Host-associated > Plants > Peat moss > Unclassified | place: USA...
GGAACCGCCCTGTTCGCCCTGGCCCTGCCCAAGGCGCGGCGTCTTTACTTGACCGAGGTCGATGCCGAGGTGGAGGGCGACGCCCGCTTCCCTGCGTTTGACGAGGGCGCCTGGAGGGAAGTCCGACGCGAACCCCACCCTGCGGGCGTTGGCGACGAGTACGCGTTCACCCTAAGAGTGCTGGAGAAAACGTGACCTGAGGGGCCTTTCGGCCAAAAAGTCCGCGCGCCTGCAAACTTTAGAGCGCTCATGGTATTAGACGGCTCATGAGTATTGAAGATGCTGCATCGCGTTTGAGGGGCGTTGTACGGCCGACGTCGGAAGGCGACCTTTCAGCGGGTTTGTTGCGCCATCTTGCGGAACACGCCCCCGTTGTCATGGTGGTCGTCGCGCTGTCTGACCTTCGGATCGTCTATGCAAACTTGGCGGCGCACAGGGCGGCGCGACGCGTCGAGGGCGCACTCATCGGCCGCCTGGCGGCAGAGGTTTTCGCCTTCGCCGACCCCGTCCTTCTCAGCGCCAAAACGGCCGCCCAGGTCCGCGCTGTCGCAGACCGCGAGGGCGCTGAGCCGATCTGGTGGGATGTGTCCTACTCACCGCTCGACTCAGGCGGCCCGGAAGCTGCAGCCGTGCTGATGACGGCGATCGACGTCACCTATCATGAGCTGGCGAAGACGAAGGCGGAGGCCGCTCAGGACACGCTGGATGCGCTGCTGGACTGTATTCCCCAAGGGATCACGGTCACCCGCGGGACGGAGGTCCACATCGATCGCATCAGCGCGCGGGGCTTGGCGCTGCTCGGGCGCAAGGCCGATGAACTGACCGGACATAGCGCCCTGGAGCAGAACGACGTCTGGCAAGTCTACCGGCCGGGCAGCGATGTCCGGTTGTCTCCCGCCGAGCGCCCGCTGGCTCGCGCGACCCGGACCGGCGAAGTCAAGATCAACGAGACCCTTCTCGTGCGGCGCCGCGACGGCGAATTGCTGACCGTTGTCTGCAACTCAGGGCCGATCCGCGACGCCGACGGTCGAGTGACCGGCGCGGTGATGGCCTGGCACGACGCCGGGGAGCTTGAACGGGCGCAGGCGGCGGTGCGCGACAGCGAACAGCGTCTGCGAGCCGTCTTACTGCAGATTCCCGCAGCGATCTTCATCATCGAGGCGCCGGATGGGCGCGTCGCGTTCAAAAGCCGGCTGCTGGATGAGGTGCTGGGCGCGGTGGACATGGATATGGAGACGGCGAAGGCCAGTCTGCGGGGATGGGCTCTGCATGGGGATGGCCGGCCCTACGACCTGTCCGAATATCCCAGCCGGCGCGCCCTTTTTAAAGGTGAGACCGTGCAGGCCGAGCCGATGACGTTCTCGCGCGGCGACGGCCGGATTATCGACCTTGAGATGTACGCCGGCCCGGTCCACAGCGAGACGGGCGAGATCGTCGCGGCCGTCGCCGTGGCCATGGACGTCACCGACCGGCGGCTGGCTGCGGCGCGGCAGGCCTTTTTGTTCCGACTGCAAGACTCCTTGCGGGCCTTGAGCGAGCCCGCCGAAATTCTAACCGCCGCGGCGACCCTGCTCGGCCGCCATCTCGGGGCCGGTCGGATCGGCTATAGCGAGATGCAGCCGGACGATGACACCCTTCTGATCACCAACGGCTACGTGGACGGCGCGCCGCCGGTGAACGGGCTCTTCAAACTCTCGGCGTTCGGCCCTCACCACGAGCGGGAGATGCGCCAGGGGCGAACTCTGGTTTATAAGGACGTGCAGTCGGACGAGCGCGGCGCCCGGGCCTTCGGTCTCGAACTGGGGACGCGCGCTCACGTGTCCGTCCCCCGGATCCGCGACGGCCGCTACACCGGCTCGCTCTACGTCACCCACTTCAAGCCGTATACGTGGACACCAGCGGATGTCGCGCTGATCGAAGATGTGGCCGCTCGAATCTGGGATGCGGCCGAACGCGGGCGGGCCGAGGCGCAGCTTCGCGAAGGTGAGGAGCGGCTGCGGCTGGCGCTGGAGACGTCTGGGCTTGGGTCTTGGGAATACGACGCGATCTCGAGGAAGACGATCCGCTCAGCCCAGCACGACGCCATTTTCGGCTACGCGGCGCCGGTTAGCGATTGGAGCCATGAGCATTTCAGGGAGCATATACCTGAGTCCGACCGGGATTTGGTCGAGGCGGGGTTTCGGTCGGCGCTAGAGCAGGGCAAGGAGTGGGATGTCGAATGCCGGATGATTCGAGCGGACGGCAGCGAGGGCTGGCTGAGGGTCCGCGCGAGGCCGCGTTACGGCAGCGACGGCCAGGTCGTCAAACTGCTGGGGACAGTCGCCGACGTCACCGAACGTAAGCGGGCGGAGGCGGCGGTCATCCAGACCGCGGAGAAGTTCGAAACCTTCGCCCAGACAATGCCCAGCATGGTCTGGACATCCTTGCCCGACGGACAGATCGACTGGTTCAACGCGCGAGTGTGCGAATATTCCGGCATTCCTGAGGAGGAGATGAAGCCCGACGGCTGGGCTCCGGTTCACCCCGACGATATCGAGAGGGCGACCAGAACCTGGCAGGAGGCTCTGGCGTCCGGCAAACCCTTTGAGACCGAATATCGGATTCGCCGCCACGACGGCATGTTTCGCTGGCATATCACACGCGCAGTCCCGATCCGTAACCCAGACGGGGCGATCAGCCTCTGGATCGGAACAAGCGCGGATATCCAGGACCAGAAAAGTTCAGAACAGGCGCTGGCGGACCTGAACGCGACCCTGGAAGAGGAGGTGCGGGTTCGTACGGCTGAGCTGCTTGAGGCTGAGGCGACCCTGCGGCAGTCCCAAAAAATGGAAGCGGTAGGCCAGCTCACCGGCGGGCTAGCCCATGATTTCAACAATCTGCTCACCGGCATTACCGGCAGCCTGGAACTCCTGGCGACCCGCCTGGACCAGGGCAGGTTTACGGAATTGGACCGCTATCTGAATGTCGCCCAAGGCGCTGCGAAGCGGGCGGCGTCTCTCACCCACCGACTGCTCGCGTTTTCCCGCCGCCAGACGCTCGATCCAAAACCCACCGATATCAACCAGCTTGTGAGCGGCATGGATGAGCTGATCCGCCGCACGGTCGGGCCGGCGGTGACGGTCAAGGTCGTCGGCGCACGCGGGTTGTGGGCGGTGCTGGCGGACCCCAACCAGTTGGAAAACGCGCTTCTGAACCTCTGTATCAACGCGCGGGATGCGATGCCGGACGGCGGCAGCCTGATCATCGAAACCGGCAACACGATCCTGGACGCCTGTGAAGCGAAGGCGATGGAACTGTCCGCTTCGGACTACGTCTTGCTGAGCGTCTGCGATACCGGCGGCGGCATGACGCCGGAGGTCATAGCCCGCGCCTTTGACCCATTCTTCACCACCAAGCCGCTGGGCGAAGGCACCGGCCTTGGCCTCAGCATGGTGTATGGGTTCACCCGACAGTCCGGCGGCCAGGCGCGCATCTATTCAGAACCTGGCCTCGGCACGAAGGTCTGCCTTTATCTGCCCCGCTACACCGGCGACGACAGCGTGGTCGAACCGCCCGCCGACGCGCAAAGGGCGCAGCCAGGCGACGGCGAAACGGTGTTGATCGTCGATGATGAACCGAGCGTGCGCCTCTTGCTAAAAGAAGTGCTGGGAGAGCTGGGCTATAATGTGCGGGAGGCCGAAAGCGGCGCCTCCGGCCTTCAACTCCTCGACTCGATCGGCCGGGTCGATCTGCTCGTCACCGATGTGGGCCTACCTGGCGGCATGAACGGCCGCCAACTCGCCGACGCCGCCCTGGCGACCCGCCCGAACCTGAAGGTCCTCTTCATCACCGGCTATGCTGAAAACGCCGTCATGGGCGACGGTCAGCTCAAGCCCGGCATGCACATCTTGACCAAACCCTTCTCCCTCGAAACCCTGGGCAGTCGCGTGCAGGAGATCATCGCCGCGACCTGAACGCCAAAGGGGCTGGGGAAAAGGTTTCGCCTAGCCGTGGTCGGCGGCGTCTGGCGTGGCCATCAGGAAGCGGATGTCGATCCGGCGGTTGCGGGCCTTGGCGGCTTCCGACGTTTCCGCCACCAGGGGCCGGGTAGGCCCGTAGCCGCTGACGCCGAGTACGGGCTGAGGATCGTTCGGCCTGGCCCGGGCGTCCTTGACGGTCTGAAGCGCGGGGGTCGAGGCGATCAGGCTGCGATAGGTGTTCACCGCCCGGTCGGTCGAGAGGTTCCAGTTGTCCCGGCCGCTACTGATCGGGTCGCTGTCGCTGTGGCCTTCGATCAAGACCGATTCGAGCCCTGTCTTGGTCGAGGGGCAGGAGGGCGGCAGGGCGCCTGGGGCGGTGTAGCAGGGCAGCTCGGCCTGAAGCGCCGCACCCACCTTGGCCAGCGCCGCCTGGCCCGCTGGCGTCACCTCGGCGCTGCCCTTGGCGAACAGCACAGCTTCAGGCAGGCGCAGCACGCCGGCGTCGGCGTCGATGCTGACGTCCAAGTTCTCGCCATGCAGTCGGTTCTGGAGCCGGTGCAGAAGCTCCGTTCGACGCGTTTTGGAATCAGTCAGCTCGACTGTCGTGCGGTGGAACTGCATGGCGAAATAGACCAGCATGACGATGAGCACGAAGACGAGCCCCACCATCATGTCTGTCATGGAGACGAAATAGCTCTCGCCGCCCTCATCGCCGCTATACCGCCGGCGTCGCCCCAGCGTGGTCGTGCTCAAGAGTTGGCCGCCGGCGTTTGGCGGGTCAGCAGCTCCGTCGCCGGGCGTCCCCTTCCCTGAGCCGCCAGCGACGCCAGGCTGTCGCGAACCTCCCTGAGGAGCTTGGTCTGGGCCTGGATTTCCGCCAACTGCTCGCCGGCCAGGATGCCAGGGGTGACGGGCGGGATACGCTGATCGATCCGGATGCAGAGGTCGTCCACCAGCCGCTCGATCCGCACCGTCCAGCGCCGCTCATAGATGCGCATGATGATGGAGGCGGCGACGCCCGCGATCGAGGTCCAGAACTTGGTCGCGGTGATCGTCAGAAGGCCCGAAAGGGCGGTCTGCATCACATTGGGATCGGAACTGGAGCCCAAGACGCTCGTCGCCTCGCTCAGCGCCGCGACCACGCCGAGGAAGGTCATGATCAGGCCGATGCCGACGAAGAGGTTGGCCCACCAGCCCAGAACCTGGGTTTCCGGCGAGACCTGGGCGAACACCTCCCACGCTGGCGCGCCGCTGCGCAGATGCCCGTCGGGCGACATGACGAAGCCGGCGCGATAGGCGGACCAGGCGTGGCGCAGCCGCCAGCGCGCCTTGCCCGGCCGAATCATCAGGGCGTCCACCTCCGCCAGATCGGCCAGATTCACCACCGACGGAAAGTCGCGGACGGAGAGGTACAGCGCGTTCACGAGCGGGCGGATACGCGCCACATAGACGGAAAACAGAATGGCGAACGCCATGATAAGGATGAGGAAGGCGATCGCCAGCGCCGCGCCCTTGGTGCTGAAGAGTGCGATCAGCCATCCGGTCACGATGGTATTGATGTCAGCTATCAATTCAGGTCACCGGCGTGGACGTGGGGATGATGTTCCCTATCCCGCCGGCGCGACGTTCACAAGCTAAGCCGCTCAGCTCGCCTGATCGACCGACGCCCCTCGCTCGGTCGAGCCCGCCTGATCGACGACGCCCTCAAGCCCCTGTTCGCGGACCTTGCGGTAGAGGGTCGAGCGGCCGATCCCAAGACGACGCGCCACCTCGGTCATATGGCCAGCGTAGATTTCTATGGCGAGCTGAATCAGGTCCCGCTCCACGGCCTCGAGCGTGCGCAGATGACCCGCCTCATCGACCACGCGAACCGGGGCGCCCGTTGAGCTAAGGTCCTGCGGCTCGCCCGCGCCCCGCGACAGAGCGCCGGCGGGAGCGGTCGGCACGGGGGGCGCCGGCTTGCCGATCATGTCGGACGCGAGCTCAACGGACCGCGCCGGGGGCGTAAGGATGCCGGAAATCGCTGGGAAATCATAAGGATGGAGATAGGCGTCGTCCGCCAGCACAATGGCGCGATAGACCGCGTTTTCAAGCTGACGCACATTGCCCGGCCAGTCGAAGGCGGTCAGCATGGCCAGGGTCTCGGGCGTGGCGGCGACGATGCGCTTGCCTTCCTCGATGTTGAAGCGGCGGATGAAGGCCTCGACCAGCGCCGGCACATCGTCCCGCCGCTCGCGCAGGGACGGCGCTTCGATCGGATAGACGTTCAAGCGATAGAACAGATCCTCACGAAACCGACCGGAGGCGACCTGTCCGGCGAGGTCGCGATTGGTCGCCGAGATGATGCGCACATCCACCTTGACCGGCCTCCGGCCGCCGACCGGATCAATCTCGCCCTCCTGCAGCGCCCGCAACAGCTTGACCTGAACGTCGAGCGGCAATTCGCCCACCTCGTCCAGGAACAGGGTGCCGCCGTTGGCCTCCAGGAACTTGCCGGTGTGGCGATCATGGGCGCCGGTGAAGGCGCCCTTCTCGTGACCGAACAGGATCGACTCCACCAGATTTTCCGGGATCGCCCCGCAATTCACCGCTACGAACGGCTTGCCGGCGCGGTCTGAGCAGCCGTGCACGGCCCGGGCGATCAGCTCCTTGCCGACGCCGGACTCCCCGAGCACCAGCACGGGGATCGACGACCGCGCGGCGCGCTCGCCCAGCGCCTTGACCCGCGCCATGGCGGGCGAGGCGCCGACCAGATCGGCGAAGCTGGTCTGGCCGCCCTTGTGCTTCTTCAGCCGGTCGACCTCGGCGCAGAGCTGGCCCATCTGCAGGGCGTTGCGGATGGAGACGATGATGCGTTCGGGGCTCGCGGGCTTGATGAAAAAATCCTGGGCGCCGGCCTGCATGGCGTGAACCACGGTGTCGACCCCGCCCGTGGCGGTCAGCACAATTACCGGTGCAGCGAACCCCTGGGCGCGCAGCGTCTTCAGGACCTCGATCCCCGGCATTTGGGGCATCACGAGGTCTAAGATCACGACATCGGGCTTCAAACCCGACGCGATCCGGTCGAGCGCCGCCGCCCCGCCATCGGCCTGGGCGACAACGAAGCCTTCGCGCTCCAACACGGCCTGGATCAGGCGCCGCTGGGTCGGGTCGTCGTCGATGATCAGGACCGTCTTGGCCATAATTCCTCATAAACTTTAAGGCTTGCGCCAAGCGCCTGAGCCCGAGCTGTCATCGCCCTTATGCGCCGGCGCGGGTGAAGGTTCGGTTTAAGCAGACGATATTCTCAATCATTTTAGTCGCCCGAATCAGCAGGCGACCCGTCTCGCCTCCACGGTCTCTCCTGGACGGCCTCCAGGATCCGAGCGAGAATGTCGATCAGAGGAAAATGTGGAGTTTCATACCATGCTGAAGCGTTTAACGGCCGCCCTGGTGCTCAGCGGCGCGATCGCAGGTCTTGGCGCGAGTGTGGCCTTGGCCGCCTTGCCCAATGGTGCGCCGGCGCCGGAGTTCTCCGCCAAGGCGACGCTGGGCGGCAGTGAGTTTCAGTTCGTGCTGGCCGACGCCCTGAAGCACGGCCCCGTGGTGCTGTACTTCTATCCGGCGGCCTTCACTAAGGGTTGCACGGTCGAAGCCCACGAGTTCGCCGCCGCCATCGACGACTTCAAGGCCCTGCACGCCACGGTGCTCGGCGTCTCCCACGACGGCATCGAGACGCTGGATAAGTTCTCGGTCTCGGAATGTCAGAGCAAATTCCCGGTCGCGGCGGATCCAGACGGAACGGTGATCAAGGCCTATGACGCCAAGATGGCGATTGTCCCGGGCATCTCCAACCGGATCTCCTACGTCATCGCCCCCGACGATAAGGTGATCTACAGCTATAATAGCCTCGATCCCTCCAAGCATGTCGAGAACACGCTGGACGCGATCAAGACCTGGGAAGCGACGCATAAGAGCTGAGACCAAACGGCAATGGCCGACGCATCAGTTTCAGACGCGTCGGCCAGACCCAGCGGACCTTGGTCGCCTGCTCTATCGGCGATAATAGTGCCGGTAGTAGTAGACGTGGTACGGATAGGGTCGAAATACCCAGGCGCCGCCGTAGAAGACCCAAGGGTTATACCAACCCGGCGCCGCATAGGCGTAGGCCGGGCCGAAGTAGAGCGGCGCGGCGCCGTCGCGCAGCACATAGCCTGGCGGGCATCCGGGGCTGGTGGCGTTGCTGCCCGTGTTGCTGGCGATCACCGCGCCGCCGGCGGCGCCGACCGCGGCCCCGGCCAAGGCGCCAGCGCCATGGCTGCCCCGACCCGCAAGGCCTGAGCCGATCACCGCGCCGAACAATCCGCCCAAAACCGCGCCTTCGCCGGCGTTGCCATGGGCCTTGACGCAGTTGGCTTCCGCCCAAGCTTGAGCCTGAGCCGCGTATCGCGCGTCCTGGGCCTGTTGGGCGGGGCTTTCCTGAGACGGGTTATATCCTGGCGGTGGAGGCGGCGGCTGGCTGCCGTCATAGCCGGGCGGCGGCGGAGGCGGAGGCGGCGGAGAGCCGCCATACTGGTTGGGATCGTAGCCTTGGCCGTAGCCAGGCGGCGGCTGTTGGCCATAGCCGGGCGGCGGCGGAGGCGGCGGCTGGCCGCCATAGCCTCCGTTGTAGTCGGGCTGTTGACCCGAGGGCGGCTGGCCTTGCGGGGGATATTGATACTGGCTCTGATCCTGAGCAGCCGCGCTGGCGGCGGCGATCGGAGAAATGCTCATGATAAGCGAGGCGGAGATCAGGGCGGTTTTAATCAGGGGCCTTACGGGCGCCATAGCTCTTAGTCCTTGCGAGTTAACCCACTACGGTGAAGCTATATATGTACGTCTCGAAACCTGAACCCGCGCTGAAGGTTCCATTCATCGCGCCAGAGCGCGTCGCGAAAAGTGGGGACCGGTTTTCCCATGAAACGCGCTCTAACTTTTTAAGGCGTCCGAATTAGGCCTTGATCCTATGATGGGCTGGAAGAGCTTAGCTTTTCAACCGTACGAAGACCTCATCGTGATATCGCGGAACCGAATAGGCTTGAGCGGCGTGGCGCTCACCGTCGCCCTCGCGCTCGGCGCTCAGACCGCCCTCGCCCAGCCATCACCGGAAAGCCCCCGCCAAAACAAGTCTGCGCCAAAGACGGAGAAGGCCGATAGCGCCGCCAAGGGCGAGCCCTCCACCACGGTCTCTGGCGTGACGGTGACCATCTCCCGGGAAATTCCCAAGGTCGCCAGCACCTATCCGGCCCAAGGCGCCAGCGTAGCCCCCGGCATCCTGATCATCCGCATCAGCTATGATACGCGGATGCAGGGCCAGAGCTGGTCCTATGTCACGAGCCGCGACGGCGAGTACCCGGAGTGCGCAGCGGCGCCGCGTCTCCTGGACGACCGCAAGAGCTTCGCCCTGATCTGCCGCACCCTGCCCAACAAGACCTACGCCCTGTGGTTCAACCACGGCGACTATCAGAACTTCACCTCGGTCGGCCACAGACCCGCCGCGGCCTACGAACTCAAATTCAAAACCACCGACGCCGACCCCGTCCGAACCTTGGAGGAGGCGATCAAGGCCGACCCGGGCCTGCCGCCCGGTTCCAACCCCGCCGAAGCCGAGGGTAAACGCCGGCCGGGCGAGGACCCGCCAGATCCCGATTCATAGCCTTGCCCCGACTCATAATTGACAGCCCGCCTCGCCCGCGCGACGAGACGATGGCGTGGAATCGCGCTGTCCTTCATCGCCTAAACTGAGATCAATCCATGCTGGCCACCGCCCGCCGCCTCGCTCCGACCCTAGCTGTGGCGCTTGCGATCGCGCTCACGACGGCGAGCTGCCAAAAGAGCGCCAGCGATAGCGGAGTCACGGCGACGGCCACGGCGACAGACATGATCAACGTTCCGGAGATGACCCTTGGCAACCCGAACGCCAAGGTGACCGTCGTGGAATATGCGTCGGACACCTGCAGCCACTGCGCGCGGTTCAACGCCGAGGTGTTCCCGGCGTTCAAGGCCAAATATATCGATACCGGGAAGGTCTACTATAAGTTCCGCGAGTTCCTGACGCCGCCGGAGGCCGTGTCGGCGGCGGGGTTCCTGCTGGCGCGCTGCGCCGGCAAGGACAAGTATTTCGGCGTGGTGGATGCGATCTTCCGCGGCCAGCCCCAGCTGTTCGCCAGCGGCGACGCCCATGGCTTCCTGCTCCGCATCGCCCAGTCCGCCGGCCTGACCGAGGCCCAGTTCGACGCCTGTGAGCAGAATCAGACGGCCTTGGATGCGCTGCAGAAGCGGGTCCAGACGGCCGTGGACCATCATGTGGACAGCACCCCCTCCTTCTTCGTCAATGATGTCGCCTTGCCGCCCGGCGAGGTCAGCCTGGCCACCCTGGACAAGACGATCCAACCCAAGTTGTAGTCAACGAGAAACGAGCTAGGAAACCTGAAGCGGTTCCGTCCGAATCCCGCTTAAGCTTTCGATTTGATCGAGGGGCTTTTGCACTTCCAGAAACTGCGTCTTTCGGGCTTCAAGTCCTTCGTCGAACCGGTCGAGTTCAGGATCGAAGCCGGGCTAACCGGCGTGGTCGGTCCCAACGGCTGCGGCAAGTCCAACCTGTTGGAGGCGCTGCGCTGGGTGATGGGGGCCAATTCGGCCAAGGCCATGCGGGCCGAGGGCATGGACGATGTGATCTTCGGCGGCTCCGGCGCGCGGCCGGCGCGCAACCATGCCGAGGTCTCGCTCCAGATCGACAACGCCGACCGCACAGCGCCCGCCCGCTTCAACGACCATGCGGTGCTGGAGGTGACGCGGCGGATCACCCGCGGCTCCGGCTCGGTCTA
>Ga0116226_10006096_pt1 | contig 10803 bp, 14 predicted proteins | sample S1TSphfallax_FD_89692 | JGI IMG/M metagenome (GOLD analysis project Ga0116226, IMG submission 89692) | Host-associated microbial communities from peat moss isolated from Minnesota, USA - S1T2_Fa - Sphagnum fallax MG | ecosystem: Host-associated > Plants > Peat moss > Unclassified | place: USA...
ATCACCACGGGAGGGATTCGAAATGCAGGAGTCCGAGTCGCAAGCGCCGCGAGCGCCGCAAGTGCCCCCGGATGTTGCCCGGTACCTGCGCGGCGCACCGCCCGAGAGTCAGCAGTTCAAATTTCTCATCGGTGACTGGACTGTCGCGGCCAACCGGTCAGGCCATTTCTTCCTACGTCACATTGAGAACCTACTCGGAAACCAACCGCCGCTGGGAAATGGCCGGGCTCGCTGCGCTGCAGCCGGCCGGGACAGCCGAATGGGTTGGCGAATGGCAAGACGGCGAAATGCTGATCTCAGCAACCGGCAAGGATCCCGCCGGCAATTGGATCAAGACGAAGATTAGATTCTTTAATATCGCTGAGCGCAGTTTCGAGTGGGAGAGCCACGCCAGCGTGGACGACGGCCAGACTTGGAGCAGGGCCGCAAGCTTGCTAGCGTCGAGAACCCGTTGAAGGACTGGCTCGACATCCGCGGTCCCGATGCGACTACTCACCGGTCAGGTCACCGAAGAACGCAGCCAGATCCCTCGCGACTTCACCTGGTTCTTCAGCCGGCGCGAAGTGGCCTCCACGAGGAAACACCGTCCATCGCTGAATGTTGTAGACGCGCTCGAGATACGAGCGCGGTGGCGCGCCTTCCGGCACGGTCTCGTGCGCGAACACACCGAACGCTGTCGGCACACCGATGTAGCGACGGTCGACACGAAACCATCGATTATCCCAATAGTCCCGCATCGACGACGTGATCGTCTGGGTGATCCAGTACAAGGTCAGGGTCGCACAGAGGAAGTCTTTCGACGGCGTCGCATCGCTCCACGAGTACCACTTCTCACCGAGATAGCCGGCGAGCCCCGCTGGAGAGTCGTTCAAGCCGTAACCGACGGTCTGTGGCTTCGTGGACTGGATCGCACTGTAGCCCCGCTCGGTTTCTTCCCAGGCGCGGTTCACTGACAGATAGGAGCGCTCGAGTTCCGACAGCGCCGAGTCGTCCACGATGGGTCTAAGGTCGGACTCCAACGTGGTGAGGTGAATGCCGATCACCGAATCGGGATGGTCGGACGCCAGAATTGTGGTCACTCCCGCGCCAAAGTCATAGCCACTCGCACCGTAGCGGGAATATCCGAGTTCGGACATCAGTCGGTGCCAGCGGTCCGAGACGTACCGATAGTTGACACCGACCTGAGCTGGGCGGGGGGAGAATCCGTAGCCGGGCAAGGAGGGCACGACGACGTCGAAGTCACGGAGCATGGGAAGCAGCTCCACATAGTCCAGAAAGCTGCCCGGCCAGCCGTGTGTCAGGATCAGAGGCACGCCCCGACCCGACGCCGCGCGTTGATGCACGAAGTGCGTGCCCTCCCACGTGTAATGGTTCAGCGCGTCGAGCCTCTGCTCCCAGGCACGCCAGTCGAACTCCTCGATCCAGTAAGCCACCAGCTGCTGCAACCAGGCCAAGTCCGTGCCCTGGCGCCAGTCGACGCCGGGAACCTGATCCGGCCATCGCGTACGGCGCAACCGCGCCCGCAGATCGTCGAGCTCTTCGTCCGCGACATGAATCCGAAATCGCTCCATCAGACCTCCTCGGACACGGCCTGCACGCCGGGGGCGAGGGGAAGCTTTTCGATGATCTGCGACCCTAACACCCGCGATATGGGAAGCTGATCATAGGCGGGAGCCGAAAGTTCGTACATGCGGCTAGTAAGGCGTACAGCCGATTGTGGATGTTATTCTTAGGTAAATGTGCTTCTCGAGGCGCGAATAATGATGCTCGATGCGCTGGATCAACGAATCCTTGAAATTCTCGCCGACGACGCACGAATTTCACTGAAGGACCTGGCGAAACAAGTACGCCTGTCTTCACCGAGCGTGTCCGAGCGACTGCGCCGTCTCGAGGAGCGCGGTGTGATCCGCGCTTTCACAATCGACATCGATCCCGAGGCCCTCGGCTATCGGTTTCAGGCGATCGTGCGAATTCGCCCTTTGCCCGGGAAATTTCCGGCGGTCGAGGAATTAATCAAAGAGATCCCGGAATTCTCTGAATGCGACAAGGTGACCGGCGAGGACTGTTTGGTTGGACGGTTGAATCTGCTCTCGATCGAGCAGCTCGATCAGATTCTTGACCGTATTACGGATAAAGCCGAGACGAACACGGCGATTGTGAAAAGTCAGCCGGTCAGGCGCAGATTGCCGCCACTGGGCTCGAATCGCGCCGGGCACTCGCGACGCTAGAGAAGTTGGAGGTAGGCCATGTCAGGCGCTGCCGCGGAGAGAGCCGTTCGCCAGGTGCTGACACGCATCGATGCGGCTTGGCGAACGAAGCAGTTCGACGGTTTCGATCGGTGTTTTGCCGATGATGCGGTCATTGTCGGGCCGCATTACCAGCCCTATGCGATTGGCAGGAAGGCATGTGCCGACAGCTATCGAGAGTTCGCGACCAACGCGGCGATCCTGGAGTACGAGGAATCCGACCATCAACTTCGCCTCTGGCCGGATACAGCGGTCTATACATTCGCCTGGCAAATGACCTATGCGCGAGACGGCGGCCCGAAGCGGGACGCCGGGACGGATCAACTGTTCCTAGGTCGCTTTGGTGACGATTGGCGAGTCCTGTTCCGATATATCCATTTCGCGCCAACGACCTGAGTGTAGCGGCGGAAATCGTCACGGTGCGCCTCGCCAAGGACTATCACTGCAAGAATTCAGCGGCCGGTTTTTCGGGTCTACGACTATCGCTTGCAGCGGATTCTTCCGGTGCAAGCAGAATCGCGGTTGCTCAACGATGCGCGGTATGCGGAGATCCGGTATCGCCGGGCGGAACTCGAGAACCGCGCGACGATCAACGGCGTCATGCAAAAGGCGGGCATCGACGCCTCCAAGGGGCTTGCCGCAAATACTCCTTGATTCGATCGGCGTCGTCGTCTACGCCGCGGCGGCGAGGCGATTCGAGGTCGACTCGATCACGTTCACCAGCCGATCCAGCATCTCCTTGCGCGGCAGTCCCGGTGCGATGGGTGCGAGAATTTCGACGACGATCCGACCCGGGGGCCGCAGGAACGTGCGCCGCGGCCAGAGCAAGCCGGAGTTCAAGGCGACGGGCACGCAGGGGACACTGAGTTGCTCGTACAGGTAGCTGATACCGGTCTTGTATTTCGGCTGCTGCCCAACCATCGTACGTGTGCCCTCGGGGAAGATCACGACTTGCTTGGACTGATCGAGTGCGATGCGCGTTCCAGCGACCATGTCGTCGAGCGCGCGCTTGCCCGTGCCGCGCTTGACCGGCACGCAGCCGAGGCGCAGCAGGGACCAGCCGAAGAAGGGGATCCAGCGTAATTCGCTCTTGAAGACATAGACGGGGCGGTCGAAAATCGCAAACAGAGCACAGGTATCCCAGACCGACTGGTGCTTCATCGCCAGCACGCAGCCGCCCCGCGGCAGATGTTCCCGACCGCGAATCTCGTAGCTTACGCCGCAGACGGCCGCGTAGACCGCCAGCCACGCCCGTGACCACGCCCGCGCGAACCCCGGCAAGCTGCGCGGCAAGACAATCGACAGCAGCGCGGCAAGCGGCGCGGAGACGGCGAACAAGCCGTAGAACAACACCGCGAACAGGACTGAGCGGACGGCTAACACGGACGCTTCAAGATGTCGTTCGTCGCCGCTCAAGCGCGCTGCGAGCCGAGCAGGCTGGCGATCGCAACGAAGTGGCAGGCGACGCCGCCCAATACGAACAAGTGCCAGATGACATGCGCATAGGCTTGCCGCTTCCAAAGGTAAAAAGGCACGCCGCCGGTATAACAAAGGCCACCGGCGGCCACCCAGGCAAACTGCGCGCTGGTCAGGTTGTTCCACAATTGTTTGAAGGCGACGACGCCGATCCAGCCGATCACGACGTAGAGCACCGTGGAGAGGAGGGGGATGCGCAGCAAGCCGCCCGACATTTTGGTGACCACACCGAACACGGCCAGCGCCCAGACGATTCCGAACAAGGACCAACCGAGGGATCCGCGCACGACGCCGATCGTAAACGGGGTGTAGGTGCCGGCGATCAGCACGTAGATCGCCGAGTGATCGAGCCGGCGCAACATCGCCTTGACGCCGGGGCGCCGCGCCGCGTGGTACAGCGTCGAAGTGCCGAACATCATCAGTGCGCCCAGACCGAAGGACATTGCACCGATCACGCGCCAAGCGCCGCCCTGTTCGGTGGCACGCAGCAGGAGCCAGGGAATTCCGATCAGCATGGCCGCGACACCGAGCGCCGCTGTCAAAGAATGAGCGATCTCTTCGCCGGGCGAATAACCGTGTGCATGGGCCATGGGGACGAGATTACCCGTCGCGCCCCGGCTTGGCGAATTCGGCGGCGAGCCAACCCCGAAACGCGGCCAAGGGACGGGCAGATTCCATGCCGCGCCGCCATACCAACCAGTAGCCCTGGCGCAAACCGACACGAGGCGTAAAAGGGACCACCAATTGTCGAGCGGCCAGTGGAGCGGAATTTCGCATCGTACTCCTTGCTGGATGGATAGCTGAGTAAATATCAGTATAGCCTGCGGGTTCTTCAACTAGCATTCGAGCCTTACGACGGCGGATCAAGAGGCCAAGCAACCATGAGCACACCCGAAGCGCCAAGCGATCAACGGACCCTGGCGGGCAAGCAATTCGGCAAGACCGCCGAGGCTTACCTCGCGAGCGCCGTCCACGCCGAGGGCGCCGATCTCGAACGTCTGTCGCGGCTCGCGCAGACAGTGCGGCCGGCGCGGGTACTCGACTTGGGCTCGGGCGCGGGGCACGTGAGCTACGCCTTGGCGCGTGGCGGCGCAGGTCAGATCGTGGCTTACGATCTCGCGCCCGAAATGCTCGCCGTCGTCGCGACCGAGGCCCAGCATCGCGGGCATCGAAATATCGTGACCCAGTTGGGGGCCGCCGAGGCGTTGCCGTTCGCCGCCGGCAGCTTCGACTGGGTCGTCAGCCGTTACTCGGCCCATCACTGGCTCGATTTACCGCGGGCGCTCGCCGAAGTCGCGCGGGTTTGCAAGACCGATGGCCGATGCATCGTCATCGACGTCGTGGCGCCGGAGTCGGCGTTGTTCGATACCGTCCTGCAGACGATCGAGATCCTGCGCGATCCGTCGCATGTGCGCGACCATCGGGTTTCGGAATGGCTGCGGCTGCTGGCTGCGGTGGGCTTCTCGGAGACGGAGTCCCATTGCTGGAAGCTGTCGATGGGGTTCGCCAACTGGGTCGGTCGCATGGCAGCGTCGGCTGAACGAGTTGCCGCGCTCAATATGGTATTCGCGGGGCTGCCCGCCGAGGCGCAGCGGTATTTCGCCGTCCAGTCGGATCATTCGTTCGCGATCGACAGCGCCTGGCTCGAGAGCGTGAAACGGGGTTGAGCGCAGAGCTCGGCGTGAGCATCGCCTAGGTGTCTTGGCGTTTGCCGCCCGGTAGCCGGCTTCGCCACTGGCCGACCGCAATGGTGAGCCATACCGGGATCGCGAACAGCAGCCATGGAATGTTCCGCTGGGTGATGCCGGGCAAGAAATGCAGCAGTATCCCGATCAACGCAGCGCCCAGCTGAAGTCCCACCAAAATCCGTATGAGGCGGCCACCGTTGATTTCGTGCCGAGAGCGCCACGCAGCACCAAGCATCGCAAACGCGAACGGATTGAACAGGAGCAGATTGGTGTTCTGCCAGGCCGCATGGTGGGTCGTCAATGTCCACAGCCCCAGTAGCAGCGTGCCTGCGCATCCCGCAAGAACGAGAAAAGCAAGCTGCAGAGACGCGTGCACCAGCGAAAGCCGAGATTTTGTCAGCAGGACTGCCGCAGCCAACGCCAGTCCGGCTGTTCCCAGCGGCAATCCGAGGTCCGGCGGCATTGCGTCGGGCGGCTTTAGGCGATTTGCCGCGATTTCACGCTCCGTTGCGACCAGCGGCTGGACGCCTCCGTGACCATCCGGCACGGTTACGCTGCGAATTTCCCTGGCGAGCACCATCGGCAGGAAGCTCTCCTGCCATTCGTTCAGGGGCTGATCCGCCGATGGTCCCAATCCCAAGTCCATGGCAAGCATCAACCATGGCTGCGCGCTCATGAGGCGGTCGATTTGCCCGCGATAGGTCAGCGGGGCGCGCCGCGCAGTCAAGGCCGGTTGCAGTGCGCCACCAAGCACCAAGTTCAACGCGTCGCGGATGCGTGTCGAGCAGTTGCTGGTCAGATAGTCGTAGTCGTAGCTGAGGTTCTCGGGCCGCAGGTTCCAAAGCAGAAACGCGCGAAGATTCGACGCCTGAGCCGCCGATAATGCGAGCCGCTGTTCGAGCACCGACCGGCCCGCGTCGATGTAGTCCCGCTGGTCATCGTCACTGGCTACGACATCGATCATGTAACGCATGTGGCCACGCGCGAAATTCCAGATGAAATCGCGATCATCAAAATTGAACACGCCGTAATTGAAGTCTGCCGACTCCCCGGAAACGCGGTCGCGCACCCGGATCGCATCGTGTCCAAATCTCTCCCAGTAAATCGCGCCGGGTCCATACGTGATCAGCGACACCTCCAGGTCCTCGCCTGGCGCGTTGAGTACGCCTGCACAAGCGCCGCCGGGAACGGCAAACCACAGCAGGACGGCCCAAGTCCAGATTCCAAGCGTTCGCATCAAGCAGTCCTTCGACGTGCGTCGATCATTTGCCAAGCAGAATTCACCCGTTGGAGCGCGTCCGGCGACATTTTATTGGAAAGATCACGATGAGCCGCCAACTTCCATGATTGACCCAAACACTTTGGCGTTATCCTAAGTGCCGTCTCACCTGAACATGCTCGAGAAGTTCGGTTTGGTGAAGTCAAAGCAGTCTGGCCGGGTTCGAACGTATGAACTTCCTCCGAAGCGCCTACATGCCGTGGGGGACTCGATCCCGGAGCGGCGAAAACTCTGGGAGCGAAGCCTGGATCAGTTGGACGCGTATCTGCTTACCATGAAGGAGGACGACGATGGCGAGTGATTCGGACTTGATACTGGAACGCGTCGTAGACGTGTCGCCTGAGCTGGTCTTCAAGGCGTGGACGACGCCGAAACATCTTATGCCCTGGTTTTGCCCCAAACCCTACCGTACCACAGAGTGTGAAATCGACTTGAAGCCGGGCGGAATATTCTTCGTGCAAATGGCGGACGCCAGCGGCAACAAGCTGCCGGCAGCGCCGGGCTGTTACCTGGAGATCGTGCCAAATCGCAGACTGGTCTGGACCTCTGCGCTAGGACCCGGTTTCCGACCCAACGACCCTGCCGTTGCTCCGTGGTTCTTTACGGCGTCGCTCACGTTCGAAGCGCACGGCAAAGGGGGTTGTAAGTACACGGCCACTGCGATGCACGCCACCAAGGAACATGCCGGTGCACACGACAAACTGGGTTTCACCCACGGCTGGGCGATCGTGTTGGAACAGCTCGTGGAATACGTGAAAACCGGTCCCATGGCGTGAGATTGCGGGTCCCACCCTCCCACAGGGCGCTGGACAGCGCCGGGCCGAACAGGCATAAAGGCCAGGCTGAACGGTACGCCTCCAAGCAGCCGTAACGCACGGGCACTCACTCATCTTGATCCAAGCCGCGCCTGGCTATCGAGCCGAATCATGACTGATGCTTCCACTTCGAACGTTAACGTCCGGCAGGCAGTGCCTTTTTTGCGCGTCACCAACATGGAGGCTTCGCTGCGGTTCTATGTTGGCGGACTCGGATTCAATATGCAGCGCTGGTGGATTCCTGATCATCCGGAGGGGTACGACCTGGATGGCAAGATTCGTTGGTGCCGGCTCGAGCTTGGCGATGCCGCCATCATGCTTCAGGAGTTCACGCCGGGACGCCGGCCCGTGGACGCGCTCGGCACCGGAACATCGGTCAGCTTCATGTGCACCGACGCGCTGGCACTGCATCGCGAATTCAAATCACGCGGGATAGTGCCGCGAATTCGCCCCTATGTGGGAAACGGCCTCTGGGTGGTGCCACTCAGCGATCCAGACGGCTACCACATTGACTTCTCGAGTCCAACCGACGCGCCGGAGGAAAGCGAGTTGGAAGATTAGCCTGTCTCGAATTCACACACCTAAGATGCCCTTTCCGATCGGTTTGCGCTTCTCAGACTGTTCGCCGACGCCGATCGACTCGCTCGGCTCACGCTTCGTGCTTGATGCGGACACCGGTCACTTGAACTAGCCTGCGTAGCGCGTGACGCCTCCGACCACAGTACGAAGCACCTTGATGTCCTTGATCCTGGCCGGATCGATCGTGTGCAGATCCTCGGCCAGCAGCACATAATCGGCGAATTTCCCCGGCGTGATTGAGCCCTTGACCTGCTCCTCCCGCGTCGCATATGCGCCATTCAGTGTATTGACCTGCAAGGCCTCGGCCACGCTGATGCGCTGGTTCGCGCCCCACACCTCGCCATTCCAGCCGGTGCGCGTCACCATTCCCTGGATGCCCATGAGGGGTGAAAACGGACCGGGATCAAAATCCGATCCCGCCGCAGCCGGCACTCCCGCATCCATCAGCGAGCGGAACGCCATGCAACGTTGCATGAGTTCTTCGCCATAGAAACGAAACTTGTCGGGGTTGTAGTAGGCGTATGACGTAAACAATGCCGGTACGGCACCGATAGCCTTGATCCGGCGTACGAGGTCGTCGTTGACCAGTGTGCAGTGTGTAATCTTCGGACGAGCGTCGGTTCGTGGCGCCGTCCGCAGCACACGCTCGTAGGCCGTCAAGACGTGGTCGATGGCCGTGTCGCCGTTGGCGTGACAATTCATCTGAATTCCGGCGCGGTGAACGCGTTCACACCAGGCATTCAGCTCGTCTTGCGATTCCGTCAGGTTGCCCTTGTATCCGCTCCTGCTGCCAGGATAGGGGACGCTCATTGCCATCGTGCGTTCCGAGAATGATCCGTCCACGCCGTGCTCACAGGTCGCCCCCAGTCGTAGCCATTCGTCGCCGAGGCCGGTCGCCATGCCGCCGGCGATCATCGCCTCCAGTTCCTGTCCATCCGCCTCGTAGCTCACGCGATGGAGCAGGTTGCCTTGATCCCGAACTTGCTGGAGTGCGAGTAGGTTCCCGCTCTCATGACACACGCTAGTCAGGCCGAACCTAACAAACTGCTTCGAGATGTAGGCCAGTCCATCGCGGTCGCGCGTCAGAGCATCCTCCCCGGTAAACTGGCGACGCTTGCCCACCGAGTCGATTCGCGTGCGCGCATTGTCGGTCACGCGCCCCGTCAGTTCGCCTTCGGAATCGCGATCGTACGTACCGCCCGGGGGATTCGGCGTCGATTTGCCGATGCCGGCCAATTCGAATGCCTTGCTGTTGTAGAACGCCGTGTGACCACCGCGGTGAATCACGACGACCGGCAGCTCTTTGGATACCAGATCGAGGTCGTGCACCGTGAGCGCACGCTTGTCCTTCGATTTGGTATCGTCGTAGAAATATCCTTCCACCCAGGTGTCGGCCTGGGTGGTTGCGGCCCGGTCGCGAAGCTTGTCGACGATCGAGGCGATACTGACGAACTCGACGTCATACGGGTTGCCCACGAGGACCTCGTACAGGAGCTCATTGCCGGGGGCGTGATTATGGCTGTCGTTGAAGCCCGGAACGATCGTCAAGTGCTGTGCATCGAAGACCTCTGTGTTCGCGCCGCCGAGCGCACGGATGTCGGTGGTGCTGCCGACGGCGACAAAGCGGCCGTCTTTCACCGCAAAGGCTTCGACGATGGGTTGGCGCGAATCCACCGTGTACACCTTGCCGTTGAGCACGATGAGGTCAGGGTCGCGCGTCGCGAAAGCGGCGGCGCGCGCCAGTTTCCCCCGGGAGAGAACGGCGAGGGCCGCCGTGTACCCGATAAACGTCCGTCGACTGAGAGCGGGGTGCTTCAAGATGGCTCCATGTTCCAGTGAAAGTGATGGCGTTGCATCGATCATTCCCGCGCCGATGTGCTCGGAGCCTGCCGCTCACGAACGGCTCCTTCATGGCGACCACCATTCAGGCGCTGCCGCGTCTGCAGGAGTCACTCGTTTGGTCTACTCGTTCGAGACCATCTTCGCGGCGACTGCCTTGACGATCAATTTCTCCAAAACCGCCCGGTCTATATCGGAAAGTTTCTTGATGTATAAGCAGCCCTTTCCGGATGAGAATTTCCCCAACTTGGCGAGCAACGCCTGGGCGTCTTTAAACCCCGCGACGCCGTATAGTACGGTCGCGGACTTACGCGGCGAGAAACCCACCAGTAAAGTATCGCCCTCGCGCCCGCTTTCGTACTTGTAGTGGCGAGTGCCGAATCCAATGATCGACGGACCCCACATCTTCGGCTTTTCGCCGGTGGCATTCTTCATGATTGTCACCAAATCCTTGGCATCCGACCGCTTATCAGGATCGATCAATGCCTTGATGAATCCAGTTACGCTGACTTCAGTGGGTGCTGTCTTATTGACCGCCATCGCGTATCTCCGTGCTGCCGGTTACTCCCGTTCGCCGAGAAAAATCGCCCCCAACTTGTTGCCCAATGGCAGAGTACCAAATTGACCCGAGGCCGTCCGCCAGTAACGTTCGCTTTCCAGTCGCTGGTGCAGGATGCGTCGCATGATGCACTCCGGCGTTTCTTGACCCGATGGGACCGCTCACGAACGGGAGTCAAAACACACTTTTAACGCGCAAAGGGACATTCAAGGATCAGGTGACAAAGCCACGGTTACCTCGCGATTGCTTTGCCGCCACCAATTTCACAGTCAAGGCATCGACTATATAGCCCACAACAATCACCGCTAATGACGCGAAGACG
>Ga0116226_10006097_pt1 | contig 10803 bp, 12 predicted proteins | sample S1TSphfallax_FD_89692 | JGI IMG/M metagenome (GOLD analysis project Ga0116226, IMG submission 89692) | Host-associated microbial communities from peat moss isolated from Minnesota, USA - S1T2_Fa - Sphagnum fallax MG | ecosystem: Host-associated > Plants > Peat moss > Unclassified | place: USA...
AATGGGACCCTAAACTCACTAGGAAAAAAAGACATTAGTTGATACCAATCCATATAGATTCCAACCAAGTTGGCAACTTGTGTTAGCTTTCAAAATGGGGATAAACTACTAATTTATAGTTCAAAAATTAACTCATAGACCTACTTCACCACTTGGTTTTTTTGGGTCATACATGGGTATAATTGAAAAAATGTTAACCTATGAGTATCTAGGTTCTCTAAATTATTGGCTTTTAGGGATCTACAAATGGCTTGTCTTGACAAGTGCCCCTAAATGAGCCTTAAACAAATAATGTTCAATATATCCAATAACAAAATCCATGGATTATACTCCTAAGGAAAACACACATTACCTAATGTTCAAACCAAAGTATTATAATCCAAGGTAGGCTTGTAGATGGGAACAATGTGAATGGCTACAAGATGTAAAAGGGTGGTGAGGTGAATTTTTTATATATGTGTGTTGCATGCCCAAACATTACTACTAATTGGGTTAAGAAACCCATGACACAAAACATTTTGTAATCCTAGTAAACCTTACAAAACAAATGTAAAAATGAAAAGGAACAAAGTACTCACCTATTTAACCTTAATTCTCATATTTTGAAGCCAATGCTCAACACATCTTGAATCCTTATGCTCATGGAATTTCTTGATAAATACCAATCAAATTAAAAAATGGCTAAGATATTTCATGAAAATGGGATTTCAACAATGAAATTGTAAAATTCAAAAACAATTACACTATTATCTTATTGTTGATTGTAGGACCAATGGCACTAACTTGTTGGTGCCCCCATCCCACCAACACATTGGATCATCTTCTAGCTTGATATAACATAGATTACCAATCTACACAAAGGATCCCTTTTACAAAACAATGTCAAAACAATTTAAAGTCCATAAAACAAGACCCACATACATACATTTGTTCATAATAGAATACCGACTATTCTCTAGTATATTTTCAAACAAGTATGCAAATACTTAAATTCATCATGGAAGTCCAAAGTACTAAAACATGAGAACTTAATGCTATGGTAAAATTGTTCAAGTCAAAAAGGGTTCCAACTTCTTAATAGTCCAAAAAATTAGGACACTTCACAAGAATAAATTTTGGCCATAGTTATGTTTTTCTTCTATTGTAGCTATTAAATTATCCCTAACTTTTAAAGGCATTGTAAACCATGGGTTCCCTTTTCCTAATGGCATTTGGTAGCATTAGAAAGTTTTATTTTAGGACCAAATGTGAGTACACAAATGTTGGAGAGGTATCATGTAACAATATGTATGATGAATGTCGACCTTTTTGACTAGGCACACAATGATACTAAAAGCCTCACAAGATCATGTCACCTTCATACCATTGGTTTCCCCAATCATCTTCAAATGTGGCCTCACATTAATGTAATGGTTAATTATCACATATTATGACATAGAATGGGTCACCATTCTCCAATTCATTTGATATTACAACAAAGTTGCCCCCCACTTTAACCTTTGTTGTTTCACTCTCAATATATTCATCCATGTCAAATCCTTTTTATATTCAAGGATATACTTTTCCATGTCTTACATAATGTCTTGAACCTGCATGACAACCAAAATCAAAATTAAAAAAAGGTGGATATTAAAAAATAGTAGTAATTTAAAAGTATTATTTGTAAGGTGAAGGCTTTAAGATGTAGAATGATATGTATATTTACCTATGTTCCAATGTACAAAGCTTCCATGGCTGCACTTGTAATTTATTCTCACAAAAGTCAAAGTTGTCATCCATACATTTAAGGCAAAAACATGCAAGGTTTCTCAATTTCAATAAGGTGACATCTCTATGGGAGATTGAAGCAACAAAATGTAAATATTATGTTCTTACAATGTTCTTACAATCCCACATTGCATTCCTAGATTTACATCTTTTTGTTTCACCAAATGAAAGAGCCGAAATACTTGTTTTCTAAGATTGGGGTAGGTAGCATGTTCTTCCATTTGCTTATTCTCATAGAATGAAACCACATCACTTGCGTTTTGAATTCTTTTACCATCCATGTTCATTTGTTCTTTTCTGATTTCCTATTAAAAACCCCACTTGCACCATCATGCGTTCCTTTCCCATGGCTAGAACCAAAATAGGACCATATCATCCTACACCCATGTCGTAAATGTGTGGCATCCTTGGTTTTTGATTGATACCTAAAGCAAAGACTTTCAAAAGTACTAGTCAACCACATTATTTACCTTTCCATTAATCCAAAATTAATTAGTGATATTTCTCCTAAAAGTCCACAATTAACATTATCTAAATGAAATTGTAGATTCACCATAAATCAAAACTATAGAACACACCAGAAAGTTGTTTAAAATTTGGAAAAGAGGTTATAGATCACACCTTTTCAAATTTGGCATTAGAACTATTCGAATAGCATTTTAAAAATTTAAATTTTCCATTAATTACTAAAGGAATATTAAAGGAATTCAAATTTACCAATAATTATATTAAAGAAATGTTTCTTAAAAATTCAAAGTTGCCATTGACTATTAAAAAAACATTTTTGGAATTTTAACAAAATGAATGGTTCGAAGTCCTAGGATCCCATTACCTAGTAGCATGGTACCAAATTTGTCTAGATGTGAATTGTGTAACATAACCATCATACCACACAATGTGTTCATTTGAATAGATCCCACATTCCATAAGATGGGTCTACAACAATTCAAAGTAGTGTTGCACAAATAAAATGTCATGTTCAGTGTCATTAACTATATAGTAGTATTTGTTGAGAATTCAACTCAACTAGTTAGGTTTCATTAGTTACTAAAATAGGAAAGTAACAAGGTTACTTTCACGAGGTTGAATTATTATTTTTACTTATATTAGTTTGGTTATTTGTGATTTGGTCTTTTAGCTAAATACCTTACTGTTGATGATTGGGTTCCTTTTTTTTCATTGCACAAGTTTGTGTATTTCATGTGACAAGAACCTTGAGGAGTTTTTAATGTTATGTTGCATGTTGTGAGCATCGTGTTTTAGTTTCCTTTCAATAAATATTTGTGTTTACACTTGAGTAGATCTCCTACTTATTAACATGGTATTAGAGCTTACGTTGTTTGGTGAGAAAGTTGAAAGAGATCTAAAGCTAGAAAGTCTAAAAGTAGACCTTGAGAGTCTAAAAATATCATAAGAGTTTTTCAAGTGCAAAAGAGAAACGGGGAAAGGAAAGAATGTGAAGAGAGAAAAGAAAAAAGGTGAGAGGACATCAACACATCAAAATTTGTGTACGTTAGATCTTTAAATCTAGATTTAGATCTATTGTGAAAAACTCTTGGAGTGAAACTTGTAGAAAATATAGAAGACATATATCTAATGTGTCTCCCAAAATCTCAAGGAGTTTGGAGTTGTTCAGAGCGAGGTGTAAATCATTTTATGTTTAGGTCCCAATTTGAAGTGATTTTAATGAAGTAACAAGATCTCTCATTTTATGAAGTTAAATGTGCTGAAATTTTGAGAGATGGTATTAGACATAGCTTTTCATGTTTCACCAAAATTTCAAATCGATCTAAGGTCATATGTGAGCAATGTAGCTTTGCAAAATTGTTGTGATAGAAGTTTACATTAAGAAGACATTAAAACAAATTTTTGAAGTGGAGCAAATACAACTTGGGAGAACTTGAAGGAAAGAGTTTGAAGATTAAGAAGTGCAAATACATCATCAAGACCTTCATACAAAATTTTGGTATGTAATCATGTATTTAATATCATACAAAATATTATACGAAATACGTACATATACTAAAACTTATGTATAGTATAAAATTTCTTATAATACTCAAGACATACATACATATGTAAGGTCCATCTTGTTCAACCCTAACCCTAACCCTAATCCTAGAAATCTAAGGAGGGAAAACCCTAATCTTAATCTTACAAACCCAAGGAAGGAAATAAAATCATTTGTGAAACCCCAAAAAGACATTGAATGTTGCCTTGAGAGATGGCGGACGGTCTTTCTCAAATTGCAATTGAAAAATTAAACAATTTTTTTTTTTCTATTCAAATACTAATAGAGGTAGAGGTAGAGGTGGTAAAACTTCATTTTGAGGTCAACATGGAAGTTCGCATGGTGGACATCATCAACATGAAGGTCAACCTCATGGAGGTGGATGTGGAAACTTTAAAGGAAGAGGAAGTCGTGGAGGTTGTGGTGGTTGTGGTGGAAGTCATCGGGGTTAACAACCAAATAACAACTTAAATTGCTACCACTATAGGAAACTTGGGCACACGGTAAATAATTGTTATCAAAAGGAGCATGATGTAAGAAATGGAAAACTACAACAAGGGAATTATGCATCAACTAGCAATCAAGGTGATGAATAATTGTTTGTGATGCAACACATGGCAAATTCAATGATAGGAGGTGTATTAAATAATAATGTATGATATGTGGATTCTAAAGCTTCAAACCACATGACTAGTCATGGAGAATGGTTTAAAGACACAAGGGATTTGAAAACATTAGAGTTTGTGAAAACTAGTGATGACACTAAACATCCCATCACATAAATTAGCAAGGTGCCATTGTCCATGCAAGATGAGTAAACAAAGTATTTGAAAGATGTACGTTATGTTCTAACCATAATAAAAAATTTAATCATGATAGGCTAGATGGTGGAAGAAGGTTTATAAGTGACATTCAACCATAGTGGATGTTTTGTGAAAAATATAAAAAATTAAGGTAGATTAATTACAAAAAGGGAAAGGAATGGACGAATGTTGACCTTGAATGTGAACATGTCAAAGGTGAATTCCATGTTATTCACACATGGAAAAGGAGATGAAGACATTGGAATTTGCCACAAGTGAGTTGGCCATGTTAATCTCCAATGTCTTAAGTTGATGGAGAAACAATATCTTGCTAGGGGTTTCCCAAATTTGAAATAGAAAAGGTGATGTCAGAAGTTTGTGAAGCATGCCAATTAGGGAAGCAAGCTAAACATCCATTCCTAGATCAAGCAATTCATGTAAGTTCCAAACCTTTGGAAATGATCCATTTAGATGTGTGGACCACAAAGACAAAATCCATTGGAGGATGCAAGTACTATGTGAGCTTCATTGATGACCACACAAGGAAGGTGTGGGTCTACTTCATGAAACACAAGGTGAAGTGTTTCAACATTTTTTGAATTTCAAAACAATGGTGGAGAAGGAGAAAGGTGTAAACATCAAATGCTTAAGGTTTGATGGAGGGGGAGAGTATTTTTCAAATGAATTTAGTGAATACTTGAAGGAACATGGAATTCAATAAAAATATTCATGTAGTTATTCCTCGCGCCAGAATGGAATTGTTGAAAGGAAGAATAGGCACATTGTAGAAATAACACGTGCCATGTTGAATGAGAAGAATTTGCCAAATTACTTTTGGGCTAAAGCAATAGCAATTATAGTCTATATCATGAATCAAACACCCACAATAGCAGTTGATGGCATGACACCTGAAGAAAAATTCACAGGCAAGAAACCAGATGTTTCACACCTCAAAGTGTTTGGTTGCATTGCATATGTGCATGTTCCTGAAAAGAATAAATCAAAACTAGACCCAAAAGCTGAAAAGTGTATTTTCATTGGATATTCCTTAGAACAAAAAGGATATAGATGTTTTAACCCTTCCATTTGAAAATTACAAGTGAGTAAAAATGTTGTGTTTGATGAGATGGTTAATTGGTGCTCACCATTAAAAATAGCAAAAGATGGAAAGGCTACAAATGGTGATGTTTCATCAAATGTGGAACAAGAATCACAATTAATTAGTGGACCACAAGAGTCTTCAATTAGTGGGTCTAGTAGCACTCCATGGAAAGGAATATTAAGATCTTCAAACATTATACATGGTAGTTTTCAAACATCATCTAGAAATTTTCATGTAGATGGTGAGTCAAGTGATTTAGAGAAAAGTGTGGGTGAAGAATCAAAAGTTTTTTTAATTACTGTTCCTGGAGTTCGAATGGCCAATAAAACTTTGAAAACACCTAACAACAACAATGGAGTACAAAGATCCACACGAGTCAATTACCTTGTACAAAGATTCACATATGATGGCTTTGTAATTCATGATCATCATTACACATACATGGTGAGCGTTATATAAAAGGTTGAACCCATTTATTGTGAACATGTAGTTGGAAACCTTAAATGGGACAATGCCATGGATGAAGAGATGGTGATGTTGGAAACTAGTGCTACTTGGGAATTAGTAGCTTTACCAAAGGACAAGAAAACAGTTAGGTGCAAATGGGTGTACAAAATCAAACACAACAACTGGATCTATGAGCAGATACCAAGTAAGATTGGTTACTAAAGGTTATGCCTAAACTTATGGTATAGACTATGAGGAGACCTATAGTCTAGTTGCCAAAATGATAACAATAAGAGCAATCATTGTTATGGCAGCAACAAAAGGATGGTCTTTACATCAAATGGATGTAAAAAATGTTTTTTTTCATGGAGATTTACAAGAAGTGTACATGGAACAACCACTAGGTTATGTGGACCAAACACATCCTAATTTGGTTTATAGGTTGAAGAAAGCTTTGTATAGCTTGAAGCAAGCACCTAAAGCTTGGTCAGACAAGATAGGTCAGTATTTTGTCACAAGCGAATTTCAAACATCCAATGCAATTTTTTCACTATATGTGAAAAAAACAAATCATGGGATTGTAGTCATAATCATTTATGTTCATGACTTGATTATCATAAGAGATAATGATGTAGACATCTTTGATTTGAAGAAGCTTTTGAAGCAAAAGTTTGAGATGAAAGATTTGGGAAAGTTGCATTACTTCCTTGGCATTGAGATAATCCAATCCGTAAAGGGATATGGTTACTACAAAGGCACTATGCCTTGAACAAATTGCCCAAATATGGGATGACAAGTTGCAAACCCATTTCAATTCCATTGGAACAAAATGTGAAGTTAAGTGCAAATGAAGGAAACCTTGTGGAGGATACCACTATGTACATACACATAGTGGGGAATTTGATTTTCATGACCATCACAAAGGCCATATTTGATTTATGTAGTTTGAGTGGTGAGTCAATTCATGCAAACATTAGAAAAGCCAAATTTGGATGTAGTGAGGTGCATATTGAGGTACATAAAATATACTTTGTAATGTGGAATGTTTTATGAAGCCAAGAGCTAGTTACAAGTACATGGATGCTAATTGGGATGGCAATGTTCTAGGTAGAAGATCAACTAGTGGTTTCATGTTTTCTTTTGGAAATGGTGTTGTTAGTTAGAACAATAAGAAACAACCAATAGTTGCACTATCAAACACGGAGGCAAAATACAGAGGTGCATCAATTGTTGCATGTGAAATAGTTTGGTTATAAAAACTACTCTCAGATTTGGGACAATCAGTAGATGTTCATGTTGTAATTTATTGTGATAACATTAGTGGCATATTATTTGCTAATAATTCAGTCTAGCATGCTAGGACAAAACACATTGAGGTGCATTACCACTTTATTAGAGAAAAAATTCTAGTAAGAGAGATTGACCTTATTCATGTCAATACTAAAGATCAAGTTGCTAACATTTTCACAAAGCCTTTACATACATATAAGCTAAAGAAGTTTTTAAAAATGTTTGGCATAATAGAAATGGATTTGAGCTTAAGGGGGAGTGTTGAGAATTCAAGTTCAATTAGTTAGGTTTCATTAATTATTGGAGTACGAAAGTAATTAGGTTACTTTCACAAGGTTGAATTATTATTTTTACTTATATTAATTTGGCTATTTGTGGTTTGGTCTTTTAGTTAAATATCTTGGTGTTGATGATTTGGTTGTCTTTTCTTCATTGCACAAGTTTCTATATTTCATGTGATAAGAACCTTAAGGAGTTTTTGATGTTATGTTCCATGTTGTGAACATCATGTTTTTGTTTCCTTTCAATAAAGAGTTATATTTGCACCTGAATAGATCTCCTATTTGTTAACAGTAATTTGTTATACATTTGTTTTCAATGGAATGTAAGTCAACAATATACGCAAGATTCCATTTGTAGCAGATGTGAACGAGTAATTTCAATTGAAAAGAATGCCAATACATTTCTTGAACTTCATTAAACTCTTGAAAATTGTATTTTTTTGCAAAATCTACGACAAAGAAGATTGATATCTTTGGAAAGGTTGGAAAGAAATTTTGTATTATTCCTACTAGAAATGAATGACATAATTATGGAAAATAAATTTTCACAACTTAGAATGTGTGTGTTAAAGTTTCCTTATATTATAGCCACAACATGTTATCAACCCCAACGCACGTTTTCCCATGGATCACTGACTCATAACATTTCCACTACATAAGTTTGGAACACACTGATAATTTTTCCTCTAGACATGTGACCAACATGTCAACCCCGCATTTGATACAACACCCTACAAAGCACTCAAAATTATGCCACTATGAATCCTCCATTATAGGACAAAGAATTGACATAACATGTCTATTACACTAGAAAATTGACAAGAGTTTGTAAAACAATGACAAAGCGCAAAACTACTAGGGCACACATCATAATAACACTTGCAATCCTGGCCATGTATGCCTTTTGTCACAATTTGCATGTTATTGAAACCCCACCTTAACTTGGCCATCTCCACATGGTATTTGCATGCACAAGTGTTCCATTCTTTTAATTTTCACATGTCATAAAGCTTAAGCTTTGCAAAACCTCGCAACCCAACTTAGCATGTTGGATGTTCCTTCATAAAACAAATGTAAAAATCTAGATGCTTAAGGCCCCAACAAGTACAAATTAAAGACAAAGGTCCCCACAAGATGTTAGTAAATCACAAAATGAACTAATGGACATTAAGGTTTTACACTTACCTCAAGTACTAAAGTATCATTACAGTAAATAACAAAAATATCTACAAGTAAATTAATGCTTCAACAAGTATCCTGGAACAAATATCCATGGGAGGTAAATGAATTTTAAACTAGCCAAGTAGACATTAAGGTCTGACACTAAACAAGTACTAAAGGACCAAGGTTTCCATGGGATGTAAATAGACTTCAAACTAAACAAGTACACATGAAGTTTCGACACCTAAATGAAGTATTAAAGTAGTTTACAAATAACATGAAAAATCTACAAGTAAACAAAGGTCCCAACAAGTACCAAGGAGCTAGGTCTACATGGATGTAAGTACATTATGAATTACACAAGTAGACATGGAGGTCCTTCACTTACCTCAAGTAAACCTAGACCCTAACAAGTACTTAAGTCCTAGGTCCCTAGTAATTACATGTAGACTACACAACCAAACAACTATAGATGAAGCTTTTATAATTATGTCAACTATTAAGTCAATAATTTAGTTAGTAAGATCACATGATAGCAAGTAAAATAAGCCCCTAAAAAATACAAAGAACATGATTTTAAGCATATGTATGTAGATTATAGATCATGACAATTATACAAATGGGTATACATTCACATTTTGGCAACTAATGCACCTATTCAAATCACAGAATTGCAAGAAGTGAACTTCACACTTGGAAAAGTACAACCCAAAGTTCATATTCCTAAAACTTCAATAAGGGAATTTAAACAATACTACATACAAAATGACTTAAATTGTTGGACAAATACTTGTGATTCTTGAAGGTAGTGGGTGGGGTGTTGTTCAAAAGTCTTCACAAAAATTTGTCTCCTCTTAACATCGTTTATATTTGGTGAAATTGTAGAACTAGTATCCCACCATTTCTTGACAAGGTTAGAGCCTTATGCATCAAGTACATTACATTGCTTCCCTCCCCAAATGTTATCCTCAACCTACCCCACATAAATCTTTCTCACTATGGTTTTCCTTAAAGAATACATGTTGGCACCTATAGTCCTCAAAATGAAACTTTATGAATCACCACTCTTGTGTGACACACCAACAAACAAAAGTGCATTCCGATAAATCAAGTTAACATTAAACCTATTGGTAGACATATGACCATAGGTTGATTTGACATTCTTGAAGACCCTAAATGAACTATGTATGTCTTTCATTTCTTCCCAAAATTTATGCAAAAAGGTGCAATCATGTTATTAGGACCCACTGCAAGTGTAAAAAATGCTTAATTTTACATGTTTTTTCATGTAATTTGACATCAAAATTAAAATACGAAAAACAATTATGTAGTGATATGTATTAGAGGTTTTGTATAACATACCTAAATTTCATAGATTTCCACCAATGGAAAAGGACTCAAAAGCACTTTTATAACTTTTTTTAATCCTCAAAATCAAAGTTTAGATGTTGGAGTTGGATGAAACAATTCTTGGAATGTTGCATAATATATTTACTAATTTTATTGGGTTAAATTTATTATTTAGAATAATATTTTTATGGAAATATATAGTTTAAAGGGCCATTGGAAGAATACAATTTGTCAAAATTTGTAAATTAAAATGTGTATAAATCTTTTGAAAAAAGATCTAAAATTTAAACTTAATGGTTCAAAATGTGTGTGAAATTTCCATATATTATTTAAAGAATTTTTAAAATATATTATTCTATTTAAATGGTTATTAATTATATATGGGTCTCAAAATTCAAATTGAAAAAATCTGGGTTTGATTGAAAAGTTAGAATGATTAGCAATACTAGAGATCATCTTGCACAAGAAATTGATCCACATATCACAATTGTCCACATTAGGGTTGAAGGACGTGTATTTTTTTAATGTCAAACTCAACCAATTCAAACAAGAATTAAGCTTGAGTAGATTTTGAACAAGTTTTGTGCACTC
>Ga0116226_10006098_pt1 | contig 10801 bp, 6 predicted proteins | sample S1TSphfallax_FD_89692 | JGI IMG/M metagenome (GOLD analysis project Ga0116226, IMG submission 89692) | Host-associated microbial communities from peat moss isolated from Minnesota, USA - S1T2_Fa - Sphagnum fallax MG | ecosystem: Host-associated > Plants > Peat moss > Unclassified | place: USA...
TCCAAAGTTGGGTTGTGCAGATCTGCATTTCTGTTATACTCTGGAGTAGGCCCAGTACACTCAATTTTGTAGTGTATCTGAAGGTGCTGTTGCAGAGTGTAAAAGCCCATGAGGCATTTTGAAAAGCAAAGTGTCTACCAATATGAGTGTTTTTTCATTGTTTGAAATGAAAAAAATGGTATCACTATGGTGAGTTTCCAATAGGCTTAATGGTTTAAAGTAATGGTTGATCTTTGATGGGATAAGGAAACTATTGGAAAGACAATCGGGTGATTTGGTTTAAGTTTGTTTTTGGGTTTTCTAGGGGGCCTAAGCAGTATGTGTTTTCAATAGTGGTTCTATTGGTGATTTCATATAGCGATCAATAAGGTGATTGCTTAAACCTTTGTTAAATGTCATGTGTAACATTTAGACATTGGCCATTTAAGCTTGGTCATGTGACATTTAAACATTGGCCACCTAGGCTAGGTGACATGACATTTAAACATAAGCCTCTTAAGCTATGCCACATGGCTAGAATTGAAATGACCTATGTTAAACTTAAGTTAGGCCTAAAATTCGGTACCTCAACCTAGGTCTAAGAACTTAAAACCTAAAGCCTAAGCAGTTAAGATTACTTGTTGAGGAGCTTAAAGTAGGTTTAGGCAACCTAGGCTTACCCTAGAAACTTATGTGATGTCCCTTCCTAGGTTGCACCTAAAGCTAGGCCTTTAAACTAGGCCTAGATGTAAGTCACCTAGATTAAGCTTACACCTAAGCCACTTAAGGTAAGAAAATCTTATTCTATTTTGAATTTGGCCTTTAAAGTTGTACCATTTCAATTGGTTCATCCCAAGTCACCCTCTATTTTTGAATATTTTTAATGTCTTGAATGCTTAAAATATTTTGATTTATATTCTTCATAATTTGAAAAAGATGGCAAACAATATGGGACAAACTTTCAAGAAAAAGAAACATTCTCATATTCATACAACATTAGAGCCTTTTAGTTTATACAACATTATCTTCAAGTAATTATGTAATACACATTAATTAAGAAAATAAATAGATAAGAAGGTGAATAAATAAGTATGTTAATATTAATAGTTAATATCCAGTTATATTGTTGTAACAGATAATTGCAACCATATTATAAAATATTTTAAATATATACAATATAATTCTAATGAATTATATTGTTGATTAATAATTACAAGCTTATTATAACTAATTCTTTATGAATTCGACCTAATTCATTTTATATTATTAACAATTTAATTACTTAGTTACACACTAATTAGTGTATTTTAGATAAAAATTACATGAGTAACTAATAATTTATTGTAGGTATGATTGTAGCTATCTAATTTAGCCTAGGTGTTGTTAGTTGATTATACCTAGGTAAATAATGGGAGTTATAAGTTACAATAGGTAGTACAAATATTCAAAACTAAATTATTTTAACCTATGCATGTAAGGTAAGGTATTAATTAGCATAGGGTATAGAGAGGGTGTCAATGGGATTTTTGTGGTTTCCCACCAACATTCCTTGAAATTTTTAGTTCTAGAACAAGTTCAAATTAATAGCAGTAGGTACTTACAACAAACAAAAATTGAATTCTATGTATGAATCAAATTTCTAAAACAAAATATAGACACCAATATAGAAATTCTTTGTTGAAGTTTCAAAGAAAAATGAAATCAACCTTGATAGGATTTGACACTACTACAAACTGTATGCATATAGCAGTAGTCACAAGTACACAAGTTCACCTTGGACTTGGTGCTCTTGGGGTCTTTCCATACTATATCAAAAGCATAGTGCATAGATTACATAGTGGCATCAAGCATGACATATTTATTGTAGTCTATTTTGCATGAGTATTGCCTTTCCAATTGTCAAATTACCTTTGAAAGTGCGGGTCCTTTGTATGAAATTACATTAAGGACTAGGCTTGGTAAATTGTCGATCATTTTTTTATGTGAGTTCTAGGCTGAAATAGGTACAGTGTCCCCTACCTTTTTAATGTGAATTCCTTCTATGTCACTAATGTCACATATCAATGAGCCCAATTAAGTACTTAAAATGTGTTGGAGTTTTGTGAACTCTTATTGTGCCTTCTTATGACCCAATAAGGTTTATAGGATCTCTCACATGGGTTGACAATTTATTGGTCACCATGTTTGCTTGCATGTGATGATCATACATGAAGCCCCAAAAATAATGGATCGTTGTATAGGTCATGAACAAGCAAATGAATTACGTGCGATGCCATGAAATTCTATTGAAAGCAAAGGGCTTACAATGGTGAGAAAATAGTAAATTCTCCAATGCAAACCTTTGGATTGTTTGAACAACTAGTACAAGAGTATTTTGACATTAGAAGCTTCAATTTCAATGCACAAGAATATATGCCCAAAATATATATCATTTGTCCATAATTAGGATTTTGCAATGCATTAGGATTGTAAGGTGTGCTAGGGATTTCACAAGGCATAGTGGTGGGTACAACTATATTATTGTTTGAACCCCTACATTGGGATATTACACATCACAATGGGATTTGGTTCTACCAACTAGGGATTTGGAATTGCAAGTTGTCTTAGAAGTCAACAAAGGTCCAAAAAAAAAGTGTGTTTAGATTAATCTCTACAACAAATTGGGCAAAATAATCAATATAAGAAGTTGGCTTCTTAGTTGGGCAAGTTCATGGGCATAACATCATAGATTTTTGTTTAACTTGGTCGTTTACAGATCTATTGAATGAACATTTGTGCAAAACTCCCATGTGGTTTATTTCATTGCATTGCTCCAAGGGGTGTTCTATAATATGTACATGTGGAGGCAATTACAAATGTGATAACATAATTGCATGATATCTAAGCAATGGGCCATGGTTCTACGTTGTTTTAATTTTGCATTGGTGTTATTTTTTAGTAGGCTTGGTTTGACAAATCAACGAAACCAAACTTTTCAAGTAATACCTACCACCAGTAACAATTCCAACATGAGTGTCATTTTCAAAGCCTACTCTTAACGGGTGTTTCTACTTCATTTTCCATGTAAAGGTTATATAGGCCACATTCATTTGTTGGAAGCCTATCCATGTGTGTACTGGTCACTCATCCCATGAACAACAAGAGGGCTACGCGCATGGAGGGCACTTGATAGTGTAGGACTAACCATGGAATCAATATTCTATTTGCATCAAAAACATTTCGCATTGCTCTTTTTGAAGGAGGCTATATGGGCAAATGTTATGGGTTTATGTCTAGATGTGGTTGTCAATCAAGAGGACAAGTTGTTATTTTCCACTTTAATTTGGATGCATGTAGGGATAGTTTATATTGGAACTTGTATTCATGGGTTAACTTCTTTAAATGGAGTAGGTTTTTGCACTTTTAAACTCTTGCACAAAATGGCAATACATCATTGGATTATGTAGGTTCTTCAACCAAGTGTTTACAAACCCCATGGCTCAAATTTCTTGATTGGCAAAAATTTCCTAAGCAATGTTATAAGAAGCAAAACAATGCAGAGTCTTATTGTGTTTAATACAACATTGTCCTAGGAGATGGTTGCATATGTAAAAAACTCTTGGCTTTATAAATCCACACCAATGAAGTTTTCAAGTAATAACCACCACAACAAGTCCAACATGATTGTCATTTTTGGAGCATGCTATTGAAAGGTGTTATTGGGAGCTTTCCTTGTAAAGGTTATATAAGCCACATTAAAACTATGATATGGATTAGCCATTCATTTGCTAAAAGTTTATCCATGTGTGCACTTGTCACTCATGTCATGAATACATGTGTTGCACACATGGAAGGCAATTGGCATTGAAGGTCTAACCATTGAGTGTTAATGAAATCATCTACATCAGAGCCACATTGCATCGCTATTAAAAAGGAACATATGTGGGTGAAAGTTCTGGGGTTGTATCTATAATTGATTGTCAATCAAAATGATGAGTTTTTGTTTTTCACTTTGGATGCACATCTAGAAATAGTTTGTATTGGCACATGTATTCATGCACATGCTTCTTTGAATGGATTAGACTCTCAACCTTTCTAACTTTGCACTAGAACGATAATATGTCATTGGACTCTATATGTTGTTTTACAAGGCTAAGAGTTCTTTATAGGCAGGCATCTCCAAGGCAATGTTATAAAAGGTTTAACTATGGAGAGTCTTGTTATGCCTACTAAAGCATTGTGCCAAGAGATGGTAATATGTGTGCCAAACCCTTAGCCCTACAAGAATGGTTGTTGTAATAAGTACTTGAAGAGAATGTTGGGAGAAGTAGAAAGAAATGTCATAATTAGTACCCATAGGTTCCTATTCAAACATTGTTTTTAATCCTTTTCCACTTTACGTTAGTTTTTGTTTCACGGTATTGTTCAAAGAAAATTGCCACAGTCAAGTTTTGTGCCAACATAATAGGATATGAATTATCTTCAATTGTGCTTCAACTAGCACTAATTATGTAATTAATCAACTAACACTAATTAGTTAGGGTACTAATTAATTCAACTGTGTTTCAAAGTGGCTGATTGTTGGCTACATTTGGTGGAATGAAAATTAATGAAAAAAAACATGGTAAACACAACCAAGTTTGGACATGTTAAAAACATTCAGTGATTCCCTTTAGCCATTTGGAAACGATTTTGTTAGAACCTTGGTTTGAATACATCTTATGGGCGAGTAAAAGGATTTTTTTTGTAATTTCATGGAGCATTTGATTGGATCTTTTCATTGTGTCACGATGTAAGAAAAATTGCATGAAGTTTTTACATTCTTGAAAAGTTAGGAAAATTTAATGGTTAGGGTTGTTCATTGGTACCCCATAACCATGACATTTATTTAACTAGTAGGAATAAAAGCCCAAAATACAAACATTTTGCGCATAATTAGGATTTGATGCTTTAAATGTTAAAATTTTGTGACAAGGATTCACAATGCATAATGGTGGGTACTATTGTGGCATTCAAATTGGACATTAGGACAACTTGCCCAACAATTTTGGGCATTGTCCATTTGTCAAAGGGGCAACCCACCCCCCAAAAACATTTCCCACGTGAAATTTAGTGGACAAGAGTGGTGCATAATACTCGAATCATTGTTAAGGGTTTATTCTATTTTTATTATTTTTATTAAATAAAAAATTTCTTGTCTTTAAACTTCTTAATTCTAGTTTAGATTTTATCAACAAGTTACTTAAAATCAAGAATTCGAATATAATTATTTTCTCCCAAATGCAAAAGCAAAATTAAGTTTTATCTTACATAGCAAATTAAAAGAAATAAAAATATCAAAGTTCTAAATGAACCTATTCATAGACCAAAAATACAAGCAAAAAGTGATATTATAAATTTTTTTAAAAAAAATTTCTATAAGCTCAAAAGTTTTCCAAGAAGTTCCAAAAAGATCTTTATGTCAATTCTCACATCCTTTTCTTTATACCAAACATAACATTATTTTAAATTTAACAGTCTATAGTCGGTAAAATTTAAATTTAAACTATAGCAACTTCTGGCCACAAATTTAAATTAACCTGTTATTGTCAACAACTGATTAGTATATAAGTTGATTACCAATTAACCTAACCCATTGGTTACCCTAACACATGTTGTTTGTTACTAGTTATTACAACAAACTAGTTCATCTATAGTCATGTTACTTAGTAAAGATTATATTAAATTTCAACATTATATTATTTCACCGGTTATCAGTTGGTTACAACTAGTTAGTATATATACGCTTGAAAAATTGGGTTAACAATCATATATAATGGGCACATTGCCACACATTCTAAATCATTCAACAAATCCACTTGTCCACCATTCAAGTGAAAATGGGCCTTTCCCACTCAATGTTGGGTGGAATGGGTAACGGAATAAGGACATGTTCTGTAGTAATGTCACTAGCATAGCCTTAATGTTGACTCCACTATAAAAAAAACACTATAAAAGGATCTTTGATTGTTAGTAAATTTGTTTATTCGTTTTTTTCAAAAATATTAGCTCTTACTCATTGTGTTTCTCCTCATAGTTCAATTTTTTTTTGCAAAGATTTGTCACCCCCGGCAATGTGAGTCCCCCATTCCCTAGGATTTTTTAGTTCTAAGGGAGTGGTTCTAGCAGCTTCCTATTGTTGTCATATGCCATGGCCTTTTGGCCTTCACCTACACCTTGTAAAAGACTATGTGGTTATGATCATGTTATTAGAACCTACTTCAATGATGAAGCATTAGAATGATGTAGGATTTGTTTTTGACTTTAGCGGTGGATCATGGGGTTCATGTACCCATTGTGTGGTCCTCAGGTTAGGTGGAAAACTTTTATAAAGATCTGATTTCTTGTGCTAAAATTTGTTCACATTGTAATTGTCAAAACATGTTCCTTTGGCCGTCATGCTCATTCAAATAAATGTCTTTTTAGACAATTGAACTTCTTAATATGAATGCACATATTTAAAGGTTTTATGCTTTAGATCTTTGTGGAGGTTCTTTCCTTTCATTAACTTAATTCATTTACACATTTTTAGATTCAACTTTAGTGAAATGATGATAAATTGGTCCTTGTGTTTCTTTCAAATTTGTTCTATGGAAATATGTATAATCATTTACTTATAATGCATATATATTTCTACTAATGAATCCTTGTGTAAAATTCGATCCAACTGCAATACATATTGAGGGCTAGATAGATTCACAAATTTAGGCATGGTTCACATATTAGTCTATAGGTATTTGTTTCTAATTTGTAAAAATGCCAAACAATCTTAGATGTTGACTTCATTTTTTATCTTGGCCTTTAGGTTTGACAAGATTCACAATGATTTTTATAGACATTATGTCATTGTTTTCCCAAATGAAATTTAATTTCAACATATTATTTGGATTGAACTTCACAAAATTCTCATTACATATGTTCAAATTCTATCTCCATAGATTATATTTCAAATCATAATATGGTATTCTTCTCTATAATCTATAAGGAGTAAAAGTACTTTGTAGATTATAGATTTTACATTAGGTTAGATTAAGGTGTTGAGTCAAGTCCATTTTAGTTTAAGTTCTTTTCGAAATTGTAGATTTGAAATGCGAGTCCAATTTGAAGCCAAAAAAAAAGGCTTATTGAATATATGTCATTCCCACACATATTATTGTTCTAGGAAATTACAACACTTGTCTCCACAACCTTGATTGCTAAACATAATTCAAGTTATTTGCCTAAAACTTTGTATTTTCATGCCATATGTTCTTACTTTCAACGTTCATTAGTCATACGACACATTCAATTTCACTACACATTGTTTTAACGAAACACTTTGATTTTCTCCCAACTTCATGTTTTCTCATCTATTTATCCACAATGATAGGGTTTTCCTATTCTTTTAAAAAAAATCTTGATCTTACTCTTAACATCCTTTCCCTCTTAATTCTTTTCACCAAACCTCTGTACATAGGCTTTCTTTTCCATGAAATTGCCTATTTGGCATGCATATTTTTAGACTCTATATAATATCTTGTGCTTCGTTCATGCATACTCGAACGATATTGTGAAACTTTCATGCAGACATAGTCAATAAAGCCATGTTCAATTGGTGTAAAGTTCTTTTCATTTTAACCTTGGGTGGACCTTGATGTAGTTGGATGTGTGGCTTCTTTGTAATTTGAATCTAACATCACAACATCTATGAATGTTTATGGGTTTGCTTCTTTTAAATTGTTCATGGTCATACATTTAGCTAGCACCAACTACTCCATATATTTGTTATAAGAAAGTATAAATGATTCATATGATCCTCCTCTAGGTTTGAAACGTTTATTGGCCAATTTTTTTCGAAGATTGTTTCACTTTTTTTTTTCCCACCTTGAATCCCAACAAGTAGTCACACTACCGATTGAAGCTTGTTTTGAAATTTAAGATCATCGGGTCTACTGGCCATGGATTTACTCCAAGATGTTGCAAGTTGTTTAGAAACACTAGGACAAACTTTTTTTATCACCGTCCCATAGATTTTGTAATCTTGCAACCCATTATCTAACCTTTGTCTGGTATTATGCATTTACACTCTTTAGTTTTCTTCTATCCATAGATGGGTACAAGTCCAATGCTAGTGGTGTTTGACAAGAATGTCATCAATATGGATATGGTGACATGTTGTAACTGAACAAATTCTAAATTTTGTTACTTTGATTGATCTCTTCAAGCTCACAAAAAAGAACTTTATTGAATGCTCGAAATGATCCATAGTTCCAAAGAATTGCATTTGATTACATATTTGTATGTGTCGAATTGCATTTATTGATATCATGCAAGCTATGTGTTTTTTATTGGATTGCTTGCATGGGATTGGCCTCCTTGAAGCATTTACAAATGATAAAACAACCACAAAATCTATTCACAAATATGGTTTTTTTCCCTTGAGGAATGAAAAGTTGTTCATTTATTATTCCTCAATCCTAGGATCCAACAACTTAATTGACCCTAAAGGATTTGCCAATGTTGATCCCATTTTTTTTGAGTCCTCACATATAGGCAAAGTGTCCATTTTGTGTTTTTAGCCCAATAGGACTTCTCCATATCATTAGACTTTGAACCTTCAAGTAATTCGTTATGTAGGCTTAATATAGTAGGCAATTAGTACCCACAAGGTTGAGTTGCCCCAACAAATTGTACAACCAATACCTAGCACAATAAGAAGGGGGGATGGCTTTAAGGCCAACCTTGCAAAAGGTCCAATTGGGCCTACTTTGTAAAGAGTAGATCATGTGCCTACAATAAGAGCAAAGAAGCAAATGTTATTGACATTATCATGACATATGTTTACATTGGAAGCTACAATAGATATAATCATGTTGCCATCCCAAGATCCCATTGAAGAATTTACATTTGCATTTGTTTGAAAGCTTGAAATAACACACATCGTGGAAATCCAAATCTTGAAGGACGTGCATGTTCAATAAATGGATGTCTTGCAAAGCCAAGTCTTTAGGTTGATCAATAATTTGTGGGCACTCGCAACTTCCAATGCATGAGGGAAGAAACCTTTGACAACTATTGAATGAACAAAATTAGAAGAATTGGAATCAGAGCATAGGTGCCATGAATATCATGAACACCAATACATCCAACAAGTGTACAATGATTTGTAGTCCTTACATCAGTCAAAGGTCCAATTTGCAAAAAAATGGCACATTAATGAAAGATTACATCGAGCAGTGTTAGATCAAAACACAAGATTACAAAAGGAATACCAACAACGATGTTGGCCTCCTTTGTGTCTACTTCCTAAAAAGCCCAAATTGCCAATGAACTCAATACCATTGGTGAATTTATGGATGCTCAAACCAAATTCAAGAGTTCAAACTAACATCATGGCCAAAGGTGGACCTTTTCTTTCTTGATGAGTACCTACAACATCCTAATGGTAACCCAAATGTAGATTGGGTCCAAGACATAGTTTTGGATTGGTTGTACACCACCAAATAGTCCATGGGCATCAATATGAAATGAATCGTCAACTCTTGTGGTTAATGCCACAACATTTCACATATGATGACACTATGTGTTGCATATGTTTTAACCTCTTTGGCCTTGAAGGTGGATGGGCTTTAAGAACATGCCCACATATGTTCCATCCACCATGTTCGATCACCCAAATGCACATGAAGCATTGATGTCCCACTTGTAAGGCACCATTCTATCAACATTTGTACAACTATTTAGTTTCGTTGCATATGTGCTTAAGAGTTGGGAATGCAATTGGGTGCATTCATTCTAACATGTACCAAAAAAAATCATAACCATCGTTTATTTTTTGAACTTTGGATTATAAGTAATTATAATCATAATGATAATATATTTTTATAAAATGTTATTGTGAATACATTATAACATATCATAAAATTTGGAATCAATCTAATGAGTGAAAAATATGTATAAGGACTTTTAACCTCTTGTAACCATTGTTTAAAATCTACATAAAAGTAGCTTCAAAACAATTTTGACACTAAAAGCACAATTTGAAAATATTTTTTAATGACATATTTTGGGATTTAAAAATATATATACCTTAACATAATAGTATTTTTTTTAATTAAAATTTTTAGTGTTTTTTGAAAAACGTATTAAAAATATTCTAAAAATAAAACAATGGTTTAAGGAGGGACATGTGGCTCCTAATAGTGTACCCAACCCAATGAATACCCCAATTAATCTTGAAATGTGAAATAAACCAACTTTTAAATTGTTGAATTAGAAGTACAAAGCTTGCGTAAAATAGTGTTAATTCCATTTGGGCAGTAATTGTTAATGAACCAATGGCCATGGTCGAACATTTCCACCTTGATGAAAACGATGGCCATCAACGTTTTTTTAACTAAATAATAGGGGTTTAATTTGAGGAAGGAAAAGGAGAATTTCACATTGGAATCCACCCCAACAAAGACAATGGAACTTTGATGTTGGACAAGATGCATGGAAATACGAAGAGGATGAAAAGTGTCAAACGCGATATACATAACCAACGTAACTTTTCATGAATGTGGTATTTTGTCAACAAAATGTGGCATGAGTGCTAAATCAAAACGTAAAAGCCACATTAAAGGGAGTCAACCCCAAGCATAACATATTACTTGAACAAATTGGGCAAGAACCTAGATTGATCAATGACATGGTTGGCCCGATTCCCAACATGAGTGAAGAACCCGCACCCTCAAGACACCCACATCATAGATGCCCAAATTTGTGATGGACTCCAAGATTTCTAAATGAAAGATGGACCTTCTCTTATTGGCCTTCCACCGCA
>Ga0116226_10006099_pt1 | contig 10800 bp, 12 predicted proteins | sample S1TSphfallax_FD_89692 | JGI IMG/M metagenome (GOLD analysis project Ga0116226, IMG submission 89692) | Host-associated microbial communities from peat moss isolated from Minnesota, USA - S1T2_Fa - Sphagnum fallax MG | ecosystem: Host-associated > Plants > Peat moss > Unclassified | place: USA...
GTCGAAGCTGAGATGCTGATCGATGGCGCAGGGGACTCCATGATAAATTAGTGACAACAAATGTGTAGTGTGTATTGTAGACTGCAGTCTGTAATGTGTTGCGCTCACGAGGTTATGATGCACATGTAGTCTCTACTTAACTGGGAATTTTGCAAATATGAAAATAAATTTGTGAACTTATTGGCATGAATAATCTCAATGCTCAAGTTCAACAGTTGCAAGTCAGAGTGATTGGTTAAATGATGCAGGTGCATTGTGAAGTACATGACTTAACAAGGTTGGTGGTTCCAAGCTCCAACACGCTGTCCAAAAATGGAATGCATAGCACAGTCTTATCCAACCCCCACAATTAATGTCCCTTTAGTCTTAATTTGCTCACAATGTCATCTGAAAACTCTATATTCACAATTCTCTTATTCCATCATGGGCATTTTGTCTTGCAACCTGTGACTTAAATCATCATAATAATATGCTTGCAGAGGGGGGAGTATTATCAGAACTCCCAAGAAGAGGAGAGGAATTGCCAACTGTAAAATATATGTGCAGGTCTCATGAAGTGTGATTCTATACTGGTGGAATGTAGGAAACAGAGAATTTGCCACTTTGTAAAACAGATACAGTATTTCTTGTCTAACAAGATCATGGCTCCTCCTCTGGAATTTCCAAGCAATGCAAGCATGCAAGGAACAACTTCTGCAGCAACACAAAGTCAAACGCCTACCACCCACTTTTCCTCCACAGCTTCACTCACTCAGCCTTCATCCTACCAGCCTGTTGTTGGCAACTCGATACAATTCCCAAGTCGCACATGACTAATTACCTCAGAGGATTTCAATCAACTTGAGTTCAACTCTCCACTTGCAGTGCCTGAGCAGACATGGAGGTAATTGGTCCTTGACTTCTGGCATGTTCAACTATTCACATGAATCACAATGCACTTAGCTCCATTAGGAACAATACCCATTGGCACTTGGACAGTGGATTCTAGCTGTTGAAGTTGTAATGTTGTTTGAAAATATATTATCAACCGGTCGCAAGTTACATTTATTTTGAGGTTTTATTGACCCGGCTACAACGGACTAATAGTCGATTATGACCGTTGCCCGGTAGTCTAGTCAACTATCTAACCGTTGCTTGGTAGTCTAGTTGACTATCTATGTAGATAGTTGGAGACTATAGTCAGTACATCGACTAAAAGCTGCATTGACTACAGGTCCCTGGTTATAGTATTAGTGTACCCATATATATAGAGGGTGTTGAGTAGGCTTGTACATAGGTGCCAAGAAAAAAAATGTTAAGGCCAATGAAAATTGCTGGATTTGGTGATCTGAATTGTTTTTCTAGTTATCTTGAGTGAACTAAGAGTGAAATGTGAAATAGGGTTTGATAGATTTGTGAGAATTTTAGAGGGCCAATGAAAATGATAAAAGGACAATTATTTTCAATGTTGAGTAGAATAGGATTGTGTGTAGGCTTAAAGATGATTTTTTTCAAGCTAATTGGATTGCTTGGTTGGTTGGTCTGAATTTATTTGTTTAGCTATCTTGAGTGAACTAACAACAATTAAAACCTGTAATAGGGTTTGGTAGGTTTGCGAGAATTTTAGAGAACCAATGAAAATACTAGAAAGGGACCATTATTTTGAATTAGGTGGTGTGAGTTTGTTGTCTTAGTGATCTTGAGTGAACTAACAGTTCTATGCGTAATGGTAATGGTAGCTGTTTACAGAGAGGGTTCTAGCACATTACTTGTGCACTTTGTTTTTAATTTCATTTTCAGAAAACTTTTCCATCCGTCGTCCTTCCATGATTTCAGTCTATTTGACGCATTCCTAGATTTAAGAACCGCACAAGAGAGAGGGATGCAGGATACTTACCCATTCATTCGGCTCATGACATCGAAACATCATCCGTCTCTGGCTGACTGAGTGATGAATAAATGCTTGCTTGAGCCAGCCGGCCTTTTTTTTTTTTGCTGGCTATTTTTATAGTCAGAAAGCTACATTAAAAATTAAAAGTGCTAAAATCAAGTGCTTTTAAAGAATATCAATGGGGAGAGTTAGAAGAGAAGAAAAATAACCAAACTTCTAGACATGGTTGAAGTTGGTAGCAAAAAAATATAGAAGGGTTTTTTTTAGAAAACTATTTCTATATTTAGCTTGTAGCCATATTTGGCTAAATCCTTATGCGGATCATCGCCACTTTGGCTACCAATCACATTGCAGGCCAGCGGACGCAAAGTGATTTGCGTTGCTCCCTCTTGCCAAGCGTCCTTTCGTTCTCGTACCCTTCTTGGAGACGACACAAGTTTGATCTTTCCCGTCTTGTCGACCCTGGGACGCACAAATCTCGGCAGGAGGGTTGGGTTCCGGGATTCAGGTTTTTCTCTCTCGGAAGCTTGTACTCCATCCGGCGAGCGAAGTCGAGGGTTTGCTGAAGACCCAGGTGTGTGTGTGTGTGCGTGTTTTTTTCTCTCTGTGTGCATGTGTTATGACGGTCGACACTCTTTTATGTTGATGGTTTTTTTAATGCCTTTATTCCTGCTTGAGCCTTGAGTTTTCGACTGTTCAGATCGCAATCCTGGTTAAGAGTTTTGATTATAGGTGCTCCTGGAAGATGGATTTTGATAATCTGCGCGAGTGTAGAAGTGCCATCTATCACCTTTGCTCAACTTGACGATTTCAGGAATCGTCGAAAACCCGAAATCTTGGAATCGTCACAATTGTATAGGGTTTGGGACTCTAAACCCTAAAGCGTTGTGCACGATCCTGATAGGGAAACTAGCCGACGATGCCCCTTTTATTCGTATTTCTCCACCAGGAATGTGTCTACTATGTGTAGTCGAGCAGTTAGTTCTAGAGAGTGCTTAATTTAATTCAATTCAATTTCTTTTTTGATCCACCTGAAGGAGAATAGTTTTTGTTGGGGTGTTTTGTGGATTCATCAGAATTTGTGAAGCAAGCGAAGAGGTTGGTGAAACAAAAAAGAGCTAAAGAAAGGAGTCAGAAAATAGCAGAAGGTGTTGATTCTCAGGGGATCATCATCAGTCAAGATGCCCAAGAAGTTGAGCACCAACAGCAAGGCAGAGGAGGCACGAAGTCGCAAAATGGAAGCACAGACACAAAAGAAGGTTGAGGAAGAGCGACAGCGGCAGGAAACTTTCTGGAAAGATGCTGAGGGTCCCTTGTCTAAGGCTGAGAAGAAGAAAAGTGAGGATGCCATGCGCCGCACAGAAGCAGCTGCCAAACGTGCTGAGGCCAAGAAGTTGGCAGAGCAGGAGGAAAATGAGCTTGCACAGTATGGAAAACGTGTCGACAAGAAGGCCACTCGGGTGGCAATGCCTGTGCCCAAGGTACGCAAGCAACATGCTTTCCATTCTCTTCCTTTAGTACGGTACCTGTGCTGCTTCTCAGGCTTAGGATTAGGGTTTGGGATGGTGTGCCCTTGCTCATTCAATTGTTCGTTGAGGCAGCAAAATTCTGAACAAGTTTTGCCATGCTAGATGCTTGTTGATAGAGTGTCACTTTCAGTCATTAGAATGCTTGGCAGCAGCACCTTCAGCTCTAATCTTCATGAAGCATGCAGTTGCAGTTCGTGTCCACCATTTTAGAGTCTCAAGCAGTTGTGCTACCTAGGTAAAGCACTTGAGTTTTCCATGAGACAAAGTCTGGAGGATTGGCAGAAGAATCACACTGCAATTAGTCATGCAGTAGTACAGCACTGGTACATATCTGTGTTGTCTTTTCAAATTCTGCTGTATACAATGATTTGTTTATGCACGGGTTTGACTGGGTATTGCTGTACACAGGTGACAGCAGCAGAGTTGGCAAAGAGAAAGGAAGAGGAGCAGCAACAATTGCAAGCACAAGCTCAAGCTGCCAAGTTGCGTGAGAGTCGCACTGCTCACGAGGATGAGTATGAGCGTTTGGTGTCTGTGGCCAACAGCAATCGTGATGATGACATTGTGGATGCTCATGGTCTAGATACTGCACTGGCTCAGATGAGCAGCATTTCTGCTCCTGAACTACCTGCAGACCGCCACCCTGAACGCAGGCTCAAAGCCTCCTTCAAGGTGCTCTCATTCTCTTCTCACCTCTTTCATAGGTCTGTAGTTGGAAGATTCTCTGTTTTCCTTCCCTGGTGACCTAATGCAAATCCAATACAATGAGGGAAATAGTTGGAAGTTGGAATCAGGACTTGTATTTGATATTTGAGAGCCAGTCAATATGTACAAGCAAGTGGAATCTTAATGTTGGTTTTTGCAGGCTTTTGAGGAAGCGGAAATGCCTGTGCTAAAGCAGGAGAAGCCAGGCCTTACACACACTCAATACAAAGACATGCTTTGGAAATTATGGAAAAAATCGCCTGACAATCCACTGAACCAAGCTAGCTAAGGTTGATCTATTGCTTCATAGAACTCAGCAATTCTAGTCTCTGCAAACCATAGGGATGCCAGTGCTTGACTGTTGTTATATATACAGACCAGGGATCTCTCTTTCTTTGTGGCTGTCCAGCAGTAGTACTGTGTCTTGCACAGTGGTAGTAAAAGAAACTTTGCTAGAATTTCAGGAGAAGTCTGCATTGCTGCTTCAGCAGATAGTATAAGGTGGAATCATCACCCTGTTGCACCCCCATGGTCTGCTGAATGCACAAGAGGGTGTTTCCTATTTCTACAAGGTTGTACTCTGGTTTTGTATGTCCTGCCTTGTGTGTAATGTAAACTCATGTGAGCAAGAAGTCTTTGGATTGGAGGCATCAGTTCTGGTACAAATCCATTCTATTGACAAATCTCCTCTCAAGTGCTTCAACTGTGGCCAACTTTGTTTGAAAGGTGGTGGAAGACCATCCATTACCTTCATTGAATCCGCTGCTTGTACATTTTGTCATAGTAGCTGCAGCAATAAAGAGTGTCCTGGAGCTGTTACACAACCATCTTGGCTGAACTGGAGTTGACCAGGACTACAAGCCTCCATGGAGTGGAGCTTCCCTATCTGTTCAACAGTCCATGTGTGTCAGGTTCCTTTCTCAGATGCACATCTGTTCTCATAGTACAACAAACCTGCATTAGAAAATATCTTTCCCATCCTCGTCAAATTCCTGAATCTGGTCACCTATCTGTGTGAGACTGGTGGTAAAGCTGAGCTTCCATTCTTGATGCACAGAACTACACATGGACATTTTGTGTGCGAAGACTACTAGCAAATGACCTGAATGTCATATGTTGTGTCAAGAACTGCATTTATTGTACAAATTGATCTGAAGAGGGAGAAAGGTCACATGCACTTTTGATTCTGTAGCCATTGTATTTTCCAATTTTGGTTACAAATGTAGCTTATTGCCTGAATCCTCCTTCATAGAGACTAGAAAGCGCAGTAAAATAGAAAGATCTGGCAGGGATGCTTTGCTAATTTGCAATTCTCTTGAATTCACTTCAGTGGCCTAGCTGACCAAGGTATCACCAACTCAATTGGTCCTAGTTCTAGCACCGCCAAAAAGCCGTTTGCTGGTTAAGACGAAGAAGCAATCGTTAGGGTTTTGCTGTTCGCTCTGTTGTGACGCTCTCTGGCTGGCGTTTGGAAATGGAGATAGTAAACGCAGCAGTTGTGGTTACTTGACCTCCAAGTGAGGAAATTGCTATTGCTCGCATCACAGTAGTCTGCTTTCTTCTGCTGCGACTGATTTGCGTCTATTCTCTCTCTCTCCTCGTGGACTGTCTGTCTCTCTCTCTCGCTAGCTCGCGACGAATGTGTGGAATAGCTTGAGGGTTGTGGATGCTGAAATGCTTAACGACGGAGGAGGTAGCGGTGTGGAGAATGCTACGGAAATGCGTAACGACGGAGGAGGAGCTAGCGACGTGGATGAGGAGGAGGTGATGCTGGCCATGGTATCGGCGCCTGCGAAGAAGAAGAAATTGCTGGTTCTGGACGTGAATGGACTGCTGGTGGCTACTTACCACAAGCAGGAGGCCTTACCTCCTGAACCTCATCAAGTGAAGCTCGGCAACTTCTACGGTAACGTTTTGTTGCTCTTGTTCTTCTCCATCGCGGTTGTTGGTTTTTTTTCCCTTTTGTGTGGAAGGATTTGTGCGTTTGGTTTGTTTACAGCTGCTGGCTGCTCTTTGTTATCTCTTTCCAGCAGTTAGTTGCGGTGCAGCAACGGTGGTAGTCCGTAGCTGATTCTCCATCGGGAAGGAAAAGGGTTCATGATTGAGTCTCTTCTTTCTAACACTAGACCCCGCATATGAGTAGCAGGATTCGGTAGAATGTACTTGTTATTACTTGCAGGGAATTCCAAGTTCTGATGCTGATCCATTCGATCCCTTCGCTGGTTTCTGTATCCTTTGTGGTATTCTTTAGTGTTTGAATCTGATCTGAGAATTGGGACCTACTCTCAGTGTGTTACCACCTGTTGGAAGTAGTTCTGTTTCAGGTAACTGGGGACTTAGGTTTTGTGTTGGTTTGGCTTTTTTCCAGTGTACAAGAGGCCATTTTGTGAAGAGTTTGTGCTGTTTTGCCTGGAGAATTTCACGGTTGGAATTTGGTCCTCAGCACGAGAGTGAGTTCTCCTCCTTGCTTTCTTAGTGTCAGTTGGTCCAAAGGCATTTGTTTGATCTAAAGGTTTGTTGTAATTTTGGTGTTTCTATCTATCTTTTCACTGGTGGTGCTATTTCTCTTTACTGGGATCCATCAGCAGTATTGTAGCACACCACTGTGTGGTTTGGAAATGTAATCAGAATGTCTGTCACCAGCTTCAAAATTGCTTATGCCCAACTGTGAGTTTTTTCAAGAGTGCCTTTTAGTGGATGCTGAAGGTAGGTGTGTGTGTGGACAACTTGACCTACTGTCAAGTTTTCCCTACTGTACTTACTGTTGGTTGCAATAGGATTATTTGAATAGTGAAGCTGTGAGCTTGTGCTTACCTTTCAAATGCTAAGATTCTCACAAATCTGTTTTTGTAGTGTAATCTTCTGCCATGTGAATGCACTGCCATGCCTGTGTAGGTTCAATGTGAATAATCTGGTGGAGTTTGTGTTCAAGGATTTGAGACATCAGCTTGCATTTTCCTGGGTAATATTCATTGATGCAATGGACACAGGAACATTGGATTTTGGAGGTGGTATTGTTTATTGAGCAATCATGTGATCTCAGACTCCTTGTCATGTTTGTTCATGTTGCATTCTGGGGCTGTTATGTCTTTCAGTAGATGTCATGTGAGACCAATGACTGGGCACTTTGATTGCAAAGTTTTCAATGAAGGTAATTTGTTGACCTTGAAGGTTGATTGCATCTGCTGCTGTTGGTGACTCTGCAGCATCAAACACACTGCACATTGACTGGGGTCAAGCATCCTGACAAAAAGCATAAACCTGTGTTTCTGAAAGAGTTGTCAAAGTTATGGGCAACTTTCAAGCCTGGAGAATATGGACCCTCAAACTGCCTCCTTGTAGACGATTCCCCATACAAAGCCCTAAAAAATCCTGTGAGTACCATATCATTGTTTGCTGTATTTTGTAAGGTCTGAAACATTTAGGAACTTCTGCTTACAATTTATGTTCCTTACAATTAAGGTCTTGTTGCTTAGCTGACATTCAGATTTCAACATAGACAGGTTTTTTGGGCAAGGTAGATGATGTCTTCTTGTCTTTCTACTGATTTTCAACAGTCATCAATTGACTGCTGTATACCTGTACCTGTGCAGCCAAGTACAGCCATTTTTCCTCAGACATATACAGGACATGAATCTGATGACAACTTTTTAGGTATGAGGTCATGCTGAAAGCTTGCTGTCAGGCTGTGTTGCATCTTTCCTATGGTCTTGGTTAAGGATGTTGAAATTTCATGGCATCGCACCATATTTATCTTAGTTTGGGCCCTGCAGGGATTTCATATTAGTGAAGGACAGGCTGAAAAACTTTGACAATTGATTTATGGTTTGCTTTCAAGGAGGAATTAGCAGTGATCTGAATCTTAGGAGTGAGGCTGGTTTTATAGGTGGGGCACTGCGGCAATATTTGGAGGGACTTCGAGATGCAGAGGATGTGCAGGCATATGTGGAGAAGAATCCCATAGGTGAGCCAAGCATCACAGCAGCAAGCCCACTCTGGCAGGTTTACAGTGGTCTAATTGGTGCAGGTCAGCCAGAGTCAGTTAACAGAGAAGCAAATGTGGCTTCCAATTCAACACTAGTGGGGGATGATATTATTGCCCATGAGAGCTCTAAAAAGAGTAGGCGCTCTAGTCCTGTATGTCAACTTGAAGAAATCTATCCTGATGAAAAGTGGAGTTATAGTCCAAGACCAGTAGCTGAGGAGAGATTGGGTAAACGACTGAAGCATGGGTGGGACAGAGAGGATGACAGCCATTCTGGTGAACAGTGGGGTCACAGTCGAAGGACAGTAAACAATCGGAAGTGGGACGGGGTGGCTGACTGCTATTCTGGTGAGCGGTGGAGTCACAGTCCAAGGACAGTAGATGATGGGAAGTGGGGTAAACAACCCAAGAATGAGCGGGACAGAGGGGCCAACAGCTACTCTGGTGAAAAATGGGGTTACAGTCCAAGGACAGTAGCTGATGAGAGGTGGGGTGAACAACCCAAGAGTGTGTGGGACAGAGAGGTGGAAAGTGCTGGTTGGGATCATTTTAACAAGCAGTATGCAGCACTGAATGTGCCCCTACAACCTCAAGAAGAACAACCCAATGGTGAGTGGGACAGAGTGGCTGATGGCTATTCTGGTGAACAGCGGGATCACAGTGCAACGACAGTAGATGATGAGAGGTGGGGTGAACAACCCAAGAGGGAATGGGACAGGGAGGTGGAAAGTGCTGGCTGGGATCATTTTAACAAGCAGTGTTCTGCACTGAATGTGCCTCTACCACCTCAAGAAAATCAACCCAAGGGTGAGTGGGACAGAGTGGCTGATGGCGATTCTGGTGAACAATGGGGTCACAGTCCAAGGACAGTAGATGATAAGAACTGGGGTGGACAACCAAATAGTGAGTGGGATAGAGAGGCTGAAAATGATGGCTGGGATCGTTTTGAGGAGCAGTATGATGTATCTCTATCATCTCAAGGTGGATCTCAGATTGATAGGGAAGGAAGCCAGGTCAGATGCGATAGAGCCTACCAACATGGTGAGTCCATCCACTGTAAGAGATCTGGAAAGACTGGGGGATGTGAACACATGGAAGGCCACAGAGAATCAGATGCTTCATTTGTACCTCCACTGCCTGGAGGTGAATCTCTGGTTGATAGGGAAGGCTGCCTTGTAAGGTTGGATAGGGTTGACCAACGTGATGGGGGGTTTTATCAGCGCAGAAGGTCTGTTGAGGCTAGGGGAGGCCATCAGATGGACAAAAGGAGAGACTGGGATGCACCTCGAGGCAGAAGCAACTGGCATGGAAGAGGCAGGAGTTGGGGACACTATTTTGAGCATGGTAGTGGCCATTGGAATCGGCCCTCCCCACCATACTGGAATGGTACACACAACACTTCGGTTGAATGGAGGTGTCAGAGGGAAATTACTGGTGAAAGGAGGTATGAACATTACAGGGGACAGTATGAGCAAAATGCCAATGTCAAACATGCACCCTCTCGGCGACACAGTAACAGAGGTAGAGAGAGTTGGAGGATCCCTGCCAACAAAGATCACGCAGATGGAGGTGTACTTTGGGGGCACCCATCTGTTGAAGAACAGGACCAAGAACAGGACAGTTGGGCAGACTTCAAAGTGGAAAATAGAGCAGGTGGAGGTAGTTGGGAGGTCACCAGCAGTGCAGATGAGATACGACATGGATGGGATAATTTCAGCATGGAAAACAAGGCGAGTGAAGGTAGTTGGGGGGGCTGTAGCACTGAAGAGCAAGTGCAAGATGGTTCAAACTTCACCATGGAAAATAGGGGAGATGGAACTAGTTGGGGAGCCCCCACTGTTGAAGACCAGGTTGATGGATGGGCAAATTTTGCCACTGCAAGATTTGTACCCAAACATGGCTGGGCAAATGAATCTGAACAAGGCCCTAGTGGTTTCAAGACAAATCATTACACGTATGACTCAAGACCTGGAACATACTTTGGAGGCAGAAATCACCATAGGCATGAGTTGAGAGCAAGCTTTGCGACTCAAAACCAAGGTGGCCATTGTTGGGAAGGTGAGCACACATACAATTCAAGAGCCCACAGCAGACACCTTTCCAGTGAAAACCAGAGAGGAGGAGAGGGTTGGGAAGCCCACTCTGGGAATGATAGTAGCTGTGCAAGCTGGCCATCTCCACCGCAGTGGAATAGCACACGTGAGTCTAGAGAGCCGGGCAGGACAAGGGTGTCCCATGGCCATCGTTAGGAGTTTTATTGATTCTGTGTAGGAATGCTTTGTAATTAGTCATTGGTTGTGAGCGAGGCACTGTATAAGATGCTGATTCAGGATGGCCTGCATTTGTTCATTCACACCATCTTAGTTTTAAAGCCATGTTTATGAGTGGACCATGTATTTTTGCAAGTAGGTTACCTTTTCAAAGCAGGCAGCAAGACCTTATCAATCAAAGGGATTTGTGTACCTTGGCAATGAGGTGAAGTGCAGTATCAATGGGATTGAATTTGTAGGGATGATACACAACTGTTTTGACCTTCAATTTCACCCTTGTTACCTGTAAACATTTCAAGTATGCTTCTTTCATGGGATGTAGGGACAAGATCAGCAGTGATGGAAATTGGACCAACATTCATCAAAATAATTCTTACCCTACTTTGTTTCTTCAGACTTCTTGTTTCCCAGACCATCACATTTGCTCTCAAAAGAATTGCA
>Ga0116226_10006101_pt1 | contig 10798 bp, 11 predicted proteins | sample S1TSphfallax_FD_89692 | JGI IMG/M metagenome (GOLD analysis project Ga0116226, IMG submission 89692) | Host-associated microbial communities from peat moss isolated from Minnesota, USA - S1T2_Fa - Sphagnum fallax MG | ecosystem: Host-associated > Plants > Peat moss > Unclassified | place: USA...
TGTGTGATATGAGGATTTCACGAATACATGTCGTATATAAACGCGGCATGCTGCCTGAGCATGAGGAGGCGCCTATGACCAACTTTGTACCGCTGCACGACCGTATCGTGCTGCGCCGACTGACCGCCGAGGAGAAATCCGCGGGCGGGATCATCATCCCCGACACCGCCAAGGAAAAGCCGACCGAGGCCGAAGTGGTCTCCGTCGGGCCGGGTGCCCGCGACGAACACGGGCATCTCGTGCCGTTGCAGGTCAAACCGGGGGACCGCGTGCTGTTCGGCAAATGGTCCGGCACCGAGGTCAAGATCGGCGGCGAAGACCTGCTGATCGTCAAGGAATCCGATCTGTTCGGCGTGCTCGCCGCCGCCGCCTGATCGGCAAGAAACAGGAGACATAGCACATGGCTGCCAAGGAAGTTCGTTTCGGTGCCGATGGTCGGCAGCGGCTGCTGCGCGGCGTGGACATTCTCGCCGACGCGGTGAAGGTGACGCTCGGGCCCAAAGGCCGCAACGTCGTCATCGACAAATCGTTCGGCGCGCCACGCATCACCAAGGACGGCGTGACCGTCGCAAAGGAGATCGAGCTGTCCGACAAGTTCGAGAATCTCGGCGCGCAACTGGTGCGCGAGGTCGCGAGCAAGACCAACGACCTCGCCGGTGACGGCACCACGACGGCGACGGTGCTGGCGCAGTCGATCGTACACGAAGGGGCAAAAGCGGTCGCCGCCGGCTTCAACCCGCTCGATCTCAAGCGCGGCATCGACAAGGCCGTGACTGCTGTCGTGGATGCGTTGCAGGCGCAGTCGAAGAAAATCACCACGCCCGACGAGACCACGCAGGTCGGCACCATCTCCGCCAACGGCGAGGCCGAGATCGGCCGCATCATCTCCGACGCCGTGCAGAAGGTCGGCAACGAAGGCGTCATTACCGTCGAGGAAGCCAAGGGTGTCGAGACGGAACTGACGATCGTCGAAGGCTTGCAGTTCGACCGTGGCTACGTCTCGCCGTATTTCGTGACCAATGCGGAGAAACTGACGGCCGATCTGGACCAGCCGTACATTCTGATCCACGAAAAGAAACTGTCCGGCCTGCAACCGCTGCTGCCGTTGCTGGAAAGCGTGGTCCAGTCCGGCCGTCCGCTGCTGATCATCGCCGAGGATGTGGAAGGCGAGGCGCTGGCGACGCTCGTGGTCAACAAGCTGCGCGGCGGCCTGAAGATTGCGGCCGTCAAGGCGCCGGGCTTCGGCGATCGCCGCAAGGCCATCCTCGAAGACATCGCGATCCTGACCGGCGGGCAGGTCATCAGCGAGGACCTCGGGATCAAGCTGGAGAATGTCACACTGGCGCAACTCGGCCGCGCCAAGCGCGTGCTGATCGAGAAGGAGAACACCACCGTCGTCGAAGGCGCCGGCAAGGCGGACGAGATCAAGGGCCGCGTCGCCCAGATCAAAGCCCAGATCGAGGAAACCACGTCCGACTACGACCGCGAAAAATTGCAGGAGCGGCTTGCCAAGATTGCCGGCGGTGTCGCAGTCATCCGCGTCGGTGGGGCCACCGAGGTCGAAGTGAAGGAGCGCAAGGACCGTGTTGACGACGCACTGCATGCGACCCGCGCGGCGGTCGAGGAGGGTATCGTCGCCGGCGGCGGCGTGGCACTGGCGCGGGCGGGCCTCGTGCTCGCCAAGCTGAAGGGCGACAACGACGATCAGCGGTTCGGCATCGAGATCATCCGCAAGGCCACGCTGGCCCCGCTGCGGCAGATCGCCGAGAACGCCGGCGAGGATGGCGCGGTGGTGTCCGGCAAGGTGCTGGAAAACGATGCGTCCGGCTTCGGCTTCGACGCGCAGCACGGCAAGTACGGCGACCTGATCGCGCTCGGCATCATCGACCCGACCAAGGTGGTGCGCACGGCCCTGCAACACGCCGCCTCCGTCGCGGGGCTGCTGATCACGACCGAAGCGCTGATCACGGAGAAGGTCGAGAAGAAGCCGGCGCCGCAGCCGGTCGGCGACGTCGACTACTGATCCGCCGATCCCCTGGCGGGCAGTGAAGCGGCCGGTGCCGGCGTGGCACCGGCCGCAGGCGGGTTTGGCGGGATTGGCCCGGCGATCGTAGGATCGCCGCCATGGGAGCAGCGAAATCCTCAAACATGAGCGCCCCCGCAACGCGACCAGCGGCGCTTCCGGCCGATCCGGCAGCGGCTCCGCCAGCTGCGGGCGCGTCGGTCCCCCTGTTTCGCACCATTGTCGCCGAAGCGTCGCCACGGCGGCGCCAACGCGGCTGGCATGGCGGCGGACGCGAGGGGCGGGTATTGCCGTGGCTGGTGCCGCTGGCGCTGATCGGGCTGTGGCAGGGCCTGTCCGCGACCGGCCTGCTGCCCACGGACACGCTGTCGAGTCCCACGGACGTGCTGCGCGCCGCATGGGAGCTCGCCCTCACCGGCGAACTGGGGCACGACGTCCTGGTCAGCGTGCGCCGCGTGGCTATCGGCTTTGCCCTCGGGGCCACGACCGGGATCGTGCTCGGCTTCCTGGCCGGGCTGTCATCGCTGGCACGCGGCCTGTTCGACCGCTCGCTGCAAATGGCGCGCACCGTGCCGCATCTGGCGCTGGTGCCGTTGATGATCCTGTGGTTCGGTATCGGCGAGCAGCCGCGCCTGATGCTGGTCGCACTCGGGTCGCTGTTCCCGGTGTACCTCAATGCGATGAGCGGCGTGCGCAATGTCGATCCGAAGCTGGTCGAGCTCGGGCGCGCGTATGGTCTTGGACAGTTCGCCCTGGTGCGCTCCATCATCCTGCCCGGCGCGTTGCAGCCGATCCTGGTCGGCCTGCGCTACTCGCTGGGCGTCGCGTGGCTGACCCTGGTCGTCGGCGAAACCATCGCCTCGCGGGACGGCATCGGCTACCTCGTGCAGAACGCGCGGGAGTTGCTGCGCACCGATATCATCGTGCTGGCCATCGTCCTGTACGCCATCGCCGGCTGGCTCTCCGACCTGCTGGTGCGGCTGGTGGAGCGCCGCCTGCTGCGCTGGCATCCCGCCTACGCACGAAAGCCGGCGGCATGAGCGGCGGTGCCGCCGTGCTGCTGCGGGGCCTCGGCAAGTCCTTCGGCGCCCGCACGATCCTCGACGACGTCGACCTGGACATCCCGGCCGGCCAGTTCGTGTCGCTGATCGGGCCTAGCGGGGTTGGCAAATCGACCCTGCTGCGCATCGTCGCCGGCCTGGAACCGCCGACCGCCGGGCGCGTGGAACTCGCGGCGGACGCACGGCCGGACATGCGGATGATGTTCCAGGAGGACCGGCTGCTGCCCTGGCGCACCGTGCTCGCCAACGTCACCCTAGGCCTGCGGCAACGCGACGACGATGCGCGCGCGATGCTGGCGGCGGTCGGGCTCGCAGGACGCGAAGGCGAGTTCCCGCTCGCCCTGTCCGGCGGCCAGCGGCAGCGCGTCGCGCTGGCGCGCGCGCTGATCCACGAGCCGGAATTGCTGCTGCTCGACGAACCGTTCGGCGCGCTGGACGCGATCACCCGTGCCGCGATGCAGTTGCTGCTGGAAAGTCTGCTGTCGCGGCGGCCGCGCACGGTGGTGCTGGTCACGCACGATGTCGAGGAGGCGCTGGTGCTGTCCGACCGTGTGCTGGTCATGCAAAGCGGCGGCATTGCTCGCGATCTGCGGATCGACCGGCCACGGCCGCGCCATCGCGGCGACCCCGCGCTCGCGGCACTCAAGGAAGAGCTACTCGATGATCTGCTGGCGTCCGAACCGCCCTCCGGCCCGCCGCCGATTGCCCAAGGACAAGGAATCCGCCGATGACATCTCCCTCCCCCTCGCGCCGCCACCTTCTGCAAGCTGCCGGCCTGACGCTGGCCGGCAGCGCCTTTGCGACGTTTGCCGCCCGCCCGGCGCGGGCCGAGGCGCCTCCCGAGCAGATCAGCATCGCCGTGATCGGGGATGGGCGCACCGGCCTGTGGGGCTCCCTGGATGTGGGCACCGGGGCGCCGAAACTCGCGGCCGACCTGGGCACGAAGATCGTCTGGCACCCCGGCTTCACCGCCTCGGCGCCGGTGATGGAGGCGATCAAGGGCGGCGCCGTCGATTTCAGCTTCGCCACCGCGACCGCCGTGGTCCTCGCCGTCGCCGCACGGGTGCCGATCGTACCGCTCGCCGCCTATGCGCTGCCGCGCAACGAGGTGGATTTGCTCGTCCACACCGACTCGCCGATCCAAACCGCCGCCGACCTCCAGGGCAAGACCATCGCCCACCAGAACGGCACCACCGGGACCTACAGCCTGATCAAGTTTCTGGAGAGCGGCGGCCTACGGCTCAGCGACGTCAACGCGGTCAGCCTGACCGGCGCCGACGCCTTCACCGCGTTCGCGCAAGGCAGCGTCGATGGCTGGATCCACTGGCAGCCGGCGAGCGCCCTGGCGCTCGCACGGCTGGCTGGCAAGGCCCGCGCGCTGCCCGGCGTACAAACCTACGACTATGCGTTCTACGTCGCCCGGCCGGACCTCGCCGACGCGCATCCGGCCACGGCGGCCAAGCTGGTCCGCATCATCCGGGACACGCAGCAATACGTCGCCGCCCACCCGGACGAGACCGTCGCGCAATGGGCGGCGGAGGGCGGCTTCGCGCCCGGCAGCCTGGAGGAAAAGGTCAACCGGCAGTTGATCGTCGATGCACGCCTGTCCGATTCCGGCGCCGTCGCGTTGCAGCCGGTCGATGCGACGGCGGCTGCAGCGACGCAGGATCTGGCCGACAATTTCGAGTCGCTGGGTGTCCTGAAAACCAAGGCTGACGTGCGGGGATTCCTGCTGGCACCGAAATTCGATGCGGTACGGCAGATCGTCGCCGACGCGTTGAAGGCGTGACTGACATGGCACACCCCGACGACCGCCACATGCATCTCGCCGCCTTCGTCACCGCCGGCCCCGGCCGCCCCGGCGGCTGGCGCTACCCGAGTTCGCAGTCCGGCTGGCTCGATGCCGGCTACTACCAGCACATCGCCCGCACGCTGGAAGACGGGCTGTTCGACATGGCGTTCTTCGCCGACATCCTCGCCGTGCCGGACCGCTATCAGGCCAGCACCGACAGCCAGTTGCGGTTCGGCTCGCTCGGCTCGCTGCGGCTCGACCCCGTGGTGGTGCTGACGATCATGGCGGCCGCAACGACGCATCTCGGCCTCGCCTCGACCCGGTCCACCAGCCACTACGAACCGTTCGAAGTCGCCCGCTCGTTCGCCACGCTCGACCACATGAGCGCCGGCCGCGCCGCCTGGAACGTCGTCACCTCCTTCCAGAATGCCGAGGCGCGAAACTTCTCCAAGAAGGAGCAGGTGCCCCGCCTCAAACGCTACGACCGGGCCGACGAGTTTCTGGAAGTCGTGTTCCGCCTCTGGGACAGTTGGGACGACGACGCGCTGGTGCTCGATCGGGCGACGCCGCTGTTCGCCAATCCCGCCAAGGTGCATGCCATCGACCACACCGGCGCGTGGTTCCAGGTGAAGGGGCCTTTGAACGTGCCGCGCCCGCCGCAGGGCTACCCGGTGATCGTGCAGGCCGGGGCATCGCAGCGCGGGCGCGACTTTGCCGCGCAGTGGGCCGATGTGATCTTCGTCAGCCACGACTCGCTCGACAGCGCCAAGGCGTTCTATGCCGAGATGAAGGCGCGGACGAAAAAATTCGGCCGCGACCCGCGCACGCTCAAAATCCTGCCGGCGGCCACGCCGCTGCTCGGCGAAACTCAAGCCATCGCCGACGAGAAGCATCGCCTGCTGAGCGATCTGGTCGATCCGCACGCCGGGCTGTCCACGCTGAGCTACCATCTCGACGTGGATCTGGCCGCATTCCCGCTGGACCAGCCACTGCCCAATGTCGAGGTGCCGGGCGTGCAGGGCCACTACGACGAGGTGCGCGAGGCGACGGCGCGCGATGGTTTGGTGCTGCGCGATCTCGGCAAGCGCTACGGCAACCGCTACGAGGGCGCCTTCGTCGGCACGCCGGGCCGCGTCGCCGACGGGCTGGAGCAATGGTTTCGCGAAGGCGCCTGCGACGGCTTCATGATCGCGGCCCCGTACCAGCCGGGCGGGTTCGAGGACGTGGTGCGGCTGGTGGTGCCGGAATTGCAGCGGCGCGGCCTGTTCCGCACGGCTTACAGCGGCACCACGCTGCGCGACAATCTCGGCCTCACCCGCCCGGCTTCGGGCGCGTGGCGCGAACGGACGAGGGGGCCGGCATGACACAGGCAACGCCGGCCGCGCCGGCCGACGGCGAGATCGTCTCGATCGACGGCCGCACCATCGGTATCGACGGGCGGTTCCTGATCGACGCCGGCCGCAGCCATTTTATCTCGGATGCCAAAATCGTCGAAGGCGGGCCGGGCGACGCGGTGCGGGCCGGGGAATTGATGCTGTCGGCCCTCGCCTCCTGCGCGCTCTCGGTGATCCAGTCTCACGCCGCGACGCTGGGCGCCACGCTCGGTCCGTCCCGCGTGGTCGCATCGTTCAAGCGGGATGTCGCCGACCCGACGCGCTACGAGTACATCCGGCTGCAATTTCACCTCGGCGGCGTTACAAGCGGCGTGGGTGCGGCGCTGGTCCAACGCTTCACCGACGTTTGCCCGATCTACAACACGCTGCGCCGGGGCGGGAATGTCGAGGTGGAACTTGCGGCACCGGCCGGATAGCCGCGCGCGATGCCGGCCCCAGACTTGGCGTGCGCGGACGCAAGCCGCATGACCCCAACCGACCCGCCCCCTTCATCGCGCTGCGTGCAATCGGCAAGCATTTCGGCGGCGTGCGCGCGCTGGCAGGCGTCGATCTGACGGTACGGCGCGGCGAAGTACATTGCCTGATCGGCGAAAACGGCTCGGGCAAGAGCACGCTGATCAAGATCCTGTCCGGCAACACTGCGCCCGATCCCGGCGGCCGCATCGCCATCGACGGGCACGAGATCGAGAACCTGACCGCGCAGGAGGCGACGCGGCGCGGCATCCAGGTCATCTACCAGGACCTGTCGCTATTCCCGAACCTCACCGTCGCCGAGAACATCGCCTTCGCCGACCATCTGCGCCGGCCCGTCGTCGGTCTGGCCAGCCGTGCCCGGCTGCGCGAGGGGGCCCGCCACGCCACGGCGCGCATCGGCGTCACGTTGCCACTCGACCGGACGGTGGGCGCGCTCTCGATTGCCAACCGGCAGTTGGTGGCCATCTGCCGGGCGCTCGCGGCCGACGCAAGGCTGGTCGTCATGGACGAGCCGACCGCCTCGCTGACGCGGCACGAAGTGCAGGCGCTGTTGCGCATCGTGGCCGATCTGCGCGCGCGCGGCATCGCCACGCTGTTCGTCAGCCATCGCCTGGACGAAATCACCAGCATTGCGGAGCGGATCACGGTGCTGCGGGACGGGGTGAAGGTCGATACGGTCGATGCCGCCGGCATGACCGAAGCCCGGCTGGCCCACCTGTTGGCGGGCATCGAACAGGAAGCGACGCTGCCGCCGACCCGCGTTGCGACCAACGCACAACCCGCGCGCCTCGCCGTGCGCGCGCTGACCCGATCCGGCGAGTTCGAGGATATTTCCTTCTCCGTCGCACCGGGCGAAATCCTCGGCCTGACCGGCCTGCTCGGCGCCGGCCGGACCGAACTCGCGTTGTGCCTGTTCGGCATGACGGCGCCCGAGTCCGGCAGCATCCATCTGGATGGCGAACCGCTGGCGCTCGGCTCGAACCGCGACGCCATCGCGGCCGGCATCGCCTATGTGCCGGAGGATAGGCTGGCGCTCGGCCTCGTGCTCGACCATTCCATCGCCACCAACATCACGCTGGCGGTGCTGCCGCGCCTCGCCTCCCGCCTGGGGCTGATCGACCGTGCCCGCCACAACGCCGCCGTCGCGCACTGGATCGCGGCGTTGCGCATCAAGGCGCCGCTGCCCGGCAACGCGGTCGCCACCCTCTCCGGCGGCAATCAGCAGCGCGTGGTGCTCGCCAAATGGATGGCGACGCAGCCGAAAGTGCTGATCCTGGACTCGCCGACCGTCGGCGTGGACATCGCCGCCAAGCAGGGAATCTACGACATCATGGCGGACCTCGCGCGGCAGGGCGTCTCCATCATCCTGATCTCCGACGAAATTCCCGAAGTGCTGCACCACAGCCATCGCGTGCTGCTGCTGCGGGCCGGCCGAATCGCCGCCGAATACGACGCGGCGACCACGCCGGTCGCACGTGTGCAGGACGCGCTGGGTGCGTGATCTATTCCGCAACTTCGGCCGCTCGCACGAGGCGTTCCTGCTCATCGCGGTGGTGCTGGTCGGCTTCATTCTGGCGGTCGCGACGCCGACCTTCCTGTCGTGGCGCAACCTGTTCAACCTGATCGACAGCTACGCCGCCACCGGCGTGTTCGGCGCCGGGCTGCTGCTCGTGCTGATCGCCGGCGGCATCGACATCTCGTTCACCGCGACGGCCGCCATCTCCCAGTATCTGACGGCCAGCCTGCTGGTGGCGCGCGGTGGCGACTGGGTCTCCGTGTTCGCGGTCTCGGCCGTGGTCGGCGCCGCCATCGGCACCTTGACCGGGCTGCTGGTCCACACGCTGCGCGTCAGCGCAATCATCGTCACCATCGCCACGCTGAACATGCTGTATGGCGTTCTGATCTTCGTCACCAACGGCGCCTACATCTACGATTTGCCGGACTGGTTCACCGACGGCGGCAGCCTCGTCGAGATCGCCGACACGCCGGACAGCACCTACAGCATCTCGATTCAGGCCGCCGTGCTGGCCGTGGTGCTCGCGGCCACCGCGGTGATCCTGCGGCACAGTTCGGTCGGGCGGCAGATCTACGGCCTTGGCGGCAATGCCGAGGCCGCGCGCCGGCTCGGCGTCAATATCCTGCGGCTGCATCTGCTGGTGTATGGCTACATGGGCCTGCTCGCCGGTATTGCGGGCGTAATCGAGGCGCAGCTCGCGCACTCGGTGGCACCGGCCGCGCTGATCGGCACGGAACTGGACGTGCTGGCCGTGGTCCTGCTCGGCGGCGCCAGCCTCGCCGGCGGGGTCGGCGGCGTGTTCGGCACGATTCTGGGGCTGGCACTGCTGGCCGAGTTGCAGAACGGCCTCGTGCTGCTCGGCATCTCCTCCTACTGGTCCCGGCTGTTGGTCGGCAGCGTCATTATCGTCAGCAGCGGCGCCGCCGTGCTCGGGCGCCGCGCGCAGGCCGCGCGCGCCCGGACGGACAAGGTTCCCGCCCGTGGCTGACCCCGCAGTGGCCTCACAGCCGGGCAACGCCCTGGCCATCGTCCTCGTCGTGCTGTTGGCCTTCCTCGGCGCCACGCTCGGCACGCGCTTCCTCAATCTCGGCCTGCTGCAGGGCATCGCCTTCCAGCTTCCCGAACTCGGCATGTTGGCGCTGGCGATGATGCTGCCGCTGGTGTCCGGCGGGATCAATCTGGCGGTCGTCGCCACCGCCAATCTGTCGGGTTTGACGATGGCGTTCGTGCTGCACGCGCTGGCGCCGAGTCCGTTCGCCATTCCGGTGGCGCTCGCGGCGGGGGCTCTGGTGGGGTGCGCGATCGGGGCGGTGAATGGCGGGCTGATCGCGCTCGTCGGCATCTCGCCCATCGTCGCCACGCTCGGGACGATGACGTTCGTGGAAGGGCTGGGCATCGGCCTGACGCACGGCGGCGTTATCTCGGAGTTTCCGGCGCCGCTGCTGCTGATCGGACAAGGCACGCTGGCCGGCGTGCCGCTGGACCTGATTCTGTTCGGCCTGACGGCGGCAGCCGTGGCGCTGGTGTTGCAGCGCACGCCGTTCGGCCGCCACATCTACCTGATCGGGTCCAACGCTGAGGCGACGCGGTTCTCCGGCGTCGATATCCGTCACGTGCGGCTCGGCGTCTATGTGCTGTCGGGCGCGATCTGCTGGCTGGGCGGCCTGATCATGATGGCGCGGTTCAACTCGGCCAATGCCAGCTACGGCCAATCCTACCTGCTGGTCAGCATCCTGGTCGCCGTCCTCGGCGGCATCCATCCGGACGGCGGCTCCGGCCGCGTCGGCGGGCTGTTGCTGGCGCTGGTGTTGCTGCAGGTCATTTCCACGGCGCTGAACCTGCTCGGGTTCAGCAATTTCCTGACCATGACCGTGTGGGGGGCCGCCCTGATCGTGGTGGTCCTGCTGCCGCGACTGCGGCAAGTTATCGCCGCGCGCTTGTCGCCGCGTCCAGGCGCCGGCGCAGGGCCGGTCTGAAAGTTTTTCGGTTGCTCGTATCGATTTTGGCTTGCCCAGGGTGCGTCAGATAAACTAACTTCATGGCGTGAACAGCGCCCCAAATTTCCCCCCGGCGGAACGCCTCGGCGTTGCCCTGATAGGCCTGATCCGGGCCATCGCGGCCCGGGCCGGCTGGCTCATGCCCCGCTGGGTGGTCGCGATGATGGAGGACAATGTCCGCGGCTTCGTCGAGGCTTTGTCCCTCCTCGCCGCCGAAATCAACACCAAGGGCTTCAACGAGGCCCAACCGGCGCCCCGCTGCAAATCCGCCCCGCGCAAGCACAGGTCCCCGGTCCAAACGTCCCCGATTGAAGGTTCCCGGACCCGGAGCGCCCCGCGCCCCGGCAAAATCAGCCCCCCGTTGGTCGAGCAACCCAATCTCCCCCGGGAGGAAACGGCGGGGGCGAGTGTCGTCGCGGCGGAAGTGCGGGAGTGGCCAGCACCCGTTACCCGACTCTCCCTCACACCGGTCAGCAGCCCCCCGCCACGCGACGGCCCGAAAGTTCCGGCCTGGACAGCCAGCACTTTGGCACGTCTATAA
>Ga0116226_10006102_pt1 | contig 10797 bp, 6 predicted proteins | sample S1TSphfallax_FD_89692 | JGI IMG/M metagenome (GOLD analysis project Ga0116226, IMG submission 89692) | Host-associated microbial communities from peat moss isolated from Minnesota, USA - S1T2_Fa - Sphagnum fallax MG | ecosystem: Host-associated > Plants > Peat moss > Unclassified | place: USA...
TAACCTCTCTCTCGTTGTCGGCAGACTCCAAGCTTATAAGCGACGGGGCAGTCGAAGTGACGCAGCTTGTTTGTTACAATCCATCGCAAACAACGCCACATGAGTCAACATTTGCTGAGGACGACGTGAACTGGAGTGATAGCGATGGGCTGCCTCCGTTAGACGGCCTGGAGTTATACGTGTGTAGCCCGGACGAAATTTCGAAGATGGACAGTATTCTGATAGCTGGTTTTGATTTGAATTTGGACGGGGTGCCTACGCCTGAAGGTGCAAGTGGAAGCATTGTGGCCTCGTTGGAAAGGCCGTTTCCATGACTCACAACTCACAACCAGTTCCGTAAGGAATCGTTCGGCTGCGGAGAAAACAGCGATGGTGTAGTACAGTCGGCTGTCGCTTCTGGGTGTAGGCAGTTTGTTGCAACCATACCAGTAAGCTGCACAGCATTTTCTTTGATCAGTTGGAAGCTTTTTCTATCAAGCGTACATAAGGGTAATTAAGATTTCAGGCTTCTTAAGCAAAGTATCATGGATTTCATTACCCTAAAACCTGCAGTGGCTTTCTTAGTTGATGACTTTTGTGCATCTTATATACTTTTCAGATCCTTGGCATCTAGTTCCACAATCTGCCATCGTTGTGAGGTTTAGGGTTTAGAGATGATGATAGTCTCTGACCATCACATTTGAAACCCTAATAAAAGCCTTCCCATCGTCATACTGTATACATGCTAAGATTCTAAGTTATGGCTATATTCCCAGATCTTTGTACCATGGGGATAATCTATATCTCTATGCTGATGTTGTTATACCATCTTCTGGTTGAGCTTTGAAGTTTGCTTCTGTGCACAGCTAGCTGGCTCTTGTGCGTAACTTCTAGCTTGAAAAATTTCGAGTTCATTCCATGATTGTATTATTGATCGGAGATCTGATTTCCATTGGCATGTGAGGTAATTGCACAAGACTTCTTTCTGGTAATTCATTCTACCTGGAGTTATGTGAGTTGTGAAGTAGCCACTCAAGTATGGAACTGGTCTAGTAGTGTGAATGAAAGTTTCATGTTTGGGTGGTATTTTTACTTTGGAATTGTCTTGTGAAGAGTTTTCATGTGTGATTCCTTGGTAGATGCATTCTTAACTTCTTCACATCTGAGTAGCTAAATTTGTGGTCTCTGGTTCAAGAATTTGCATTGAAAGCAAGATAATTCTTGTCTTATATGTTGAACATTGGTAAGATGGGCAGTTGCCAGCTTCCTCTTCGTGTTCTGTGTGTTTGTGGCAACAGAAGAAGAATGAGACCATGGTATGCATACTATGGCTGACAGCAGACTTAGCAAGATGAACTACAATAATGTCTCAAAGGATCAATATTGGTTTCTTTCTACATCATAATTTGGGGACAGAACTGATGATGTAATTGAGCATTAGACTCAGTCACTAGTAATTTTCCCTTTGATTGCACTGGTTCTGGCTGCGACGCTCTATCCCTGACATCTTCTGTGTAAAATGGATGTCCACAAAGACCAAGTCAAGAATCACACAACCACAAATTGAATGTAGATTGAATGCAGAAAATAAAATTGTGAATCCTTAGAGACAACCTTATTTGATTTTGAAACAACAGCTCATTGGTACTTTGGTCCAATGGGGCTTGGAAGTTTGAAAGGATCAATCAACTGAGATATTGACAGTCAGAACAAAACCCCTAAGCCTCAGTAGGGACCAAGAGGCATGGATGTTAGCAAACATAACTTCTTCACTAGGTTCTGACTTCTGACTGGGTTTCTACAGTTTGCAAATTGAATCAATCTCTAGTTTGTGGAATGCAAATCTGTGGGTCTTGTGTTGCACCGCAATTCTCTGGGACTTGCAAACTGCATCTCTGGTCTCTCAACCACATGAAAACTCAGTGGTAACAATTGGGCTTCGCACAGTGGAGCAACAAAATTTAAACAAAGTGCACAAGTAATATGCAAGAACCCTCAGGTCTGTAAACCCTAAACCCTAAACTGAGAAACCCGAGAAGCTCTTGGTCTAAAGCTGGTGCTTTCTATATTTTTGCCTCCAGTCTTCATGACATTTTCTCATAAAACTAATCCTTTGTACGATTTGCAACCCCCTTTTTTGGGTTGCCAAGTGACAAAATTCACCAAAAAACAATCGCTGGCTAGAACTTGTCTTCTTCCTCAAGAAGTCACTGTTTGGAGTATGGGGCTCAATTGACTTGGGGCTCAACCTCGTCAGGTTGGGTCTGTTGTAAAAAGAAAAAGAAAAAGGTGTGATAATTCCACTCAATTTTCAGTAGAATTTGTGAATTTTAATTAAAATGTTAGTGAAGAATGGAGATACCCCCCATGCGTCCACTACTACTAATTTTAGCATAGGGTTGACCTAGCCTTGTGCACATTGTCTTCATATTGTCTTTAGTTTTGCACTTGTGCTTGTTTGACACTGAATTTTGTGATTTGTAAGCTTCTTCGCGGCCAATTCAACAAACCTTGGGGCAGCCTTAGACAACAGCTCTTTACTGTCCTCTTGTCTGCATGATCTCTACTTACACCTAGTGCTCCATTTATTTTGAAACTACTGAAAGTGGCCCTAAATTTCGTGAAGAGCTAGGGCCTTTCTACACTCCAAATTTGTTGTACTGAGAGCAATCTGAGCACATGATACTGTTGAGACTAATGTTGGAAATCCAAATAAAGTAACCACAGGAGTTGAAACTAAAATATTTGTCTCTGATGTGATTTTCCATTAAAAGAATAAAAGAAAGAAAAAGTTACTAAAGTACCCTTGGTTGGGCACTTGGGTACTGAACAAATTATTTTATTTTTCAAAATCCACTTTCACAGTAAAAAAAGATTAATGAAATTTTGACAATAATATTGGCAACTTCTTTGAGAGTTTTCTTGACTTTGAACTTCTAATAACATAGTGACACTTTTTCCATCATTTTCTGCTGCATCATTTTGCAAAACTGAGGAGACGCAAAGGCACTGCCTGGATTTCCCCGTATTTTCAGCTCCCTCTCCTGCTGAAGAAACCTGTTTTCAGCAAGTGGAATCTTCTGCGGTGGAAGGTACCAGCCAGGCTGTACTGGGATCTTCTGACCAGAGGAAGGTACCAGCCACCTCTTACTATTTCTAAAAAGTGAAAAAATCCCAGATCTGCTTTAGGTACGAAAAGGACCTGAGTAGGCCCTTCTCTTATACGTAATGTTCCGCCAAATTATAGGATACAGAAACGAATTATAAAATACTTGCTCTACAAGTGGACTGGCCTAAAAGCAAAAGGCTCTCAGGTTTCCACCAATCTTTGTATTTTACTCCTTCCTTATATCTCTCTCAAATCTCTGCCTTTCAAATAGATTATTTCTAAAAAGTTGGCATTTAGAAAAATAATTTAGCTATTGCCAAAAAGGTGCTACAATATTGTGGTTCATGTTGCATGCGGGTTGTCTACCAATGACCTTGCTAATGGATTTCCCACTTTTGGGTCCCCCCCCGCCCCCCCCCCCACATGATGCAAATAGACTCATACCTACCTCCTACTCAAGATCCTCTCCGTCAGTGGCCTGACCTAGCATCAACGTATCAACATTGGTAGCCAAATGTCTTTCAGAAATTTCTTAACCTCACTGGTACCATGACCAGTTGGTTGGTAGGAGAAGTTTCATGGGGAAGGTCTTGGTAGGAGATCCTTCAAGATATTTTTTAATATAGAATAGGGACTTTACTTGTGGGCTGGGTTGTTGAATTGGTCTCTGAAAAACCTACATATATACCAGTGTTGTGTGAGTAAATAGTTGAAGACTTACACTCTGTGTAAGTGTAACATCATGTAAATTTATTTTATGCCATGTAAAATAGTGTCCATCTAATATATATATATATATATATATATATATATATATATATGGTTTGATTCAGTTGTGTAAAACACTGTAAGTGTAAAGCAATGTAAAAAATCTAACATCTATTTGGGGAGGGGGGTGATGGATTTCATAAATTTTTGGTGATAGGCCAACCAAGTTGCCCATTGTAAAAACAAAATTAATTAAAAAAAGCTATCAAAACATTTGATTTGTGCTGTGGGATGCATCACAACTAATTGAATTAAATAATACCTAAGTTCCTGTAGAAGTTACAAGAAATAATACTCAATAATAAAAGTTATTATTGAATACTATTTATAAAAATAGTAGTAATAAAAGTTGTACTCAAACAACGAGGTGGGGCAAAATGTGCATTCAAGAAATTTCTTGGAATAACACCACCATAGTCCCATATTGGTAAAAATGTTAATATTTGGGGAATATCACATTATCATGATTTTGTATAAAGGACCAAACAAAATGAACCGTTGCAAAAAAATATAATTGAGCTTTGAGATGCACTTACAACTAATTAATATAGATTTGCAAGAAGGCATGGTCATCAAAGGTATATTGTATATGCATTTACATGCCTCAAAACATTTGCATGAGGCCGTGTAAGTGTGTTTGGCAAATATTTACATTGGCCTTGTGTAAATGTAAGTATGAATAATTTGTATTTACATGGATTTACACATTGTATATATGGCTATTGACACTTACATGCATAACATAGGTACATACTATCACCTTAGCAAAATTATAAGGATGAAAAATGTGGCCACCCACAAGCCTATTGTGATTCAAATAAACTTGGAGAGTATGTTGATCAAAATTTACATAGCCAGCTCATAACATATTGTCTAGATTTTTAAAGAAAAGAAATTCAAATTGCCAAATTTTAATCATAAGTTCTAAGAGGTAGTAAAAAATATTTTAAAAATCTAGTTTATTACTTTCATATCTACTATGGAGCCAAAATTGTCTAAATCATCTTATGGATGATTACCAATTTACATCATCACAAATTTAAAAAAAATAAAAAATAAAATTTCGACATCCTAATTCAGTAGGTTATTGTATTCCTTTTTGGAAGGAATTTGTAGGAAGAATTTGCCCAAATTACCTTATGATGCACTCAAGAAGTGGCTTTCAACACATCTAGTTGAGAATAAAACTTCTCCTTTGCATCATTTGGATTCATAACCCAAAAATGTGGATAAACAACTTTAAGAATAGTCATGACTTCATGTTGTGGGAATCATTTTTCAAGTTTTGAGATAAGGTTCTAGGTTGCACCCTCATATTTTTCTTTCACTTTGTTCATTACCATGTTAAAGGCAACCTTAATGACAAGTTGAGGAGATATAACATCATCCATCCAAGAAGTAATAGGGCATTTATGTTTAGAAAAAAAGAATGTGAGATATAAATCCTCCTCTCTACGATTTAAATTTTAAAAAAAAAATCATGGGCAAGTTGTAATTGGTCAAAGTCCCAATTGCATTGAAAATCATCAAAAGCTAGATTTTCAAACTTTGCAAGGTAGCCCTAGAATGAAATCCACATCACAAAAAACATTCATATTTTTTAATACAAAATCATTTTTCATACTTTCAAGTTCAAATTGCATCTTAACAATAAGTTGGTAATATTCAACATTTTATTTTTCTTGAACAAAACATGTTAATCCATTGGGTTTTCACATTCATGAATAACTTGTTACCTTTAGTGTTGAAGAGATTAACCAACTTTTGAAATTTTGTTTATTTTTTTGGGTTGTGAATAGGAAAGGAATATAAGTTATGTAGAGTACCTTCAATTGATGCATAAGAAAGAGATATAATAATGTGATGACAACAAGGTTAGTTTTGTGGGCAAAATGGTGAATGTTAATAACAAACACTATGCCCAAAATGCCATTTAATGATTAATTTTACACGATTACACGTAGATGAGTGACTAAAAATGACATAAACAACTAGTATAATTAATAAGGACCAACATAAATTGACATTTTTAGCATAATGAAAATATGCAACATTTTCTTTAAATTGCAAGGTAACATGCATTTGATTGCTTTGGAATACACTACTACCATCACAACCTATGTTCACCATTTTTTTCCCAACTCCTCCAACCCTAAGCCCTAAAATTAATCATGCAATTTATCACTAAAGTTTTTTAAATTAAAAATAGTAGATCGACTTATTGTTTCAACATAAAGGAGGATTAAAATCCTTTTCCACTTTTGGATCATATAAATGGATCATGAAGAAAAAACAAGCATTGTAAATCAATCACCAAACTATTCTTTCCCAATTAGAATTTTAATTACATAAGTTCAAAAAATGTGTTTGGTTCCAACATGAAAGGGAAAAATGGCAAGAAAGAAAAGGATATAAATTATCTATTTTACACTTGCAAATGTTGATAATCCATAAGACCCAAGAAAATATAGTGGAAAAAAATCAATGTACATTAATCAATATTGCACATAACGATATTCAAGGTAATATTATTAAGGAAAAACCTTTTTTATTCTAGTAATAGTTTCTTGCCAGTCTAGAAATTGTACAAAAGAATCCACTACAATCATTTAAGAGTGAACCCAAAAACATCTCTACAAAACCAAACCCAAATTGAATCATAATATCAAAGAACTTTGAAATGACATTTGAAACATAGAAGGATAACTTGTTATTGGATTGAAACCTAAAGTAGTTGATTGCAATTACTACATTTTGGTGTTACACCATAAGCACATGCATGGTTTTCCATTGATGAAATAACAAAATGATAATTTTGCTTATAGGAACTAAAAAAATCACAAAAACCTTAAAAGTATTTGTGGCCAAAATCCTTTTGCTTTTTCCAAAGGCACATTAGGTAAATATTGGCCTAAGGTTACACATGGATCATAAAATATAACATCATTGGCAAACATATTACTTTGCCTAGGAATTTTACTATTTGCAAAATTTGGTGATAGAAAGTCCATTGTGGAAAAAACAAATCAAAAGGATAATACAATTCAAGCCTTTAAAGGACAATATAAAAATTGTTTAGGGATATGGAATGCAAAATAAATAAACAAATTAGCTTATGCTTCAAGTATTTGGTTAGGAAAGTTTGAAAGAATTGTAATGTAAAGCTAGTAATAAAAATTTTGTGGCCTTTGAGTTGCCTCTATTTTCTCATATACTAACTTGGCTCAAGTTATTTTTCACTTCTCATAAACTTTTAGTGCACTCCTAGTATGAATAATTCTTCACTATTGGAATTACATACAAAATAGAAACCTATGCCACATATTTTCAAGCAAACCAACATATGTTTTTAGAAAAGGAATATAGTAATGTATGCCAAACTAATACCTATACTTGTACTTTCTAATCACAAAATTTTTGAACATCAAGTTATTTCTCATGATTCAATCAATACAAGAAATTAAATCATGAAAAGTTCATGCTTGATGTTACATTAACAACATATGTTTTGACAAAAGGCCAAATGTCCCCATCACAAATGGACGTAAATGTTATGAAAGAAAATGTTAGATTAAATTCAACAACAACTACAAGGTAATTCTAAACCATCTTCAAAGGCCATTTTAGCCCCATGTCCCAATGACGGTGTCAAAACCATGGGGGGGGACTCTTAATGTTACTTTTGTGACTTACGTGCATTAAACAACTATTGGGGAGGGGGTATTAGGTTTTGGATTTATATTTTCCCCCACCCTTTTATTATTTAATTTGTTAATATGCACATATTTTAGCCACCTTACATTTGTTTATAATTTTTTTGGTAGCCAATTTCAAAATCCTATATTAATTAAAAAATTTAGTTAAAAAAACTTTGGAGCTAGAAACATTTGTTTGCATGTTCCTTAAAATCCTAAATCCAAAAATCCCTTCAACCACTTTAACATAGAAAGAAAATGTAAAAGCATGTGTATGAACATTCAAAAAAATCAAATTAGGTTATTGTTGAAAGAAGACTCCGTTGCCTCCTTATAACCCTAAAATCTAAAACCCTAAATGTCAAATTTAAATTTTGAAATGTTATTTCCCATGCTTACTTAAATGGTCTAAACCCAAATTTAAACCAATTTATTGACTTTAATTATAATTATAGACACGGATGTCAATCACCTACTTCTATTGTTTGAACATCAATGTTGTATGCATTGTTTAGACACGAATGTCATATGCCTATTCATATTGTGTAAACATAGATGTTATGTGTCTATTTGTGTTGTTTACACAAAAAAGTTGTGTACACGACTTTTGTGTTTAAATAATGCATGACATTCATGTTTAAATGATACAAACCCCTGAAATAACAAATTTCATATGAATCTGGAACAAACCCATGAAGCTTATAAATTTGTGATGAAGATATCAAAGTAAAATATTTATGTTTTCGTGTGTTTTGTTTCAATGTATAGTAGTTGGGCTACATTATGATGTGTATCGATGTTTTCAATGTAATATATTAATATATTAGTGTATTGATGCATTAATGTATTAGTGTATTATTGCATCAATGTATCAAAGGATCTTTGGGCTATACCCACTGTTTAATTAGTGTTTTTCATGCCCAATTGTGAGAAATTGAAATGATCATGCATATGCATGACACACCTTGGAAAATTCAGCTGCAAAGAAATTAAATTAAAATTAAGATTGATTTTTGAAAAAGATTCCATGATATGATGGATTTTTTATAGAAATATGATGACTACATACCAATTTGAAGTTTTGTTGAATGATTTCAAAAAATGCAAGTGGTAAATATCCATTGACTACAATCAAATAGTGGTGCAAATTATAAACTAAATGTTAATCATATGTAGCTACCATTTACCAACCGTGGAATAATGATAATACATTTAGTGTATTGTTCGAACCATGTGTCATTAGCATATTCTTTTTTTTTGAGTAAATAAACAATTATTTTACCTAACCCATAAACTTGAAAACATGACAACATGTTGAATATATTGAAATTTTTCTTGCCTTCTTATTTCTAGACATATGTGCATGTCACCTCACAATTAATTTTTTTTTTTCATGTGTTAACAAATTTTTAATGTATCAAAAAATACATGGTAAATAATAATTGAATATAATTGAAAAGTGATGGAAATGTAGACTAGTGTCAAATTTTGATATGTAACCATCTATTTGTCATGTGTGGAAAAGTGGTGATTTATAGATATATTATGATGTTCACGCAAGGTGAATATTGTATTGGTATTTTCTAATACATTAGCAATTACCTTATAGTTTCCATAAAATACCAACCAAATGTCCATATAATTTATTGCTATTTTTGGACACATTAGCAATTATTTTATATTAATAGTAGACATAAGGACATGACAAGCTCTTGCCCATATATTTTAAAAAAAATTCCCACCTTTCCTACATTTAGACAAGCATGATAACTTTCAATTGAAAAAATCTTTAGTGTTAACAAATTTTTAGTGTATAAAAGAAATGTGGCAAATAACAATTGGTTATAATTGAAAGGTGGCAAAAAATGCAAATTAGGTGTCAAATTTCTATTTATAGCCATTGGTTTGTCATGTGTGGAAAAAGTCATACATGGAATGTAATGGTCACATAACATGTGACTAGTGTATCAATATTTTTGGATACATTATTGACCATCTTACAATAACGATAGACATAGAAACATAGTAGGTTCTTGTCCATGAATTTTGAAAAACATTTCCTACCCTTGTTATGTATAGACATGCATGGCAACTTTCAATCAAAAACATTTTTAGTGTATCAACTAAGGTTTAATATATTAAGAAAAATTGGCAAATAACAGTTGGACCTTTATAGTTGAAAAATGATACGAAATGTAGACTAGTGTCAATTTTTGATATGTAACAATCTATTTATCAGGTGTCAAAATGTGATGATACACGAAGTGCACCACGTGTGAGTAGTGCATTGGTATTTTTTGATACATTAGTTGTTACCTTAAAGTAACCATAAACTTGAAAATGTAGCAACCAAATGTACAAGTAATTTTAAACATGTCCATGGACACAAGAAATAAAATATGACAAGTTCGAAAAACCCAAAGTGAATTTTATCATCCATCAATGATCAGAAAAATTACCTATCAATATAATGTCCTTGCAAAGTTTGGCAGCATACCACCAAATAATTCATTAAAAGTGTTGCTAGGTTTAGACAAAGACTTGTTCTTTTCTAGAGTTCACTTAAAAATTAGACCACCTCAACCATGAGTAGCACAAGAGTACCAGACACTTGCGTTACAAGCTACATAATACATATTATCATGACTCTGGGAGCATTCTAAATATGGTCCATGTGACAAGAATCTTGAAAAGTTGTTCAACTTTAGGTAATGAAGAATTTGTGAATAGACCTGGCTATTACCTAGGGGCCCAAATCCCTTAAGCTATTACACTCTTGTAAAGAATCTAAACACAATATCCTTGCTTTTGGTAGACAAGGCCAACAATACAATATCCTTGCTTTTGGTAGACAAGGCCAACAATACAATATCCTTGCTTTTGGTAGACAAGGCCAACAATGCAATATCTAACGTTTTGCAAACGTTTCCCTAGATATTTTTAGAGGGTTTCAAAACTTCAGGTTTTCAAAAGGGGCTCATCCCACAGACTTGGACTTTTGGTTTTTAGTGTCCAAAAGCCAAAAGGCTGCAGCAGTATCTAAAAGCAGCAGTGGGGCCAAGTGGAGATCTAAAGCAGGTCCAGTGAGATATAGGGTTCGAAGACTTCAAGCTCGTTTGTTGTGATGTATCAATCAAAGAGCGCATTACAATCTAAAAAATGGCACCTTAAGGTGCACTTCCCCAATTCACTTTAAGGTCCCACACCCACTTCCTTGTTCCATTGTATACCTAGGTACCTATAAGA
>Ga0116226_10006103_pt1 | contig 10796 bp, 6 predicted proteins | sample S1TSphfallax_FD_89692 | JGI IMG/M metagenome (GOLD analysis project Ga0116226, IMG submission 89692) | Host-associated microbial communities from peat moss isolated from Minnesota, USA - S1T2_Fa - Sphagnum fallax MG | ecosystem: Host-associated > Plants > Peat moss > Unclassified | place: USA...
GTTCAGATCCACCATCAGCACCATCTTTTGCAAACCAAATGAGATTGGAAAAGGAGGGGGAATCCTTTGCAATGCAGAATGAGACAACCTCTGCTGATGAGGGCCAGAAATGGTGCTTGGAAAACTGAAATCTTAGACCATCCACATCATTTTCCAGTTCCACATCGATAGCAAAAGACTGAAACCCTATACCCCTGTCGCCATCTTTCAACTCTGATTCTCCCTCACTTTCACCAAAATCAAGCTTACATTTCCCCCTGCTTGCTTTCTCCTCCACATCTGGCTGTGGTTTTGCAATCTCATCGTCATAGTCTCCCTTAGCTTTGGCTTCCAATCCTGTCCTCCCTGGTCCTCCCCAATTCCGCCACCTTCCTTTGGATTGTTCATTTTCCCTCAGCTTCTCAGAGATAGGGGATTTTATTTCGGAGGTGGTGGCAGCTTTGAATTCTTCACCGTGGTGGCAGAAGCAATGGATGAAGATCCCTTCATCTCCGGCAACTAGAAGAAGCTCCCTGAAAGTTCCTGTACCTCTATTGGCCGCATAGCCGTCTCCACTGCAAGCCCACGCGAAGCAGTCGACGCCCGAAAGATGAGGAAAAACCAAAGAAGGGCTCTCAAGTCTTCCTCCTCCTGGATCAGGGGACACTGAAGATTGCCCTCTTCTAGGGCTGGAAGAGAACGAACTCCTCGAATTTTCCCAAGGAGTGTAAGAGGGAGTAAAGTAGGGCGTAGCACTGGCGGGCTCCGCCGCAACAACAGGATTGCCATGGATCTGAGAAGATGAAACTCTCGAGACAAATGACGGTGTAAGGTAGGGAGTGGATTGAGAAGCGGGGGAGGGGGACGGGTAGTACTTGGGCAAAACAGATCCCGATCCCGCAGCAGGGGTGGAACCAACGAATTCCTGACCCTGATTGAAAGAAAACCCAAAATTCGCAAACTGCGAAGGAGTAGCTGGAGCAAGAGGAGAGTTAAGAGGACGTCGCTGATTACTACTACTAGTTGCGCCAACATCTGCAGTTGAAAAAGACGAGGGAGAAATGGAACAAGGAGAAGAAACCTGAGGAGGAGCAGGAGTAGGAGCGGAAGGCAGTGAACCTCCACCGTTGTTGCTACTGTTGCTGTGCAGAGCGTGTAGAGGAACAAGAAGCGCATGGTTGGTACGCGACAAGAGCATCAAGCGAGAACGCGAAGGCGAGAGAGAAGCCGAGCGGAAAAGCGAGATGGATATGGGAGAATTCGCCCAATCGTGCAGCTTCAACAGCGCCAAGCCTCCGTCCGGCGGCGCCATGTCCTGGCGTTCTTCCGCCATGGCAGAAGGAGAAGAGCCGTGAAGCTCCATGGTTCATTGGGCGGGGCTGGCGACCTGGCCTGGCCTGGCGCGCAAAACGTAGCTCAGCAGCCGAAACGCCTCCGGGTGCATCAAAACAAGGTAACAGACGCAGGCCTGATTTCTTTCAAAGGACTACAGCAAGTGGTAGGTAGGAGCATGAATTCAGTCTGCATGGATGGATGGGTGGATGGATGGATATCAATTTCATCTTTTAGTTTTGGTAGGTTTCACATCCAAACACTTGAAAAGTCTTTTATTTTTCTCTTGAAAAGGCTCAATATTCAAGTTGTAGAGTAGGTTTGAACAGAAGTGGTGGGTACGAGCATGAATTGAGTCTGCATGAATGGATGGATGTAAAATTGGTCTTTCAGTTTTGGCAGGTTTTACATCTAAATACTTGAAAAGTCTTCTATTTTTCTAATTAAAAGGCCCAATAAGCAGGTGGAAGGTAGGTAGGAACACGAATTGAGTCTGCACGGATGGATGTAAAATTGGTCTTTCAGTTTTGACAGGTTTCACATCCAAATACTTGATGGTGAATAATCACCCAAACAACTATGTGATGTACATAGTTTGTGTTCAAAACCAATCAGCAATAACCTACTAAAGATTGCATTCACTCACACTTGGGGTTAGGGACTCTAGTGTTGTGACCTACTTATGTTAAGTTAACATTCATTTAACATTAAGCTCTCGATCATTTAACATAACATCAGGTGCCACCTAGGATGCCACTTGGATTTTTATTTAACACTGACTTAACATCAAGTGTGAATGCACCATTATAGGATTACACTCTTGTGGTTACGCTCCTCTTCATGCATATACAGCTTATGTGGCTTCTCAATGCAACCCAGCACAAAAAGGTTCTGACAAATGTCTTCCTACTAAAGCTTATGCAGCTGCTGAATGCCAACGTGCCAGGGAAAAAAGTGAGCAACATATTCAAGTTATCCTTAGGCCCACTTTACCCCATAGGAGTCCATGCCAAGGTTGAACTCAAATCAAGCATTCCTATTGGCTCAATCACTGAAATCAGCCCCAAGGGCTTTACGATAGGAGTCAAGGCTGAAAATGAAAAACATTTTTTTTTTAAAGTTATCACTTTATGGCCCTGACTTTGTCCCCAAGGCCGAAAAAGGATACCTATCAACTTGGAAGGCCAATTTGCAACCCTTGAGCCAATGTTGGTTGGTAATAAAATATTGTTGTTTTGATGAAATCCACACTATATGATCAAAGTAAATTCAAACCCTATATTTTTTATTATTTCCTTCATTTCATCTTTCTTCAATTTTCTCTCCTCTTGATCAGCTTATGCGCTTCTCTTGTTGAGCTTATGTGTTTGTTTGCGAATGATGGAACGAGTCTTTTATTTTTCTATTAGAGAAAAGGTCATGAAAAACACAAGAATTTCAAAAGAATTGTGTCTATGTTCATTCGTGGCAATCTGACTTTTAGGGTTTAATTTGAGAAAAAAGCAAAAATGAAAAGAAAAATGATCCAAGAATGAATGAAAGCATATGACTAGGGGTTGAAGCTTTAACCCTTCTTTTTTTGGCCTTAATGGCTTTACACATGATTTCATTAATTCTCAAACAAATAATATCTTTTTGAAAACTCAAGGCCATACAACGAACCAAGAAGTGTTCAAATTTCCAATTATTGACCCTAGGATTTTTTGGCTTCAATTCCTAATCTAAAATGGGCCTTAGAAGCATCCCTCAACCTTTCATTATTGTTTCATCTTAAATATTCTATTATTTCTAAAATAAACCCCATTGGGGACAAAATCCCAAAACTAGATATGGATACACTTTCATTAGCTTGAATTTTTCATTTTATCTTTTGAAATCCAGAAGGCCCAGCTAAGCTTGTTAATTGGGCCTACACCTTTCAAAAGTTATTATTTCAATTTCCATCTTTTCCATTTTTTTTCAATTTTTTTCATTTCATTTCATTTTCTTTTTAATTTTTGTGCTACTCCCATTCTTGTGCCTTTGCAATTGTAGATTAAGACAACAACTAATTTTCTTGGGCACCATAATTGTTCTACCCCCAATTTAATCTTCTTTGCAACCTATCTAGCTATGTTTGTGCTCTCAAAAATCTTACAAACTCCCTTTAGAAGAACAACTTTTCTATGATACTTCCTTGGAAGCCTCAAAAGCAAGTTTAACCAATGCAACATCCATTCTACACTTGGTTTGCAATTTTTTCTACTTTATTTTTTTATTTTCAATTGTCCTCATGGCTTGTTAGAAAAACTTCCATGCTTTGAAATTGTTCTTTTAATTGTCAAATTTAGCATAAGTTCCAATAGTCTTCACATAGTATACTTGAAATAACAACTCCAAATTCCACAACCACTCACAACAACCATAAGCCCCTTTGCTACTACAAGGAGGTTACAATATGATGATACCACTTCCAATAGGACATTAAACCTCCACATATTCACAAACATCATATTTCCTAAACCCTAAACCCTAAACCTTTTTTTTGTCTTTTCTCATGTATTTTTGACCCCCAACTAATCTCCCACTTTATTTCTTCTTATGCAATGCATAGAAGTTCTTGTCATCATTATAAAAAAAAGGTAGCAGTCAAACATGTGATCAAGCTTTTAATATTAAATCCTTTTAATAACATCAAAAGTTCAGTAAACAAAAGTTCATTCCTTAAGAAACAAAAGATAGCAAAAAAGTTCCAACCCCATCTAACCCTACTATCATTTATGTTCATGCAAACAAAATATTCAACATTAAAACATAATGTGAGTTCACAAGTAAAGCACAAAAATCAATGACACAACAAAGGACCTAACTCCCTAAACCACCAATTTTGGTGGAAATTTAAGTTCAAATCACCTTTATTTTCATTTGTAAAATAAGCATACCTAGTTTCATCACCATTGTTGATTAAACTAAAGGTTTTGGTCCCATTGTGACCTACTTTATAAATTATTTTATTGTCAAAAACATTACCAATCCTCTAAAACCAAATAGTTAAACTTCATCATTGTTGTACATGTATAAATGCACCTCTGTAGGCCCATAAGCTATCAACAAACTAACTAGAGTTTTCTTGTTTTTCTTTTGTGGTATCAAAAAACTAGCAAACATTTCCAAAACTTTAATAAAATTACTAAAATTTACAATATAAAAACAACATTTTCAAGATTTTTCCAAACAAATTTTAGCATTTTGACAAAAATTGTTGGGAAAAATACATTAAACACAACACCTAGGAATAAATTGAATGACTTTTTATTGAAAAATAACACAAATAAAACAAAAGATTTACATATACCCATTTAGTTGGTGAAACATTAAATATCCCCCATCGAACTTTGTTTAGTGCGAAAAGTGAACGACAATGCAACATCTACATGATTATTCTATGTGATTGATTGTTACTCCATAAAAAATGAAATTAAAAAAGTTAATTGTGTATTAAATGTTCAAAAGTAAGCTAATGGTGGGTATTCCCAATAATCCCTTGGAGTCCTTGGTTTGAATTTTGGTGGGGGTGGTAACAACGCATTTAAAACAACAATAAATGTATTGTCAAAAAAGTTTTACCTTTTGAAGGGGGAAAACCACATAGACGAAATGAAAAACCATCATACTCCAAAATAAAACCGATCTTTGTTATGGACAAAGCTCAATTGGGGGGGTGTTTAGTGTCTCTGATTAACTACACCTTAAAAACATGTCATTTATTCTTTTTTCTTCAATTTGGGATTTGTATACAAATTAATAATTTCAATATGTTTTTTCATTTAAATATTATGTAGAAAAGTTCAACATGATTGTAAAATATAAAGCCACAAATGTCCCAAAACTTGGACCATAATAAAACAAAATATCATACAACAATCAATTAACTTCATAGGACAAGACAAATCACAATTGTAACAAATAACAATGTGTCTGCTAAAAGATACATACATTATCATGGATTACTTTCAAATGGAATCACAAATTGGACCTTATTACTATGCAACAACTAAAAATGAAAACAACTTAAATAGAAGGGTATCCATGACACATGCACCTTGCAAAGAAATGGGTTATGTTGTAACATCATTGATCCTTTGTTTTTCATTGAAAGACTAAAGCCTTTAAGCCCATGTAACCAACCAAAGTTGTGGTGTGAGGTTTAGGGTTTGATGTTTGCCAATTTAATAATAAAAACCAAGTTTTATTAAACTATTGAATTCTACATCACAAACTTGCCCCCTCTTTGTATGAGTGTTTCTACAACACCTTAACAATATGTTCAACGTTCAATGTTGATACAATCATTGATATGATGTTAAGATGACATTGTAACAACATGTCTCGAAATGGCATTGATATTATATTAAAACATTTGACATTTTATCAATATTAAATCAATGAAAAAAATATTACCAACATTGCCACAACATACGTTAATAAGTCATCAAATTGATGACTATATGTTGAAGATTCAATGCTAATATGATCATTGATACAATATGTTGATGACATTATAACAATATGTATTGAGTTAGCATTGAGATTGTTTTGACATAATTTACATTTTCCCAACACACATTTAATGGATAAAATCTTGTCAATGCTAAAACAACACAAATTGATTAGCTATTGAATTGATGTTGTTACAACCTTCATAAAGGTAGATTTTCAATGTCGTTGCATATCACATAAAATCAACACATTAAAAATGTTAAAACAATGGTATTCATTATCACAACATTAATATAATCCTATGAAGTATTGCAATATCAAATGGGCAAATAAAAATGCATTGATTCAATATAAATCAAATATTGCATTTTTAAAAATCAGAATTGTTCTAAAAAATGTAGTTTGTGACAACTTCAACAAACAAAATCTAATATCACAGGGAAATTAATGAAACTTCTTAAAGAGAAGGAAAACGTAAGAGAAAAATAAGAAAATTTGATAAACAAAATCTTGAAAAATGTCATCTCCAAGAAACAAAAACGTGTGGATACATAACTTACAAAAAACATGGAAAAACACAGATCCACTTTCGATCCACTTTTGTTCATTTCCTTCGACGATGTTTTTTTTTTCTTAAATCGGTTTCATATTCTTTCTTGCAACACCCGCTGTCGCATGGACGGCCATGTTCCTTGTCATAGAAAGGAAGGTGCTTTGGGAGCAGAACAAAGGTGCACTCACATATCTCCTCAAATCAACCTTCCTAGAGCTATGTTTTGAAGCTTTTTTTATGAGATTTTCTCGGGTTATTACCTGCCTTAGGTTGAATTGCTTTGTGTTGTTGCTCCTGGGTTTTCAATTTAGTTTAGGTTGAGGTTTGTAGAAGCAACTTTTAGAATGCTTATGTAAAAATGAACCAACTAACCTACCTGCCTATTATTATTTTTGTTCATTGTTATTTTCCAAACTAGAGTTGATCTATTGTTTTTTTGGTGCCAATTTTGTGTTCGCGCCTTTTTATGCCTTCCTTCTTCTTTTTCTTTTCTTCTCTATGTGTCTTTTTTTGTCCAAGGGAGAAACGTGATATTAGACATACTTGGCCATTGTTATTATTTGTTGTTTAGTAAAAGATAGAGATTGGTTTCTTGTTGTTGTTTTTGGAAGAAGAACTATGGCACGATTATAATTTCTTTTATGTGTTGCTCCACCATGGTGATGTTTCCAGTGATGATGACGAGTGCAGTTTTTTTTTTTTTTTTTAAATTCAATTTTTTGTGTTTTTCTCCGATGCACATTCATCAAACATAAGGTTTGCAATTTATCTGATGACAAAAATCTTGGATTGCTAGAAAAAAAATCGCTCTTGCAAATAATACACTCTAGATTTGCTTTTATGATGAACTTATTGAACTTGATTGTGGTTTAGGGTTCATAAGAACATTGAGCAACTGAAAGATGTCAAGTACATATGTAAAATTGTTGTTCGTAGTCAAGTCTTTTTATTTTTAATGGATTTTCCATGCTTATTTCACTTAAGTGGTTGATCAATTATATATCAAATTCTATTAGGTAATGTGGATAATTTGTCTGTTGGCACAAAGTTGCTGATTTGGTTACATTGATGTGCTCATGGAAGAATAAAAAAAAATTGTTTACAAGGTGCAAGGAATCGATAAAGATATTTGGCTCGTGGGTTAGGTAATGTCAAAACGTGTTGTCTGTCTTAGAAAAATGTGATGTGTGAAATGTACATGTGATGCCAAAAGATGTTTTGCTTAACTCCTCCCCCCCTTGTGCTGTTGTTGTTTGTAGTTTGTGGCAAGGTTTAATGGATTGAAAACATTTCCAGTGCTCAAGTAAAGGCCAACTATATTTAAGCTTGTTGCCTCCTCTAGACGAGCTTTAAGCATCTTTGCAGTTCTAAGTAAAAATCTTCTTTCTGGCTCTCATTGTTGACTTGTGGATTTCTTGAGGGATTTAAAATTGGGTTCCTTGATATATGTTTTGGGATTTTTTCCCACTCACTTGTATTCTATATTGTCAGACAGGAATGGAAGAATTACTTTGGGTTAATATTTATTTGGTTTTATGTTATGAAGAACCTTCAATAATCTATGCCAATGTTGTGAATGGATACAACACAACTCATTCTATCTTCTGAATAGAGAAAGCTTGGAAATGTGAGTGACCACATTCTAGTCACCTTGAGCTTTTATTTTTTCAAGAAAATTGTATGGGATGTTTTCTTACTCAAAATAAGCATCTTGGTAGTCTATTGTTTATGTGTTGTGCTTACATACTACATGTTAACACAAAGACTTTTCAAGTTGTCTCAACAATGATTGTTGAATAGTCAACCATTGATGTAAATGATGTGTGGGCAAGATCAAAGTTTATTAACCTTGGAGCTAACTCACTTGACATAGTAAGTAGGGTGAATAGGCATACTTTCTAGTTATTGAACTCTTTGATGCTTGTGGGTTGCAAGTTGTTTTGTCTGCATTGCTATATATGCATTTGACCCAGAGGAAGTTGCTCACTTGCAACATCTTGCATCACCCCAGGGCAAGGTAGTATCTTCCTAACCTGGTGTGCAATAGGACTCTAGTAAGAGGATGTGACAAATGTTTCAATTTGCATGTTTATCTATTTCTTGAACAATGTTTGGCCATGCAAGAAGAGTACTAACATTGGTGATAACTAGTCAACAAAGTCTATTGGAAGTAATCGATGCATTTCCATTTGTGAAAGTTCCATTCGGAGTCTTTTTTGATGTTGTGTCTCCTTGTCTTCAACCACAATTCTACTCCATCTCCTCACTTAGGCATTAATGCATCATCTTTTATGCCTGTGAAAAGAAGTTTCACTTTCATGAGCACTGATTGTGGGAGAGAAGCTGACTATGGTTTGGTGGATGAGTTGTTTTGTTGCTCACAGGTTTGCGCCCACTAGAATTTGTGTCGCATGTGCTTTGGTGCATGGACATAGTCTAATAAGACGCATTCATCATGGTGTTGCCTCTACTTCGATGAAGGTTATTTTCCAATTTCATCTTCTTCTTGAACACTCATTATTATGTTAACCCCGAATGGTACTAAATGCTTGAGTTGAACCATGGTTGCAATGGTAGCTTTCTTCTTGTCACTATGGTTTTTAAGCCACCATAGTGTCATATATGAGCATACATACTAGAGACATTGTAAAAGTAATAGTTAGGCAAATCACAGATATTGGACCATGTCAGAAAATTGATTTTGTGGTAGGTAAAGATGTGTGTACTTGTCATTGCACTATCTATTTGAGTTTTTATTCATCTGCATTGGATTTGCTTCCAATACCATGAACCTGTAGTTGTGAGTGTCGATTGTACCTATCTACAACCTTTTAACTCATGCTTACATTGGGTTAACAATCATGAACTGGAATGGTTCATTTTCATATGCACAGTGCAATTCCAATTGATGTTGGTTACTAACATTTGGATGTAATTCTTTTGCAAAATGTTAGTTCTTCATAGGAGGTTAGAGATCTTGAATGCAATCATGCACCGATATTTGGTTGTAGTCATTGATGAAGTTCTATAATTACAATTTCAAAATGTACTTTGTAGCCTAATTGTCTATGGTTGATTTTGTTCCAAGCAAGTGACTTATGGAGGTTAATATCTAAAGGTGCACACATATAGGTGTGTGGTGACATAAAGGCCATGGCAAAGGATGTGCATCATATATTACTTTCAATTGTCTAGTTAGAGGTATGACCCTCCATGGATTGATTTCCTATGACCAACATCCAATCTAATGCATGTAAATATTACATTCAACTTTATGGTAGGTAGATAGATATGGAGGTGAAAGATGTGAACTGGCAGTTTGCGACTAGAATCAGTGATGGTTCAACACTTTGATTTGGTTGTAGTAGCATGACATGCAAGGATTGAATTTAATACTTGGGTAACAGTGCCTCAATTTCGTTAAGTTTTTTTTATGTAAAAAAAGAGAATAGGAAATTGGAACATTAGTCACGATACTTAAGCCTATAATGAAGGTTTAATTAACATGTGGTGGACAAGGAGGAGTGATTGGCAATAAAGCAATTGCAATTGGATGGATGGTACCTTCATGACGTTCGGTAGAGCACTTTGCAGGTAATTATGTCAAATCGGGTTAACTGGAGAAAAGCATTTAGTTGAGTATTTTTGAAAGCCACTAATGGAAATAAAAGTGGACACACCACAAAAACAACTTTATATTTCAATGGGGTTTTTGTAAGGATGGGGTTACTAGGGTATTGGTGATGATAGTCATCACTCAATGCTTGTAGTTTTTAGTTCCATGAATTGTTCAATATGTAGGGGGAGAAACATAGTCGAGTTCATTGTTGAGAATGAATATTTATTCTATTATATTGTTTACTCCAGGAAAGTGCATTTGTTGTAATGTGAGCACATCTTAATGTGAAGGCAACCGGCCAGCCAGTTGTTTGATTTCGCAGAGGTTGTATTATGTTGGAGATATTTTACTATGCAAAATTAAATATTAAACCTTCAATTGGTGAAAAGAATTTTATTGAAACTACATTGAAAAACTAAATGGGAAAAAAAAACATACAAATGGATATTTTACTTGCTTAGTTTCAAACAATATGTATTGCTTAGATGGGAGTATGGGGCCATTCAATTTCCGACCATGATGGTAGATTCCAAGCATCATAATCTAACATTTCATTGAGGTTGTAATGTGTTATATCATCCATCCACAAGCTTAATAACTTCCATAATATGATTATCATTCATTCACATTCATTCCTTCCCCAAAACCTCAAACACTACTACATATTGTGCCTTTTTGCGAAAGGCCAAACAAAAAACCTGAAGGGTTTGTGAAGCAAAAACAACCTGCCATATTTGCGATGCGACACGCATCGCACCTTGTGGTGCACCACCCATCGCTAATTTATAATGTACTTTACAATCATCGCAACACTTTTGCGACATATACCACAAA
>Ga0116226_10006104_pt1 | contig 10795 bp, 8 predicted proteins | sample S1TSphfallax_FD_89692 | JGI IMG/M metagenome (GOLD analysis project Ga0116226, IMG submission 89692) | Host-associated microbial communities from peat moss isolated from Minnesota, USA - S1T2_Fa - Sphagnum fallax MG | ecosystem: Host-associated > Plants > Peat moss > Unclassified | place: USA...
AGCGCCGCATTGGAAAGAACATAACCTCGAAGGACGCTTCTGTACCGCTGCATCGCCAGACGGCGCATCTCGCCGCAGAGGAAGATATGCCGTGCGCGCCTGCCCGCAGTGGCGAACACACATCGTGTCAAAAAACGCCTGGAGCGGATATAAGCAAAACTATGATGATGCAAAATAACCGGCCGCTGGAATAAACGCGCCAAGGCCACATTAAGCAGGTCGCCGAATTGGCCGCCGCCGCCCGCAAATGAGATATAGACCGTGGCTCGTACACCGCCCCGTCTTAATTCCGCAGCAAGCTGGCCAGAGACACGAAGGCGCCGCAGAACGCGGGCCAGAAGATGGTCCTTGGCCAGATGCGCAGCGGTGCTGTCGATTTCTTGGACATGGTAACCGGTTGAGACAAACGCGTCACGCAAGCCAGCGGTGACGACTGCGCTGCCAATGACCGGTGGCGGAAAAGGGCCAACCATAATACACGTTGCAGAACCGTGTGCGGCGGGGGGATATGAAGTCGTCATTGCGCTGAGTGAACCATTCGCCGCGATCGAAAAGCTGCATTTTATTTAGGTCTGCTTTGCATTCAAAGGCGCTTTAATTGCGAGCCCCAATCATCTCCGTCAAGATCTTCAGGCAGCCGCCAAAAATGCTGAATCTAAAATGCCGTCAAGACAGCGACGGCATGAGCGAATTGTGCAACATCCGCTTGTTCCGCATAAACCAAGGCCGCCCGCGCCATTCTCCGCCATAAATATTCGTCTTCAGCCAGTTCGCTCATGAAGAAGGCCATGCCTTGAGGATTGTCTGGTTCGACAACAAATCCATTCACACCGCTACGGACAAATTGATCATGGGCACCGCATGCCGGTGAAATCAAAACCGGGACGCCCATGGAAAGGGCCTCAATGATCGCAAAACCGAATTGCTCTTCTTGACTGATCAGCAGCACAGCCAAACTCGAAGCAAGCGCGCGGCTGATCGCCTCGGTCTGCTGGAATCCTTCGAAGGTGACGAGATGTTCAACCTTGCCGAGTTGCGCTTCCGCGCACAATGAGGCCTCCAATGGGCCGGCCCCGAATAAACGCAACGGCCGTGGATTTGCGGCCGCCTGCGCATAAATCGCATAGGCTTTCAGTACCGTGGCGAGATTTTTTTTCGGGATGAAACGCGCGATAATCGTAAGATGGCGCGTTTGAAATGGCCCGCCATCTGGCGCCAGCGGCGCTTGCGCTAAATGGCGGATACGGACGAGTGAAATTGTATCGTAGCCGAGCTGAATTGAGCTAGACTGCATGCCCAGAAATCGCAAATAATCTTTCGATCGCGCTGAACCGGCAATGGCACCATGATAAGGCCATAGCCAAAAGGATTTGAACATCTCTCTCCAAAGGAAGCGCGGATAATCGTCGTATTTGGAATCAAAAAGGAGAAACACCTTTTTGCCGGCCAGACGCAGGATGATGGCCGAAATTACAATCGCTGGACGTTCGTAGTGGCAGAGGAATACATGCGTTGCCTTGACCCTCAAACACGCGCGGATTGCTTTCAAGGCACAGACCAAAAAGCCTGGCATGCGGCGCTTCGCCGCTTCAAATAAAGTGATCTTTTGAAAACCCGCGTCGGGGCGTGATTGCCAATCATAGGCTTCGCTTCGCGGGGTGAACTGAAGTCCGGTAACCTCTGCATCGAATTTAGCCTGTGCAACCGCCGCGCAGCGGTCATCATGGGCCGGACCGAAATTTTCCCAAATGAAAACGAGCGACTTCTTGGGCGCTTCAGGCAATGTCATCACCAGGCAAGCCGGGTCTTATCATGGTACAACGAACTTTCACTCAATGCATAGGCGAGCAGAACGCAATTTTAGGTAACCAAAGTCCGTGAATAACTAACGCAATAACAATACAGACAATATAGTAAAAATTATTCTATCCAGAGTGATTGAGAGTAATGTAAACGGCACGCGATTGGCTACGGGAAGCCAACTGCGGTCATGCGCCCGCGTTCCGGCCCGATTGAACACATGTCTGGTGCTGACTATGCCGCAATTGGGAGCTTCTCTACCCATGCAAACTCAGAGGCCTGCGTTGCCGCCCCACGCACCACGCCGCCGCAATTCGCGCCTCACTCCCGTTTTGGATTTTATAGGAGCCTCGGCGCTCATCGCCGTCACCGCCTTGCAGATGATTGTTCTGTTTCAGACCATCAATTTCAGTCCTGCGATATCTGCCTTGATTGTCATATCGGCAGCTCTCAATTTAAGCGGCCTGTTCATATCCGTCGCCTATCAGCGCGTCGTTTTTACGATCACGTTTTTCTTCACGCTCGTATTCTTCAGCCTCGCACCAATGCAACAGCTGATTCATCATTTTGATCCAGTCATGAGCGATCCCTGGGTCCTTGCACGGGCCTTTGGGTTCTGCCTGGTTTTTTCAGCAATTTGCCTGATAGCACTTTTGATGATGCGTCCCGCCCATGTTTCGAAGAGTCAAGCCGCAGAGCCTTTCTCTCAAAATTTCTCAAGCGGAGCTTGCACTCTTCTTTTCGGGCTGCTTTGTGCGACACTCTGCACCGGTGTCATCGGGTTTGGCCGCGGACTCTTTACCGACCGTACGACTTATTCCAGTCTGTTGCGGGCTGAGAATAGCCAGCCGGTCATGTTGCTTTATACGGGCGCATTACGTCCCTTTGCCGTCTATGGTTCGATTGTCGGGTTATGGCTGTCTTGGTCGCATCGGCGAATTGGCTGGCTGGTAGCTTTCTGCCTTACGCTGGCCGGTGGCTTTCTGCTAGCCAATCCTTTAATTACGCCGCGGTTCGAAGTCGCTGCGTTGGGTTGTGCTACGGTTTTCTATTTTAGCGGCTGCCGCCGCTGCCGGTTTCTCGTAAGCGCACTTCTGGCAGGTATCGCGCTCTCGCCTCTTTTCAATCTTTTTCGAAGCCTGGATGTATCAATTGAATATGGTGATACCGGTTCGTTTCTCGTCAGCATGGACTATGATGCATTTTCACTATTGTGCCATACGATCTGGCATGTCGACTATTACGGCTTGGATTATGGAAAAAATATTATCAGCGCAATTTTCTTTTTCGTGCCTCGGGCACTTTGGCCAGCGAAAAACGAGATTACACCGTATTATCTTTTGGACTCGCTGCAAGCTTTTCGCGGACTTTGGAACACAAACTTATCTGAACCGCTCATCGCTGAAGGTTATTTCGCTTTCGGTTTCACAGGCGTTGTAACAATCACTTTGGTTTATGTTTGGTTCGCAAGATTTCTTGAAACCAGGACTGACGACAACCGTCTAAACTCTATCTACCTGTTTTGTTGTGCTGCGCCTCCACTCCTCTTTATTCTTCTGCGCGGGTCGCTGATTGTCGGAGTGTCGGTCGTGGTTGGCCATCTGCTAGCGATCATCATCGCCGTTAAGATTGCAACGATGCGATTCATGACTCAGCCAAAAAGCCGTCAGATCGGTCTCCGCGAACTTGGCGCGCAGAGCGCCATTCAAAAGGAAGACGATCTTCGGAACATCAGTGCCAAGAATCTGTCTCCCGGCGTTCATTCGAAAAAACCATTTTTCACAAGTATAGGCCATTCAGGACCCTAATTTGCGCTTTAGCCGCATCAATATCGATACAATAGCTTGTGCAAACGGACCTGGATCTTTTTTAGTCTCGAAGCGGTAAGGACTGTCGCTTATGTGAATCCGTACTACTGCGAATTTTCGCGGTGCATACGCTTGAAACAAATATGAAGCCAATATAACAGTAACCTGCGTAAGTTGAGCGTAAGAGTACGAGGAAGAGAATGTTTGGCCGCCTATTTATCGCGCCTATGGCTCGCATGGCCTGGAGCGTGATTACCGGAAATGCGCGAACATTTTGCTGGATCCCAGCATTGAACGAAGCTCTTACCAATTTTGAAAAAGGTCTCGCCGTTGGGTTCATCAGCGATGGCGACCGCGCCGTGGTGCCTAACATTCCTGCGGCGCCAAATCCGGATATCAAAGCTTCATTGAAGACTGATTATTCTAACTTTGAAATGTCCGGGACGGCCTGCCCGGCGAAGCGGCCGGAAATAATAGCGGCTCTTTGACCAGCACTTAGCGCGAGGCGTCCTGAGTGACCTTCCGAGAATTCAAATGGCTGCCTTTATCGAATAATCAGACAGAAAAGATGCTTCTAGGCAAATGTTGCAAATCCAAAAAAGTTCGCTGATCCCTATCAGTCAAGCTGCAAACGTAGACGGTTTATCTTTGTCCGAGGCATTGGCATCTCTGACAAATATTATTCGGCATCAGCTTCCTGTTCTTCTAACCATCGTTGCCTGTACCACATTCACTGGCCTAATCTATTGTATCACTACTCCACCAAGTTTTACTGCCAATGCGACGACAATGATCGATATGCGCAAAATGCAGCTCTTTCAGCCGCAATCAATGTTGAGCGATGTTACGTTGGATGCTGGCGCAGTGCAGACTCAAGTCGAAGTTTTGAAGTCGCAAAATATCAGCCTCGCTGTCATCAAAGCGCAAAATCTGACGAATGACCCCGAATTTACCAGTCGCGGATCAGGGCTTTTCGGTGCTTTGGCAGATTTCATCGAAAGCGGTTTTACATTCAATAATACGCCTTCCGAAGCTGAACTGACCCGCAAAGCACTCTCGGCTTTCGAAGCCCGCCGGGCTGTCGAACGTGTCGGTATCACGTATGTGATGGAGGTCAGTTTCCGCTCGGCCGATCCGGATAAAGCGGCGCGCATCGCGAATGCTATAGTTGAGGCCTATATCGCCGATCAATTGGACGCGAAATATCAAGCCGCGCAGCATGCCGGCGTGTGGCTGCAAGCCCGCATCGCAGAATTGCGGAGGCAGGCCTCGGCAGCCGACAAAGCGCTCGTCGACTTTAAGGATAAGAATAATATTCTGAATACAGGCGGCCGCTTGATGAGCGAGCAGCAGCTTTCGGAAATTAACAGTCAGCTTGTTCTCCTTCACGCGGCGACAGCGGAAGCCAAGGCGCGTTATGAACAAATCAATGAAGTGATGAAACAAGAGATGCCAGATGGCTCCATGGCAGATGCCTTGAAGAGCGAAGTCATCATCAAGTTGCGCAGCCAATATCTCGATCTCGCCGGACGTGAAGCGATCTTATCGGCCAAATATGGCGTTAATCATCAAGCAGCAATCAATTTACGCAATCAGATGCAAGAACTTCGGCACAGCATCGCCGACGAAATGGCAAAGATAGCGGAAAGTTATAAGAACGATTTACAGATTGCGGAAGCGCGTGAGCAAAGTATTAAAAGAGGTATGGAATCTGCCGTTTCACAGTCGCAACTCGCCGATCAAGCGCAGGTGGAGTTACGCGAACTCGAGAGTAACTCACAATCCTATCGATCGATGTATGATAATTTCTTGCAGCGTTATATGGAGTCGGTGCAGGAACAGTCTTTCCCGGTTAGCGAAGCGCGTATCATCAGTCATGCAACGCGGCCCTTGAAAAAAAGCGAGCCTAATATCGCAGCTGTCATGAGCGTGAGTATTTTGAGCGGTCTCATTGCTGGTTTCGGCGTCTCCCTGTTACGTGAACTTTCGGATGGTGTTTTCCGCACCCGAAAACAAATCGAAGAAATATTAAACGTCAATTGCATCGCGACTTTGCCAGAGATTAACGCTGCGGCGCAGATCGACATGCCAACTCTGGCTAACGTAAGCTGGAAGGCGAAAACTGCTCCTAACTCAGACCAGCTTAGCACCTCTGTACCGTCTATCTATCAATATGCAGTAGAGGTTCCGTTTTCACAATTCGCAGAGGGCTTGCGTGCTCTGAAACTTGCTTTGGATCTGCATGGTCTTTTACAATCGAATAAGGTTCTCGGTATTACCTCAATATTGCCGAATGAAGGTAAATCGACGGTCGCGACTAATTTCGCGGCCATGGTCGCGCATTCTGGTGCACGTGTTCTTTTGATCGATGCTGATTTGCGCAATCCTTCGCTTTCCGGGAAGTTGGCGCCCGCTCAGTCAGAAGGTCTTGTTGATGTCATTGCGCAAAAAATTTCGCTCGCAGATTCCATCTGGGTTGAACGGGCTACTGGTTTGTCATTTATTCCGGCCGGTTTGACGGCGAAAGTGCTTTACACCAATGAGGTTCTGCGTTCCTCAATATTGAAAAGACTTATCGAACAATTGCGTGCATCTTATGATTACATCATCATCGATCTGCCGCCGCTGGTACCGGTCATTGACACCAGGGCAACCGCCCATTTTATCGATTCCTACGTTTGCGTGGTCGAATGGGGACGAACGAAAATAGAGGCTGTTGAATGTGGCCTCGCTGAAGCGCGAGAGGTCTATGAAAGACTCTTGGGCGTCATCCTGAACAGGGCCGATCCGAATATCCTTAGACGTTACGAGACTTACCCCAGCAATGCCTATTATAGGAACAATGATCACGCTCGCGGATATATCAACTGAAGCAGGGTCTGACTGGCTTTGAAAGGGTCGAACGTCTTGAAATAGTTTTCAGGTCGCTATTGGAGTATTTTTAAACAAGAACATTTCAAGCCGCTGCGGAGCGTAGCCAGGAGCGAATGCCTGAAGGCCAGTGGTGAAATACCTTACGGTATAAAGCAGCAATTCTTGAAGTTGCTCCGCAAAAGGAGCCCGCCATCGGCTGTGTTGATTCCGTTTGCGCCGGTACTGACGACAAGATTGAGAAACTGCAGAAATTTGGTCACTTCGACGGATTGCGCATTGGCCACGAAGATGACATCCTGATTGCGCATCATGAGTTTGGTGGCAAGGAAATAACTACCTGGATCACGAAAGCTCACTGAGAAGATCACGGGAATGACCTCTTCTTTGTAAGGCGTTACATCGACACCGAGTTGCTCGACTACCGCGCGCAGTTCCCGCCTGTAGAGGAACACAGAGCCCGGTTCAGCCTGTGCATCGGTGAGACCGCCAGCCTTAGCAACGGCCTCTGCGAGATTGATCCGCCACGCGTCGAAATTAAATTCGCCTTGCTGGCCAGACGCCCCGAAGGCGATGAATTTCTGCTGCTCACGATATACGTAGATGCGATCCCCTGGTTGGACATAAACGTTATTGCTTGGATTCATGACCAAGTTTTCAAAGGGCACAGTGCCGCGTTTTCCGCCGCGCTCGAGCATGACCCACGATTCAAATCCTTGTCCTTTAATACCGCCGGCCCGCGTAATCGCATCCGTGATACGGTCCCCGGCGCCTGCGGCGGCCGCGGCAAACCGCGTAGGCGCATTTACCTCGCCAAGCACGGATACGAGATTGGAGCGTTGCTGCGAAAGAGCCACCACCGCTTGAGGCTCGATCGCGCGATTTTTAATGCGCGCAACGATTTCATTTTGGACTTGAACATTCGTAAGGCCCGCGGCCCTAATCGTGCCGGCATAAGGTACGCTGATAAAACCATCATTATCGACTGCTTGGTCAGGAAGCGTGACGAAATTGCCGGGCCGGACGCCTGCTTCATTTGGAATAAACAATCCGCCTGCCGCGGCTTCGAAAATCGTCACCGAAACAACGTCACCAATGCCGAAAACAATGTTGGCAGGAGGACGCCGGTCAGAGAATGTCCCGGCTAGCCCTTTCGGCTCTGCTTGCGACAAGATCCCTATTATTTGCGGGGTTATTTTGACTAAAGCGTAGGGTACGCTCGTGAAGGATTCTGTTGCAATATCAATCTTGGAAGGTCCGGAAGCCGGCAAGAAAGAGCAGCCGCCAAGATAAACGAAAATTGATGCAATTAATATACGCACAAACAACGCAATACTCATTCTCGAACGTGTAAGTTTTTTAAACCAGCTACGGAAGCTTAACTATATATGCTCCATTTTTCGTTGCAAAATGGAAAGCTGTGACCATTTGGAACAACCTAAATTGTCGTTAACGGCCTGGCGCGCCGGAGCCTCATGAAAATTCTGATCAACGATTACTCGGGTCATACATTTCAAGTCGAATTGAGCCGCGAACTCGCCGCCCGCGGGCACGAAATTCTCCATCTTTATTCATCAGATTTCGTTTCGCCTAAAGGCGATCTCATGCACCACGCGTCCGATCACACTTCGTTCCGCGTCGAAGCGGTCAGCACAGGAAAGCCCTTCACCAAATATAATTTTTTCAAGCGCCGGGGGCAGGACGTCAAATATGCCGGATTGATTTGCGGTCATATTGCCCGCTTCGCGCCGGATCTCGTCGTTGGCTGCAATAATCCACTCGATGCTCAAAAAAAGATACACGCTTTCTGCCGCCGCCGGGCCATTCCTTTCGTGTTCTGGCTGCAAGATCTATATTCGAGCGCTATCAAGAGCACATTGAGGGCCAAACTTTCCTGGCCAGGTCTTTTCATCGGGCTTTGGTACGAGCGGATGGAAAAAAATATCCTCCGCAACTCGCACCATATCATCCCGATCGCCGGCGATTTTTTGCCGCAACTCAAAGCCTGGGGTCTGCATTCAGATCGCATCACCGTTATCGAGAATTGGGCGCCAGCGAACAAAATCCAGCCAGTTGATCGTGATAATAAATGGCGCAGGTCGCAATGCCTCAATGATGCTTTGGTCGTTCTCTACACTGGAACGATTGGTCTCAAACATAATCCGGATCTGCTGCTAGCGGCTGCTTCTGCATTTATCTCCAAGCCGCCGGTGCGCGTCGTCGTCACCTCGGAAGGCGAATTTGCCCGCTATCTTGAAGAACAGGCAAAAGCACGGGGCTTGACGAATTTGCTCGTTTTGCCTTTTCAGCCGTTCGATTGCTATAGCGAGGTCTTAGCGACGGGCGATGTTCTAGTGGCTATGATAGAACCGGATGCCGCGGCCTATTCTGTACCCTCAAAGGTGCTGTCATATCTTTGCAGCGGCAGACCGATCGTGCTAGCCGCGCGCTCCGATAATTTGGCCGCACGTACCATCATCCGCGCTGGCGGCGGCCGTGTCACTGATCCGCAGGATCAAAACGGTTTCGTCGCCGCGATCGAGGCCTATCTGTTCAATGAAGACGAGCGCAATGCAGCTGGCAAACGGGCACACCATTATGCCGTTGAGCATTTCGACATTCGCGTCATAGCCGATCGGTTCGAAGCCGTATTTTGTAAACTCCACGCAGCTGAAAAGCCGCGCGCCTTTAAGAGGGAGCGCTGACAGTCTTCTGAGCGATATTCATTTTGCGGCCAATGACCGGTCAATCTGACGTAGATAAATGCAGAAGCATATTTAATTTGCGTACGTTGATCAGAATATAATCAGCCCATGATTTTTAAAATTCCAAACATACTAAAATTTAAGAGCTCGAATGAGTCGATATCTGAAGTAGACTTTGTTTTAGATTTGTATATTTCTAAATTTATAAAGGAGTTTTTTCGGCTATGTAAGCTGGGTGAATAGAAACCATATGGGATTTCTATCCCGAAGAAATTAGGCTCAGCTTTATAAGTATATCGAGTACCGGGGTTTGGAAATGGCGGGCAAAACGGCTCTCGTTCTTGGAGCGGGAGGCTTCATCGGTAATCATTTAGTGCGTGAACTCCAGCGGGAAGGTTTCTGGGTTCGCGGTGTCGATCTCAAATATAATGAATTCTCCGAGCCACAGGCCGATGATTTTGTTATCGGTGACTTGCGTGATTCTGGTTTCTGCCGTCAAATAATCGACCGGCGTTTTGATGAAATTTATCAGCTCGCGGCCGACATGGGCGGTGCTGGTTATATTTTCACTGGACAGAATGACGCTGCGATTATGCATAATTCGGCGGCGATCAACATCAATGTCATTGATGCTTGCGCCAAAAGGAATATCCGGCGGATTTTCTATTCATCCTCAGCTTGTATGTATCCGGCTTATAATCAGAAAGATCCTGACAATCCGAATTGTGCCGAAGAAACCGCTTATCCCGCAGCTCCTGATAGCGAATATGGATGGGAAAAGCTTTTCAGCGAGCGGCTCTATCTCGCCTACCAAAGAAATTACGGTATCGAAGCCCGCGTAGCCCGCTTTCATAATGTATTTGGACCCCTGAGCACTTGGACCGGCGGCAAAGAAAAGGCGCCAGCCGCGATGTGCCGGAAAGTGGCCGAAACCTGCGATGGCGGCGCCATTGAGATTTGGGGTGATGGCCTGCAAACGCGCTCCTTCCTTTATGTCGATGAATGTCTTGAAGGCACACGCAGATTGATGCGCTCTCACTTCTCAGGCCCCGTCAATATAGGCTCCGATCAAATCGTCACGATCAATGCGCTTGCCGCCATGGTGATGGAAATCGCGGGTAAATCGCTGAGGGTTGAACATAAGCCGGGTCCGCAGGGCGTCCGCGGCCGCAATTCTGATAATCGTCTCATTCGCGAGCAACTCGGCTGGGCGCCATCTCAACCTTTGAGAAAAGGTCTTGAGCGAACCTATGAGTGGATCGAACAGCAAGTTTTGAAGAACGCGGCTTAATTTGCTGGCGATAAAGTTAATATCCAGCAGAGACGGAATAAGTTTTGGATGATTGAGGCTAGGTAATGGAATCGTATGCAGGTCTGCCTGGACAACATGATTTTGAGGAGGCTGGTTATAATGAAGGCCGCGTTCCTCACACTCATTATGTCCTGAAGTTTAACTACTGCCAGTGGCGTTGCGTTCGATGAGCCATGACCAGCAAGAAGAGGTCCTGCGATTTTCGGAAGATGATTTTCCACCGCAGCTGACTTCAGAAATTACTCCCGAAAATTTTGATGAAGCGGCCTATCTACGCGCGTTTCCCGACGTCGCCAGGG
>Ga0116226_10006105_pt1 | contig 10795 bp, 11 predicted proteins | sample S1TSphfallax_FD_89692 | JGI IMG/M metagenome (GOLD analysis project Ga0116226, IMG submission 89692) | Host-associated microbial communities from peat moss isolated from Minnesota, USA - S1T2_Fa - Sphagnum fallax MG | ecosystem: Host-associated > Plants > Peat moss > Unclassified | place: USA...
AGGTCGCGTTCGGTAAGTTCGGGGGCCTGGGGGGCCGAGGGGTAGGGTGCGTTCAGGTGTTGCGTCCGGCGTTGGTCGTGTTGCAAGTGGAACATGTTTCGGGGTGGGGTGGCAAGGTTTTTTTGTTACGGGTGTGGTAAGGCTTTGCTAGAGCATCGTCCGACCGCACGGGGTTACCCGTCGGATAAAGATGCTCGCCAAACAGAGAGCTAGAGCATTTTCCGAACGACTGCACTGACCCGACGCGATCGGAAAATGCTGTAGGATTTCTGGGCTTTTGCTTGGCCCAGAGCTCTCACTCTTTCAACCCTTTGGGTTAGGCTGGCCGCGTTGGCCTAATCTATCGCGCGCAGTTTGCTCATGGCGCCGCTGAATCGCTGGCAGGGACCTGGGCGGAACTCCGGGCCGGAGCGAAGGCTTTGCGCGCGGGGCCCTGCATGCCGAACAGGCGTGCAGCAAGTGAAGCGGCAGCACAGGATGCGGCGGCGCATTTCGAGATGCAGGCGGAGCGGCACCCCCGGGCTGAATTTTCGGGAAAAGTTGGCGACGCTGGGCTACGCGTTTTCAGAGACAGCGGCATGAGTAGTCATAGCTTGAAAATACGCGCCAAGATGAATACCGGTATGAAGGCAATGCCAAGCTGGAACGTAATTCTGAAATATCCCGCCCAGTCGTAGATGCGCGTGCGTTTATCAGTATTGTAGATAGAGTAGACGTCGTTTTTCTTGGAATCTGGCGTCTTGGGTTCACGCTGCACGGCGCCGGGAAGCATGTTCAGGAGCATGGTGCCGCAAAGGATCGATATCCCGAAGAAGACTGATGCCAGGCCAATTGCCATCAATTGCCAGTGCGTAAGCTTGATATCCGGCTCATTCTTCAGAACCGTTGCTGCTCCAATTGCGCCAAGGATAGCGGTTTCGATTTGAAGAACCGACGTCACCCAGTCTTTTATGAAGCTAAGAGCTTCTTTTATGTTGTCGCCCCCTTGGACCGCATATTGGTCCGGCGGGACCTTTTCCTTCCATCGCCAAAGATCATAGCGCATCGTTTTGTTCCCTTGCCGAATACTTGCTTCGTTTTCCGAACAAAGCATAAGAGCTTGGATCGGAGCAAGTGACGTTTGGCTGGCTATAAGGGCCGGCTGCTCGACCTTTTTTCGGCTCTCTCGGCGAACGCACTGCCACTCCTGAATTTGGAGTGGATAACTCCAGTGCTCGGCTCGCTCCCGCTCATTGATTGCATGGTGGCCAACGAGGTTCGGGGCCAGGCTTGTCAAGGCCGGAGCCGCCGCAGTGCGCTCAGTAATGGGCGTATTCAGGGCGCCTGGGTAATTTCCGAGGGTGCTCAGAACACGACAGCGCGGGTAGATACAGTTGATGATGCGACGACCTTGAAGACACACTCCAATATGGCTGAAGCGCCGTTATGGGAATTGCGACCAGGCGGAAAGCATGCAGCGCTCTCTGTTTCGGGAGAATGGGTTGCCCTGTCCGGCCGCATCCCCGAGTTTTCTCCAGATGGTCTGAACAAGATGGTTGAATGCGAGACGCTAGCCTTCACAATGACAGACGTCGGGAGGTGGGACAGCGGGCTTATCGAGTTCCTGTGGGGCGCTAAGCAGGCTGCCGAGAGAAACAACATCACCGTAAACGACACAGCTCTGCCCATGGCGGCGCGCAAGCTCTTAGGGCTGCTCGGCAGCGGACCGCCGGTTACCAAAGCTGCCAAACATCAACGCCGTTTCATATTGACTTTCATTGGTGATCGCGTGATGGCGATCCTGAGCGATCTCGGCACCCTCAGTGTCGTCTTCAGCGCAACCGTCAAGGCGGGCGCGCTGGCGCCGTTCGGCCGGGCACGGGTCCGCACAGTCGATGTTCTGGCCAATCTTCGCGACGCCGGACCTTCTGCGCTGCTCATTGTCAGCGTCGTCAATTTCCTGATCGGTGCCATCCTTGCGTTTGTCGGCGCCGCCCAGCTGAGAAAGTTTGCTGCGGGCACTTATGTAGCCAATCTCGTGGGCTTAGCGCTTGTCCGTGAAATGGCCCCTGTTATGACAGCGATCGTCATGGCAGGACGCACTGGCGGCGCCTACGCCGCGCGGATCGCGACGATGCAGGGTGGCGAGGAGATCGATGCGCTAAAGGTCATCGGCATTCCCGTTGTCGATTATATCATTCTGCCAGCGAATCTGTCGCTCGTGATTATGATGCCTTTTCTTTATCTTTATGGTTGCTTGGTCGGGATCACCGGCGGGCTGGTCGTCGCGACAACCATGCTGGGTATCACCGTTTCGAGTTATGTGCATCAGACGCTGACTGCCGTTCCGCTCAGTCAGTTCGAATTCGGCTTCGTCAAGAGTATTGCGTTCGCCTTCCTCATTGGCATGACAAGCTGCCACATCGGGCTCAAGGCTGGCCGCAGTTCTGCAGACGTTGGTATCTCGGCCACACAAGCTGTTGTGGTTGGGATCGTTGGCGTCATCGCAATGGATGCCGTATTCGCCGTCTTGGCAAACTCCATTGGGATCTAAGCGAATGGCCGAACTGCGATCTCCGGACTCCGACACTGGCCCACTTATTGTCTTGAGCGGCATAACCCTTGCCTTCGGACCCAAGCTTATCCTGCAAGACCTAAGTTTTACCATTCATCGTGGTAGCATCTTTGCCATCATGGGCGGCAGTGGATGCGGCAAGAGCACCGTTCTGCAGTCGATGATCGGATTGCTTCGTCCTGGATCGGGACTCATCCGCGTTGCGGGTGAGGATTATTGGGCTTGCGGCGAGGAACGCCGCGCGGTGATCGATCGTCGCTTCGGTGTGCTGTTTCAGGGAGCCGCTCTGTGGAGCGCGCTGACAGTAGGCGAAAATGTCGCCCTGCCGTTGCAAATGTTCACAAAGCTGTCTGAGGCGGCGATCTATCGTCTTGTAAAGTTTAAACTCTCTTTGGTGGGCCTCGATGAGGCAATCAACCTTCGCCCATCGGAACTCAGCGGCGGCATGCGCAAGCGGGCTGGGCTGGCGCGGGCGCTGGCACTCGATCCGGATGTCCTGTTCTTTGACGAGCCATCGGCAGGTCTTGATCCGATTACGTCGCGGCGATTGGACGATCTGATCCTCAACCTACGGGACGGACTTGGCGCCACGATCGTCATCGTCAGCCATGAGCTGCCAAGTCTGTTCGCGATCGCCGATGATGGCGTGTTTCTGGACGCCGAGACGAAGACCGCCATCGCCCACGGTTCACCGTCGGAGTTGCGCGATACGTGCCGCGATCGGCAGGTGGAAGCGTTCATGCACCGTGAACGTGTGCCCGAGGAAGCGGCCGTCACACTATGAACGTCTCGGTCAGGAGTTCGATCGCGCCGGCGGTTATAGGCGGGTTTGTGCTCGGCGGGACATTGCTAGTGGTCGCCGCGGTCGTGTTGTTCGGAAATCTCCGCCTTTTTAGTCCGACTATATCGGCCTCTGTCGTTTTTACAGGATCGGTGGCTGGACTTGCCATTGGTGCGCCGGTGACGTTCCGTGGTGTCAATGTGGGTTCTGTCGTGGACATCACGATCGAGTTCGATGCGAAAACACACACCGCCTATATTCCGGTCCAGATTATACTCGAACCTGATCATGTAAGGATCGCAAAAGACGGGAGAAGCGGACCGGCTCGTCTGTCAACGATGATTGAAAGAGGACTTCGGGCCGAATTGCACACGCAAAGTGTCGTGACGGGCCAATCGGACATCGACCTGGACTTCGACGCTGCAGTGCCCGCTACGCTTCATCCGGACATGGCGAAATTCCTCGAGATTCCGACGCGCCAATCCCCGATGGACAAAATCGAGAACGCTATAACGAACCTGCCTCTCCGCGAGCTTGCCGACAATGCCAATGCTACATTGAAAAGTCTGCGTAGCCTCTCTGGCAAATTGGAGTCCGACGTGCCGTCCCTGATCGCGAGCGTGAAATCTACATCCGATCGGGCGTCCGGTGCCATCAACACGATGGTTCACACGGTCGACGATCTGCAAGGAAAGCTCACAATCACGTTGGCGGCAATCACGACTCTAGCAACGACCGGTACTCGTGTTCTTGACCAGCGAAGTGTCGAATTGCATACGCTGCTGGTCTCAGCCAATCAGGGCATCCTGCAGGCAGGCGATGTAGTCGGGAATCTGAAAGGTCTCACCTCCAACCGGGCCGCCGCTCGCGTCAACATCGAATCGGCGCTGAGGGACCTTGCTGCCTCCGCGGCGGCACTGCGCGGGCTAACCAACGATGTCGAGCACAATCCGCAACTCCTGCTTACCGGGCGGCGTCCATGAAGACCTTACGCAAGGCGGTCCTGGCGGCAATCCTCGGGAGCGCGATTTCCGTAGTATTGGGATCCTGTGCCGGGCCGCCACTCAAGTTATATACTCTTGGCGTCGGACATGCTGAAGCGGAAGGCAAGGCATTTAATCGGCCACCTGTCATCATCGCGGTTACTCGGGTCAGCCTACCGGACGAGCTGGACAATGACGATATTCTGGTCCGCTCGGGGCCAAACCTTCTTCGTAGCTCGCGCGGACGGTGGTCGACCCGCTTATCGACAGAAGTGACCGAGCGTCTGACGGCGCAGTTGGCCGCGGGCAGACCAGATGCGTTAGTCACCAGCTCGCCGCAAAGCCAGACCCCGTCCTACAGGATTATTATTACGCTCAGCCGATTCGATGTCAGCGTTGACGGTCGTGCAACGCTGGCTGCTGACTGGCTGATTGTGCCAAGCGATCCAGCGGCAAGCCCCCGCCGAAATCGGACCACGTTCACGATGGACGGATCTGTCGCCACAGACCGGGACGTTGTCCTGTTGCAGGGTAGCGTTGTGGATCGCCTTGGTCAGTCGATTGATCTTACGAACACGGACTGAGAAAGGACTTCTTTTTTGAAAAAAGAAGCAAAAACTTTTTGCCATGCTGTAGCGTGCTGTTGCGGTTTAAATCAACAAGAAATCAGAGTGTTCTGGTTCTTTTCCAAAAGAACATGCTTTCTGCGCTTTGCTTTGGGTGCCGAGCATAGACTCATCCGTGTGATTTTGACCACCAAAGCATTTTCCGATCACTTCGGGTCAGTGCAGTCGTTCGGAAAATGCTCTAGCTCTTTGTTTGGCGAGCATCTTTATCCGACGGGTAACCCCGTGCGGTCGGATGATGCTCTAGCCACGTGCGAGCGCATACTGAATGAGCGCTCGCTGTCGTTTTCAAGAAACAAAACTCTTCCGTTACTCCCTGCGCGCAGACACGCTATCGAGTGCGCCTGGCACCGGCGGAAGCGAGGTATCGATCACCGGCGCCGGGATCGGCGTAACGGTTTCCTGCCAGCCGCCGCCGAGCGCATTGTAAAGCGCCACTACATCGTTGATCAGCGTCACATTGGCCTGGATCAGTTGCTGGCGCGCCGAGATGGCGGTGCGTTGCGCATCGAGCACCTGGAGAAAATTGGTAAGCCCATGGCTGTAGCTGTTGCGCGCCAAGTATAGCGCTTGTTCGCCGGCGCTTACTTCGTCGGCCAGCTTGTCGCGCGCCGGGCGGTCGGTGCGATAGACGACCAGGGCATTTTCGACCTCGCGCAGGGCGTTGAGCACAGTGGCGCGGTAGTTCAGCGTGGCGGCGGCCTCCTGGGCGTGGGCCATATGCAAATCCGCGGTGAGCTTGCCGCCCTGGAAGATTGGTAGCGAGAGGCTAGGGCCCGCGGAATAGAAATGGCTCGCCCAATTGGTCAGATAACTGGCGTCGACCGCTCGGATCCCAAGATTTCCGGTGAGTGAGATGTCCGGGTAGAAGCTGGCCACGGCCACACCGACATTGGCTGTGGCGGCGTGCAGTTGCGCCTCGGCCTCGCGGATGTCGGGCCGGCGGCGGGCCAGTGTCGATGGCACGCCGATGCCGATCATCTGGGGCAAGGGGGGAAGCGGCGTGGGCGTCCGAAGCGTCGCGTCGAGCGAGCCGGGCGGTTGGCCGACCAAAATGCTCAACTGGTTCATCGCCTGCTGCATCTGCTTCTCATAGCCGGGCAGTTGCTGCTGATTGCTATCGAGCTGCGCGCGCGCCTGGTCGACGTCAAGTTCTGTGGCCAGGCCCTGGACCTGCTGTCGCCTGGTGAGGTCGAGGGATTGCTGAGCGGCCGCCACATTGTCCTGCTGGCTGGCGAGAAGCGCTTGGGCGCCGCGCACCTGGAAATAGGCGGACGCCACCTGGCCTTCCAGCATCACCAGCGAATCGTTGGTGGCCTCGGCCTGAGCCAGGGTGGAGGCTTTCGCCTGCTCGACCGAGCGGCGCACCCGGCCGAACAGGTCGAGCTCCCAGGAGGCGTCGAGCCCGTTTTGGAACAAATTGACCGGCTGGGTGATGCCGTTCAGCGCGCCGCCGACCGCGGAAGCGACCGCACTCCCGGCCCCCGGGCTGTATCGATTGAGCGGAGAGCCCTGGTCCGCCAGGCTGTTGAGCTTGCCGTAGATACCCTCCGATTCCAGGATGCCCTTGGCGCCGATCTGCTCGCGCGTGTAGCTGGCCTTGCCGTTCAGGCTCGGCAAGCCGGCGGCGCGCGCGGTGACCACGTTCTGCCGGGCTTCCACCACGCGCAGCACCGCCTGCTGCAGATCCAGATTTCCGGCGATCGCCTGGCCGATCAGCGCGCTGAGCACCGGATCGCGGAACGCGTTCCACCATTGCAGGTCTAGATCGGTGGTGGAGCTGATGGTGCTCGCTGCGGCGCCAGGACGTGTCGATGGGTCGCGCCAGCCGGCGACCTTTGGCGTCGTCGGCGCCGTATAATCCGGGCCGACGGTGCAAGCCCCGACCAGCAGTGCGAGAACACAAGGCGCAGTACGCATTCTCAATCTCCCCCGCCCTTTGCTTTGCTCTTGACCCCCGACATCAGCAGGGCAGTGGGGATCATGATGAAGGACAGGCCGGCGGTGATCAGGAACACATCATTATAGGCCAGTACGGCGGTTTGGGTTTGAACCATCCGAAACACCAGGCCAGGCGCGTTGTGGATCGCGTGCGCCATGGTCTGGCCGGAGGTGCGCAGCGCATGTTCAACCTGCTGCAACAGCACGTTGTAGGGCTGGTTCGTCGGGCTGAGATTGGGAACCAGCCGAGACTGGCGCATCTGCTCATGATCGGTGATCAGCGCGGTGGAAACGGAGATGCCGACACCGCCGAACACGTTGCGGGCCATGCTGAACAGGGCTGTGGCATCGCCGTTCTGCTCAGGGGGCAGGGTGGCATAGGCGATGGTGCTGATTGGCACGAACAAAAGCGCCAGCGCCGCGGTCTGGGCGGCGCGAAAATAGGCCAGATGCTTGAAGTCGAGATCGGGCACGAGCTGCATCGAGTAGAGCAGGGCGCAGCCGAGCGCGAGGCCGCCACCGGCGATGACGTATTTCACCGGCACGATTGTGAGGATTTTCCCTGCGACCGGGATCAGCATCACCAGCACCACCGCACCCGGCGCCAGGACCAAGCCCGCCAGGGTTGCATTGTAGCCAAGCTGCTGCTGGGCAAATTGCGGGATCAGCACTGCGGAGGCGTAGAGCACAAAGCCCATGATGGCGATCTGCAACGTGCCCAGCGCGAAGTTGCGATCCTTGAACACCCGCAAATTCACCGCCGGGTTGCGCGTTAACAGCAACCAAGGGATGCCGAAGAGGTAGCCGATGACGGAGAGCAGCGCGAGCACGCGGATGAAGCCTGACCCTAGCCAATCGAGGTTCTCGCCGCGGTCGATCGCAAGTTCCATGCAGGCGAGCGCCAGCGCGATAAAGCCGGTGCCGATATAGTCGAACCGCGGCGCCTGCCTTGTCGGCGACCTGTTTCGGCGAGTCCTCGATGACGTGCATCCCGGCGAGCACGGTGACCACGCCGATCGGCACATTGATGAGAAAAATCCAGTGCCAGGAATATTGATCGGTGATGTAGCCGCCGACCACGGGGCCGACGATCGGCGCGATGATGATGGCCACCGCGGTGAGCGCGAAGGCCTGCCCGCGCTTCTCAGGCGGAAAAGTGTCGAGAATGATCGCCTGCTGGCTGGGTTGCAGGCCGCCTCCGAAAAACCCCTGGATCGCCCGATAGATCAGGATCTGCGGGAACGAGGTAGAGGTGCCACAGCCCAGCGACGCCAGCGTGAACACGCCGACACAGATCAGGAAATAGTTTTTTCGCCCGATCCGGCGCGACAATGAGCCGGAGATCGTCAGCACGATGCCGTTTGCTACCAGATAGGTGGTCAGCGCCCAGGTGGCGTCATCATTGCTGACCGACAGGCTGCCGGCGATGTGCGGCAGCGAAACGTTGACGATGGTGGTATCCGGCACCTCCATAAAGGCGCCGAGCGTGACCACGCTGGCGATGATCCAGGGATTGGCTTTCGGCTTCCAGCCCTCGTTTGGGTCGCGTGGCGCTCCGCGAATTGCCCCGTCGCTCATTGCACGGTGACTGTGGGTTCCACCGAAAGGCCCAGCGGCAGGCCCTTGTCGGTCGGCAACCCGCTGTCGATGTCGATTTTCACCGGCACGCGGCGCACGATCTTGACGTAGTTGCCGGTGGCGTTCTCGGCCGGGAAAGCGGAGAAACGGGCGCCGCTGCCGGCCTGGATGCTGTCGACATGGCCGTGCAGCGTCAGACCGGGATAGGAGTCCACCGTCATCGTCACCTTTTGGCCTGGCCGCATGTGGGCGAGCTGGTTTTCCTTGAAATTGGCCACCACCCAAACCTGCCGCGCCACCAGATAGAAGCTCTGCTGGCCGGCCTGGACATAAGTGCCGAGATCGACATTGCGCTGGGTCACGTAGCCGTCCTGCGGGGCGCGGATTCCGGTGTAGGAGAGGTTGACCTCGGCGGTAGCGAGGTTGGCCTGCGCTTGCGCGACCTGTGCCTGGCCTTCCTTCACCTGGTCTTTGGCGGTCGCAATGGTCTGTTGCACCAGGCCGGCGATCTTCTCGTTGGCCTGGGCGGAAGCTACCGACTCGTTTTGGGACTTCAGTTGGGCGTTGGCCTGGTCGATGTTGCTCTGGGTGGTCGCACGCGGATCTACACCGTGCTGGCGGGTGTAGGTCTGCCGCGCCTGTTCGGCGGTCGCCTGGGCCTGGGCGAGCTACGCTCGGGCTTGCAACAAATTGGCCGGCGCGCGCACGCGGGCGATGTCGAGATTGACCTCGGAGCTGGCCAGTTGCGCCTGGGCGAGGGAGAGATTGGCACGTGCTTGATCTCGCGCGGCGACGTAGGTGCGCGGATCGATTTTGAACAGCAATTGGCCCGCTTTGACCAAGCTGTTGTCGTTGATGTCGAGTTCGGTGACATAGCCGGAGACGTTCGCGGCAATGGATATCGCGTTGCCTTCGGTGTAGGCGTCGTCGGTGTCTTCCAGGCCGCGTGTAAGAAACCAGTAGATCACGCCGCCGATGATGGCGAGCAACACGACGATGCCCAGGATGATCAGCGGCCAGCGGCTTTTAGGCTTTTCCGCGGCTTTATCGTTGCCGTCATGCTGGTCCGGCGGCCTTGGCGCCGGCGAGCGGGCGGCCTTGTTCTCCCGGATGCGTTCCGGCGCCTGTTCGTTGCGGGGTTCGGTGCGGGGCCCGGCTTCGGCATCGCCGCCGCCCTCAGCGCGGCTGTGGTCACGCGTCGTGCTCATGGTTTGCCAAGACACGGCATCGCCGCATCGATGTCGCTGATCCGCTCCACGCGCCGTGCCGGGCCATGGACTGTGTAGCTCTCCTGGATAAGCCGGAACGCCATGTCCTTACCCATGCTGGAGGACGCTCCGGTGATCAGGACGATTGGCTTGCCTGGTGTCATGCCGCAGATACTTCCTGCTGTCAGAGGCTATATTATGCACTGAATGCAAATTTGCAAGGAGTGCAGGAAATGTGATATTTGAAAGTGATGCTTGTGAAGCGTGTTCCCCAAGGGGGCCCTGATGACGGCTGGCGCTCGCGTAAGCGGCAGCAAACCCGGCAACGTATCGCCGATGCCGGCCTACGCCTGTTCCTGGAATATGGATTCGAGGCGACCACCCTGGATGCGATTGCCGAGGCGGCCGGCATCGCTCGGCGGACGTTCTTTCATTATTTCGACAGCAAGGAGGCGTTGCTCTACGCCTACGAGGACGAGGTGGAACATAGCTTCCGCACAGCGCTTGCCGACATCGACAGCAACACGCCCCCGCTTCAGGCGATGGCCACGGCGATGCGGGCAATGATCGCTGACTTCGGTAGCGAAAAGGCACGCAAGATTCACAGAGTCGTGCATTCCACGCCAACGCTGCGCGCCAGCAACCAAGCCGACTATGAGCGGCTCGAGCGTTTCGTGTTTTCGGTCCTGGCGGAGAAGTGGCCAGAACCAAGGGTCCACTTGCGGCTGCGGCTGATCGCAATGGTTGGCATCGGCGCATTAAGGGTAGCGGTCGATCGGTGGCGTCCGGATCCCTCGGGCTCGCTTCAAGAGTATGTCGACGAAAGTTTTGCGGCGTTGCGCACGGAAATGCTGACCTGAATGTCTTGGATAGGCGCGGCTCGTCTTGGCCAGGCGCCTTCAGTGCCCAGCACAGTTGGATGGCGTTGTCGATCCTGCTCACATGCATCGGCGGCGGTTAGCATGGTTTGCGACGCGGTGATTGCTGACATGTCCCAAACGCGCGCATAGCCGCAAGCGCCGTAGACGGCGTTCCGTTTGTTGCAAACTCCGACCCATTTGATCGTCGGTTGGGTCCCTATTTCGTCTAAGAACTTAAAAGCATAGTCTCCCGGCACCCCCAAC
>Ga0116226_10006106_pt1 | contig 10795 bp, 13 predicted proteins | sample S1TSphfallax_FD_89692 | JGI IMG/M metagenome (GOLD analysis project Ga0116226, IMG submission 89692) | Host-associated microbial communities from peat moss isolated from Minnesota, USA - S1T2_Fa - Sphagnum fallax MG | ecosystem: Host-associated > Plants > Peat moss > Unclassified | place: USA...
AGCGCCGCCCCGTATCCCGCGCGGCGCGCGGCGGGCACGACGCCGATCGTCAGTATTTCCGCCTCGTCGGCGGCAACTCGCGCCAGTATCAGGCCCGCATCCGGCAGGACCAGTCCGAACACGCCCGGCAGCGCAAGCTGCGTCGCGAACGCGCCGGCGCTCCAGCGTTCCTCGGGCGGAAATGCCAGCGCGTGCAGTTCGGCCAGCACGGCGGCGTGCGCCACCGATGCCGGAAGCGGAACCCCGCTCATCCCGCCGGCGCCGGGCGCAGGCCGCCCGCGGGCGGCCGGGCCTCCGGCGGATCGACGTAGAGCGGTTGCGCCGCGAGCGGCGGCAGCGCGCCCGCCAGCCTGCGGGCGCCGACGCGCGCCACGTCCGCCGCGTGCGGCAGCCGGGCGTCGGTCAGCAGCACGTCGTCGCCCCGCGCCGCGAGGGTTGCGGCGACCGCGATGGCGGCATCGCCGGTGATCGCGACGGGTCCGGTTGCCGCCGGCAGGTCGGTTGCGGCGACCGCCCGGATCGCGCCGCCGATATCGAGGAACACCCGGCCTCGCCGGCTGTCGATCGCGCACCAGACGGCCCGGCCGTCCAGCGCCGGCAGTCCCTCCGCCAGCGCCTCGGCCACCGTGACGCCGACGATCGGCAGCCCGGCCGCCAGCGCGATCCCGTGCGCCAGCGCCAGCGCCGCCCGCAGCCCGGTGAAGCTGCCGGGCCCGACCGTGACCGCGATGCCGCCGAGGTCCGCGTGCGTCGCCCCCGCCTCGGCCAGCACACGCGCGACCATGACCGGCAGCGCCGCCGCCTGCCCGCGACCGCCCGCCACCGTGCTCTCGCCGACCACGACTCCGTCACGCAGCAGCGCCACGCCGGCGCGTGCGAGGGCGGCGTCTATTCCCAGGACCAGCATACGCGGCACTCTACGCCGCGCCGCCGAACCCCAGGAAGCGGCCGATCAGAGGATCTGGCAGGCCTCGGCGAATTCGAAGCGCGGGCTGCGCGGGAACAGCTTGCTCGGGTCGCCATGGCCGAGATTGCACAGGAAGTTGGACTTGAACCCGCTCTCGGCAAAGAACGCCGCGTCCACCGCCGCCTTGTCGAAGCCGGACATCGGCCCGGTGTCGATGCCCAGCGCGCGCGCCGCGATGATGAAATACGCGCCCTGGAGCGAGGAGTTGCGGAACGCCGTCTCCTGCGCCAGCGCCTCGCTGCTGACGAACCACGCGCGGGCGTCCGCGTGCGGGAACAGCTTCGGCAACTGGTCGTAGAATTTCGGATCGTAGGCAATGATCGCCGTCACCGGCGCAGTCATCGTCTTTTCCAGATTGCCGCCCGACAGCGCCGGCTTCAGCTTCTCCTTCGCCTCCGCCGAGCGGACGAACACGAACCGCGCCGGCGAGCAGTTGGCCGAGGTCGGCCCGAATTTCAGAAGGTCGAAGATCGCGTGAAGATCTTCGTCGGTGACCGGCTTGTCCGTCCAGCCGTTGTGCGTACGCGCTTCGCGAAACAGCGCGTCAAGCGCGCCTGCATCGAGCGACATGGCAAACCTCTTTCGTTTTTGATGAGCCGATGATGTCGCGGATCGGCCTGGCCGACAAGATTGGCCCTCAGTAGGCGACCTGTTCCACCGACGTCACTTCCGGCACGTAATGCCGCAGCATGTTTTCGATCCCGTGCTTGAGCGTCGCGGTCGAGGACGGGCAGCCGCTGCACGAACCCTGCATGTGCAGCCGCACCACGCCGTCGCGGAAGCCCCGGAACACGATGTCGCCGCCGTCGCCGGCCACCGCCGGGCGCACGCGCGTGTCCAGCAGTTCCTTGATCTGTGCGACGACCTCGGAGTCCTCCTCGGCCACGTCCTCGGCGGCGTCGGCGCCCTCGCTGTCCACCACCGGGCGGCCGGCGACGAAATGCTCCATGATCACGCCAAGCACCTGCGGCTTCAGCGACTGCCAGCCGGTTTCGTTCGTCTTGGTCACGGTGATGAAGTCGCCGCCGAGGAAGACGCGGGCGACGCCCGGCAGCGCGAACAGGGCGGAGGCGAGGGGGCTGCGCGCGGCGGCCTCGGGGGCGGCGAAGTCGGCGGTGCCGGCACCCATCACGTCCCGGCCCGGCAGGAATTTCAGCGTGGCGGGGTTCGGCGTGCCTTCGGTCTCGATGAACATGGCAAGGCTCCTGGGCCAACGGGAGCGCCCGAACTGGACGGGCGCAGTCCTGATTGCACCCTAGATCGCCCGACTCGCGGGTAAACACAAGGGCCGCCCGGCAAACCGGCAGCACCGGAACAAGGAACGATGTCGTACCAATCCTGCGCGGCGTTCAGGCCACGCCGAGGGCGACATGCAGCCCCACGCTCGCGGCGGCGCAGATGCCGAGCGTCGGCAGCACCCCGAGCCGCAGCCGCAGCAGCGCGATTGCGGCAATCAGGGCGATGCCCAGCGCCCACGGGTCGAGGCTGCCAATAACCGGCGCGTCGAAACGCATGAAAGCCGCGCGCACCGGCACCGCCGCGCGGAACAGGACATGCAGCGCGAACCACACCGCGAGGTTGGCGACCACGCCGACGACGCCCGCGGTGACGGCCGCCAGCGCGCCGGACAAAGCGCGATTGCCCTGCAACCGCTCGACCAGCGGTGCACCCAGAAAGACGAACACGAAGCACGGCGCGAACGTCACCCACAGTGTCAGGGCCGAGGCGACCACCCCGGCGGCCATGCCTCCGGCGCGATAGCCGGCAAGGAAGCCGACGAACTGCAACACCAGGATCAGCGGCCCCGGTGTGGTTTCGGCGAGACCAAGGCCTGTCAGCATCTCAGCCGGCGACAGCCAGTGATAGGCCTGCACCGCATCCTGCGCGACATAGGCCAGCACCGCATACGCACCGCCGAAGGTGACGATCGCCATCTTCGAGAAGAACCAGGCGATATCGGCGAAAATGCCGCCCGATGGCAGCAGGATCGCGACCGGCACCAGCCATAGCGCGGCGACGATGAGGCCGGCCTTGCGCGCGCCGCCTGCCATGCGCGCGGCGCGCCCGGGATTGGCTGCGAGCACCGCGTCGAGCAGCGCGGGCGGCCCGTCACCTGTCCCCTTCTGCGCCGCCAGGGCGAATCGCTCGGGCAGGACGTAGCCGACCAGCCCGGTGGCAAGCACGATCGCGGGAAACGGAACGCCGAACAGGAACAACCCGGCGAAGGCGATGGCCGCCAGCGACCACGCCAGCCGCCCCTTCAACGCGCGCCGTCCGATCCGCCGGACCGCGTCGGCCACCAGCACCAGCACCGCGCTTTTCAGGCCGAAGAACAGCGCCGCGATCAGCGGCACCGCCCCGAGCGTGGCGTAGACGATCGACAGCGCCAGCATCACCATCGCGCCGGGGATGACGAACAGCAGGCCGGCTGCGAACCCGCCCTTCGCGCCGTGCATCAGCCAGCCCAGGTAGGTCGCAAGCTGCTGCGCCTCCGGCCCCGGCAGCAGCGTGCAGAAATTCAGCGCGTGCAGAAACCGGCGCTCGCTGACCCAGTTGCGCTGCTCGACCACCTCCCGGTGGAACAGCGCGATCTGCCCGGCCGGCCCGCCGAACGAGAGGCAGCCGATCCGCGCCCAGACGCCAACGGCTTCACCGAATGACGGCAGGGTCCGTCCGTCAGCCGCGCGAGAGAAGGCGGGGACACCTCCGGCTGTCGCATCGGCTCCCCGGATATCGCTGGCCAGTTGCGCGCCTCCCCCGCTGGCGACCATTCTGGGCGCGATTGCGGCGCATTGCCATCGACGGCGCGGTGGACCGGTCAGGCTTCAAACACGCGCTGCAATGGCTTCGGCGGATGCTCGCCGCGCGACCGGGCCAGGAGCCAGTCTTTCGCGTCTTCCCACGCAATCGTCTGCCCAGTTTTCCGTCCGGCCACGCCGGTCAGGTCATCGGCTGCGATGGCGTGCGCCTCCGGTTTCCACTCGCAATGGCGCGGGACCAGCATCATAACGGGGCAAGAGGAGATTACGATGCTCGTGATCGAAGTCGAACAGGAAGAAGACGGGCGCTGGATCGCGGAGGTGCCCGCTCTGCCGGGCGCGCTCGCCTACGGGGCGACGGCGTCCGAAGCACGGACACGAGTGACGGCTCTGGCCTTTCGGGCGATTGCTGACCTGATCGACCATGGCGAACCCGTTCCCGACGAGGCGCGCGCCTTGTTCGCACCAGCGTGAGCAACTGGCCTGCCGCCCGAGCATCCAAGGTCCTGATGGCTCTTTCCCGGATCGGTTGGACGCTCAAGCGACAGGCGGGCTCGCATCGTGTGTTGGCCAGACCTAATTGGCCGGACTACGTCTTTGCCTTCCACGATGGCGAGGAGATCGGGCCACGTATGTTGGCGCGCATTGCCAAGCACACAGGCTTGCGGCCCGAGGATCTATAGTCGGGCGAATGGTGGGTTATACTAACTTATCATTTCGGTCAGCCCACCACATCAACCAACACCACCTCCGCCTCCTCGGTCGCGACGATCTCCAGTTCCGTCTCGCCGGTCACGGTCGCGCCGTCGCGGGTGTTGACGGGGACGCCGTTCACCGTCACCGCGCCGGTCGCCGGCACGAGGTAGGCGACGCGGCCGGGGCGGAGCGGTTGCTTCACGGATTGGCCCTTTTGCAGCGTGCCGGCCAGCACCGCCGCGTCGGCATACAGCGGCAGGGCCGAGCCGTCCGCGCCGGGGCGCCCGTCGGCCAGCGCCGTCAGCGCGTTGGCGCCGGTCTTGGGGAATTCGCGCGAACCCCAGCCGGGCGCCACGCCGCGCTTGCCGGGGATGATCCAGATCTGGAAGATCTTCGTCGGCGCGTCTTCCAGATTGTATTCGGCGTGAACGATCCCGGTGCCCGCGTGCATCACCTGCACGTCGCCCGCCTCGGTCCGGCCCCGGTTGCCCAGGCTGTCCTGATGGGTGATCGCGCCCTGCCGGACATAGGTGATGATCTCCATGTCCCGGTGCGGATGCGGGTCGAAGCCGGTGCCGGGCGCGATCTCGTCGTCGTTCCAGACGCGCAGCCCGCCGACGCCCATGCGCGCCGGATTATGGTACTCGCCGAAGCTGAAATGATGCTTCGAATCGAGCCACTCGTTGCGAAACGCGCCAAGCCGGCCGAAGGGTTGGACCTGTATCATCTGACTCTCCGCTGATCGTTCGATATCGAACGGTTAGGCGGGGACGTGGGGTGCGTCCTCGGCGATGGCAAGATCGGGCTCGATGCTGTCACGCGCGGCCGCGATGCCGAGCTTGCGGAGCAGGTCGCCCAGCATGGCCAGTTCATCGGGTGCCAGCCCCGCCATCGCGCGCGCGATGTCGCCGGCGTGGCGCGGGAAAAGCTGCTCGATCAGCCGGCGGCCGGCCTCGGTGAGTTCCACCCGCACCTGCCGCCGGTCGATCTCGCCGCGCAGCCGGCGCACCAGCCCGCGCGCCTCCAGCTTGTCGACGACGTCGGTCATGTTGCCGGCGCTCGTCAGCACTGTCCGGCCGAGCTCGCGGTGCGTCATCGCGCCCTTGTGCAGCATCCCCTCCAGCACGCCGAGCTGGGTCAGCGTCAGCCCCTCGGCGGCGATCTGCGCCTCGACCCGGCCGGTCACGGCCTTATAGGCCCGCATCAGCTTGACGTAGGTGTGGACCGCCTGCTCGGTGTCGGAGTCGGTCACGCCGAACATGGTCAGCGGTTCATCAGCACGGGCAGGCTGGCATGTTCCACGACATGCCGGGTCACGCCGCCGAGCAGCAACTGCCGCAACCGGCTGTGCGAATAGGCGCCCATCGCCAGCAGGTCCGCGCCGAACTCGCTCGCGGCGCGCAGCAGGCCGGCGCCGACGTCACGCTCGACGGGTTTGAATGGCGTGACCTCGGCGGTGATGTCGTGCAGCGCGAGGTAGGCGGCCAGATCGGTCGCCGGCGGGCCGGGCCGCTGATAGTCGTCGGCGGTCAGGATGCGCACCGCCTCCGCCCGCGCCAGCCACGGCAGCACCGCCGTCACGGCAGAGGCGGACTCGGCCGTGCCGTTCCAGGCGACGCAGATGCGCCGGCCGATCTGCGCGGGCGCCACCGGCGGCGCGACCAGCACGGGGCGGCCGGAGTCGAACAGCACCGCGTTCAACGCTTCGGACGACGGCAGATCGGTGGCGGCGGCGTGCGCCACCACCGTCAGATCGGCCAGCCGCGCCTGTTGCGCCACCAGTTCCTCCTCCCGTCCGGCAACGGCGGCGAAGCTGGCGGAGGCACTGTGCGGCGTGCCGGAGGCGACCGCGTTCGGATCGCCGATCGGGACGCCGGCTTTTGCCATCGCACCCTCGAACAGCGCGCGCATCGCCTGCGCGCGGGACAGGCCCTCCGTCTCGGTCGCGGCCATCATGTCTTCGATCATCCCGCCGGACAGGCCCTCGCCGGCCAGCGGCGCGACATCGCGGCTGTCCACCCGCACATGCAGGACGAGCAGATGGGCAGCCCAATCCCGCGCGATCCGCAGCGCCGTCTCCAGCGCGGCTTCCCCGGCGGCGCCGCCGCTGACCGGTAGCAGCAATTTCCGGATCGCCATGGCTCTCTCCCTCACATTCTGACGGGATTCTCAAACGACGTTAACAGTCCAACCGGCGTTCGCATAGCGGACGATAGCGAATTTTTCGCCAGGGCGAAAATCTACGGATACAGCTTCCCGACCGCCCAGCCCGCGCCGTCGCGCGTGAACACGGTGCGGTCGTGCAGCCGGAACTCCGCCGCCTGCCAGAATTCCATTCGCGCCGGCAGGACGCGGAACCCCGACCAGTGCGGCGGGCGCGGCACGTCGTTGCCGGGATAGCGCCGCTCCAACTCCGCCAGCCGCTCCTCGAACACGGAGCGGGCCGGCAGCACCTGCGATTGCAGCGACGCCCAGGACCCGAGGCGGGACAGGCGCGGGCGGCTCGCGTAATAGGCGTCCGCCTCCGCCGCGATCACCGGTTCCACCGCGCCCTCGATGCGCACCTGCCGTTCCAGCGACTTCCAGTGGAACAGCAGCGCCGCCCGCGCGTTGGCGGCGAGCTCGCCCCCCTTGCGGCTGAGCGTGTTGGTGTAGAACACGAAGCCCCGCGCATCCTTGCCCTTCAACAGCACGATCCGGGCGGAGGGCGCACCGTCCGGCGTGCTGGTGGCGAGCGTCATCGCGTTCGGGTCGTTCATCTCCGTCCGCGTCGCCTCGGCGAACCAGGCATCGAACAGGGCAAACGGGTCGGCGACGTCGGTTTCCGGCATCTTTGGGCTCCTGATGCGTGGATATGTGGAGCGGCGGGAGGCCGCGAAAAAGACAGGCCATGTGTACGACCGATGTCACATCGCCACGACCCGCTCTTGCCGTATGGCACGAGGCTATGTCACCCATGCGCCGGCGGGCCGCGAGATCAAGGCATCGCGAGGTCAGGACCAGCACATATGCCAGACGGCGAACCTTCGACACGTCCCTTGCGGGGAAACCTGCTGAGCGGCAAGCGCGGCGTGATCATGGGCGTTGCCAACGAGCGTTCGCTGGCCTGGGGCATCGCCTCCGCCTGCGCGGCGCAGGGCGCGGACCTGGCATTCACCTTCCAGGGGGAGGCGCTGGAAAAGCGCGTCCGCCCGCTTGCCGCGAGCGTCGGCTCGGACCTGCTGGCGCCATGTGACGTGGCCGACGACGCCAGCATCGACGCCGCGTTCGACGCCGTCGCCGCCCGCTGGGACCGCATCGACTTCCTGGTCCACGCGATCGGCTACGCCGACAAGCAGTTCCTGCGTGGCCGCTATCTCGACACGCCGCGCGCCGCGTTCCTCCAGGCGCTCGACATCTCCTGCTACAGCTTCGCCGCCGTGACCCGGCGCGCGGAGGCGCTGATGCCGGCCGGCGGGTCGGTGCTGACGCTGAGCTATCTCGGCGCCGAGAAGGTGGTGCCGCACTACAACGTCATGGGCGTCGCCAAGGCGGCGCTGGAGGCATCGGTACGCTACCTCGCGGCCGACCTCGGCAAATCGCAGATCCGCGTCAACGCGATCAGCGCCGGCCCGATCCGCACGCTGGCGGCGGCCGGCGGGATCGGCGATTTCCGCTACATCCTGCGGTGGAACCAGTACAACGCCCCGCTCGGCCGCAACGTGACCATCGAGGACGTCGGCGGCGCCGGCGTCTATCTGCTGTCCGACCTCGCCGCCGGCGTGACCGGCGAGGTGCATCACGTCGATTGCGGCTACCATATCGTCGGCATGAAAAATCCCGACGCGCCGGACATTTCCGTTACGGATTAGATGGTATAAGGTTCGGTCCGACGGGGCCGAACCTCCGCCTCGCGGGGACGGCGGCTTGTGGCCCCCAACGCGCTGGCGTTGCGGCCAACTCGTGCCTATGTCTGCACGATCCGTTCGGGAGTGCCAGCGAATGCATATGCGCGTCGCCGATTTCGTCTGTGGGGCCGTTTTGCTGGGCCTGCTCGGTGCCGCCCCGCCTGCCCGGGCCGCCGATCTGGCGGCGCATCGCGCGCTGTACGACCTGAAGCTGAACGGCTCGCACGCCGGGGATGTCACCGCCGCGAGCGGAACGATGGCCTACGAGGTGCAGGACGTCTGCGACGGCTGGGCGACCCGGCAGCGGCTGCAAATGACCATCACCAACCGCGACGGCCAGGACACGCAGATGCTGTCCGACTACACGACCTGGGAGAGCAAGGACGGGCTGAAGCTGCGCTTCCGGATGCGCCAGACCACCGACCAGTCGGTCACCAGCGACGTTGCCGGCGACGCCACGCTGAAGGCGGCGGGCGAGCCCGGCATCGCCACCTTCACCAGCCCGGCGACCGAGAAGAAGCCGCTCCCGGCGGGCACGCTGTTCCCGATGAAGCACACCGAGGCCCTGCTCGCCGCCGCCAAGGCGGGCAAGAAGTTCCTCGCCCTGCCGCTGTTCGACGGCACGACGGAGACCGGGCCGCAGGACAGTTCCATCGTGATCGGCCACTGGTCCTCGACGCCCGAAGGCAAATGGCCGGACCTTGAGAAACTCCCCAGCGGCAAGTTCCACATCGCGTTCTTCGACCAGGGGCCCGGCAAGCAGATGCCGGACTACGAGGTGTCGATGCGCTACTGGGACAACGGGGTCGCCGACGACCTCGACATGGATTTCGGCGACTTCGTGATGGCCGGCAAGCTGGCCGACTTCAAGCTGCTGGCCAAGGGCTGCTGACCGCCGCGAACCTTCCCGGCGGTCGGCGTTGCATGGTCATCGGCGTAACGGGATGGCATCGCCGGACCCTGTGACAGCGACGTTCGTTGCCCCTGCCGCTCGCGATTCGCTCGCACGCCGCACGCCGCCGCGCGGCCTCGGGATGGCGCCGCGCCTCGTCGTATCCGCCCTCGTCCATGGCGGGCTCGTCGTGCTGGTGCTGCTGCTGGCGGACCGGCTGCCGAAGGACTCCGCGCAGCCACCGCCGTCGTTCGAACTGATGCTGCAACCGGGCAAGCCGCCGACCGGGCCGGATGTCACCTCGCAGCCCGGCAGCAACCCGACCCCGCCCGCGCCGCCGGAGCCGGCCCCGAGCACGGCGGCGCCCCCCGAGTCGCGCATTGCGCCTTCGGAAGCAGCCGCCCCTTCCGCCGCCCCGCCGCCGCCGCTCCCGCCGGCTGCCGCCCCTCCTTCCGCCGCCCCCCCTTCCGCCGCCCCGCCGGCAAGCGTCCCGCCGCAAGCCGTCGCGTCCGCCGCTGCCCCGCCCGCGTCCGCCGCGCCATCGCTGTCCGCCGCCTCGCCCGCCCTTCTGCCCCCCGCGCTTCCGCCGGCAGCGCCGCCGCCGCCCGTCGCGCCACCGCAAGCGGTCGCGTCGGCCGCGATCCCACCTCCGGCCATCGCGCCGCCGACGCCGGCCGCCCCGTCCGAAGCGCCGCCGTCCGCCGCGCCGCAGATGATATTTGCCCCCGCAATCCCGACGCCGCCGCCCCCTCCGCCGGCGGCGAAGGATGTGCCCGCCGTGCGTGTGGCGCTGGCGCTGCCGGATGAGGACACCGCGATGCCGGACCTCGAACCGCCGCCGCCCATGCCGGCGCGGCCACCGCCGGCCCCGCCGCCACCGACTCCGCCGCCCCGCCGCCAGGGTGCGACCGCCCAGCGCATGGAGATCACGCTCGGCGAGCCGCTCACCGGCAGCATCAACCTGGGCGGGTCCATGGACTCGGCCGACGACATGATCCATGTCCACGGTGCCGACATCGGCGAGGACTGGAAGCGCGCGCTGCATCAATGGTGGGAGGAGCACGCGACCTACCCCACCGAGGCGCTGCGCCGCCAGCACGAGGGCAAGGTCAAGATCCATCTGCGGATCGACCATGCCGGCCACGTCAAGCTGGTCGGCCTCGAGTCCTCATCCGGCTCGCAATGGCTCGATGCCGGCGCACAGGCCGTGTTTCGCGGCGAGACGGTCCCACCGCTGCCGGCCTCGACCACTGAGGCGACCAAGGATCTCGACCTGACGATCGACTACGTGCTGATCCGGCGCTGACGCCAACGGGCGTAACGACTGGTCGATGAAGCGAGCCCCTCCCACAAGCTAGGGGTTTCACAGATCTCGCTTGTGTCCGTTTCGCGCGGAAATCAGCCGCAACGTCCCCTCTCCGCCCGCGCTTGCGGGGGGCTTGGGCCGCGAAGCGGACCAAGGGCAGGGAGAGGCGGGTGGTCGGGCCGCTACCATGTCGCAAACTTGTAGCGCCACTCGACAACTTCGGAGTTTCCCCCACCTCACCCTGACCCTCTCCGCCCCCAGGGGCGGAGAGGGGACGATGCGGCGGAT